>OGOU01002928.1_pt1 | contig 11438 bp, 7 predicted proteins | sample 1552721 | NCBI WGS metagenome assembly OGOU01 (sample SAMEA2580176, study PRJEB22360) | human gut metagenome | biome: human gut; feature: human-associated habitat; material: faeces | place: Denmark | collected 2008/2010 | reverse complement strand
ATAATAAACATATTATATAAATGTGTTTATTCACTATAAAAAGTGTGGGAAACATGAAAGGAAGCTACTGTCTAATAATCAACATTAAAAAAGATACTGAAATTAAAATCGGCAGAAAACTAGGAATCATTAACTTTAAAAAAGGATGTTATGTTTATGTCGGTTCAGCTATGAACTGCCTTGAATCCAGAGTTAAAAGACACCTGTCAGACAATAAGAAAAAGCACTGGCATATTGATTACCTTTTACTAAACAAAAACAGCGAAATTGAAAAGGTTTATACAAAAGAGTCCGGTGAAAAACTGGAATGTGAAATAGCTAAAAAAATAATTGAAAATGAGGAATCAATAGCTGATTTCGGCTGCAGTGACTGCAAATGCCACTCCCATTTAATTTATTTTAAAAACTCAAAATTGGCTAATTTAAAAGTTTCATCCGTTCTCGATAGCTTTGATTAATTTATGTGCCTCTCTTTCAACTTTTTTACGGTTAAATGCTTTAGCTATTCTTTTTATTGCATCTAAATTTTTAACATAGCTATCTAACCATGAAAATATATCTCCGGGATAGACCTGTATCTGATACTTTCTAAACAGTTTGTTTGATATATCAATCGGATCTTTTCCTTTAAGCCTTTCATTTATTATTACTTCAGATATTCCTTTCTGCAGGCAGGCACAAAATGGTCTGTCCTCACATTTACATTTTAAGAAATCTGATTGAATATTAATTAGAGCATCCTGAAATTTCTTGTCCAGTTTGCCGATTGCTTCACCTGATGAAATAATATCCAGTGTTGACTCTGCAAAAAGCCTTGTTGAAAATTTAATTTTTAAAGCATTTGCTATCTGATTATGAACAACTGAAGATAAATATGCATTTTCAAACATTTCCAGCTGCAGTCCAATAGCTAATATTTTTACTCTTAATTTATTGAATTTGTCTTTTTTCTTATAATACGGAGATTTTCTTAAATAGACTTTTAAATATCCTCTGTCGTCAATTGATTTTTTAATATAGCAGGCATCATCAAGTGATAAAAATGATACTGATACAGCACGGCCATATTTTGTTATATTTAATTTATTTCCTACAATATCTATTAATCCCAAATCTTCCATTTCATTAATAGCTGTTTTAATATCTACAGGAATATTTATATGTCTATAGAATTTATTTAACTCGTCAATCGTTTTTATTGATCTTGAGGAAATATCTGCCAATATCTGTTCATATGAGCTTTCCTCATCATATTCTATAAATACATCTTCGCTGTCGCTTTCAAGTAAATCCAGGGCTTTTGCCTCTTCACTTTCACCGTCAAAGTCATGCCCTACTTCAGGCAAGAGATAAATTATTCCTCTGTCATGATAGCTTGGTCTTCCTGCACGTCCAAGCATTTGTGAAAATTCATTTGGGCCAATCCATTTGTTTCCCATGACCAATGAGTCAAATATAACCTGAGATGCTGGAAAATCAACTCCTGCTGCCAGTGCTGCTGTAGTTACAACAACTGATATTTTTCCCTGGTCAAAGTCCTTTTCTATTTTTTCCTTTTTATAATATGACAATCCTGCATGATAAGCAGCTGCATTGACTTTTTTATTTTGCAGAAAATTAGCTATTTTATGAGTTTTTCGCCTTGAATTGGTAAAAATTATAGTTTGTCCTCTGTAACCTTTTTTAGATTTGGTATTGTATTCCCTTTTAGCCAGTTTTTGCATTATATGATGTTTTGATGATTCTGATCTGATATAAACCAAATGACGCTCCAATGGAACAGGCCTTTGAGAATATTCAACTAATTTCATATTAAATTCATCAGCTAAAAAATCAGGATTTTTAACAGTAGCAGATAATCCTATAATTTGTGATTTGGGATATAAATGCTTGATACGTTTTATTAATCCGTTAAGTCTTGTTCCCCTGTCTTCATCATCAATCATATGAATTTCATCAATTAAAACTACACCTAAATTAGACAATAAAGCTGAGTTCCCGTTTCTTAAAAGATAATCCAGACCTTCATATGTTCCAACAATTATATCTGCATCTTTAACATCACTGTCAGGTAATTTTAATTCACCTTTAGCTTTAACTCTATTCCTACCAACTTTAATAGCTACCTTTAATCCTAATTTTTTATATTTTCTTTTAAAATCACGGTATTTCTGATTAGCCAGTGCCACTAAAGGTGTCAGAAATATAAATTTTTGGCCTTTTAATGCTTTAGTTATTCCTGCAAGCTCACCAACTAAAGTTTTTCCGCTTCCTGTTGCACTTACAACCAGCAAATCCTGATTTTTTAAAAGACCTTCCTTAATGGCCAGATACTGAACAGGCAATAACTTTTCATTTCCATTTTTAATTAAAATATCCCTGAACTTATGAGGTATTTTAAGCCTTTTCATTGATACATCAGGTATTTTATACTTGGATTTTGTATCTACCCTGTCAAATAATGTTAAATTTCTGTTAGAAAGGGGATCAAACTTAGGTGATAAGACAGATAATGTTTTTTCCAGGTTTCCTGTTTTATCTAAAATATCTTTAAGGTTTCTGAATATTTTTTTATCAAAACCCTGAAGTTTAATTTCTCTTTTTATTGTTTCATATGCGCACTGCTCACATATTAACTGATTATTATGTTTATATGAAAATTCAGAGTTTACAATTGTAATATTTCCTTCAAATGCACAAAAATCACAAACTCTAGTGTGTCTTACCTTAATATTCAGTGATTTAAGATAATTCTCAACTTCTTCATCCTTACTTGCTAAAAAAACAGCCTGACTCCTTAAAAGTTTAATTACTTCCTGAGGCGGAATCAGTTTCTCAGACAAATTAGATGAATCAGAATAATTATAGTCAGCTACAAATCTGGAAATAGCTATTGAACCATCATATTTTTTAAATTTAACAGTTCCAACATATTCAGGTTCTCGTTTATTGTTTAATGCACCTTTTGGAGAACCGATTGGGTATAATTTCCACTGTTTTTTTATTTTTTTAAGAATTATCATTATATAATATTATGTTGTTAAAGTTAATAATACTTTAAAAAAAAGTAGAAATTTATTCGATATAATCGAATTTAGTTTCCATAACAACAATTATAACAAATCCAATAACCGCCAGGATAATACAAGGCAGTAATGCAGTAAATGTAAGTGGAGTCGTATTTACAATATTTACAAAAGGAAGTTTCAGTGTACCGATCATGACACCAATAAGAAATGCCATTGTAATACCTTCATGATGTTCAAGCAAATAATTTAAGATTTTGGAAAATCCTAAAATACCAATAATGGCACCTGCACAAAATACAACAATTTCACTTAAACTCATGGTCTTTAAAGCATTTAACATATACTCATACTGACCTAACAATAAAAGCAAAAATGATCCGGAAATACCCGGTAAAATCATTGCACAGATAGCTATTAAACCTGACATGAACAGTATCGGCAAAGTGTGATTCATAGCTATTGGATTTAAACTTACAAAAATATATGCCAAAACAGCACCAATAATAGTAAATACTAAATGTTTAAGAGTAAGTTCATCCATTTGTCTGTATAACACATATGATGAAGCTATAATTAATCCTAAAAAGAAGGAATAGGTTAAAGCCGTGTATACATCCATACAATAGGATATAACATTAGCTAATGTCAACATTGCAAGTCCAATACCGCATAATAACGGTATGAAAAATTTAAAGTCAATTTCATAGAATAATCTTTCTTTAAAACCCTTTAAATCTCCTTTAAGTAATGGTTTTATGAAAGTAAAATTAATTGTACTGATTGAATGTACCAAACGTTCGTAAATACCTGTGATTAATGCAATTGTTCCTCCGGAAATTCCCGGAACAATATCTGCAGAACCCATAAGTATTCCCCGAATAAAAATTGAGAAAAAATCCATAAATTTCAAAATATTTCACCTTAAATATTAGTTACTTCTAAAAAAGTGAACTTAAAATTAATATGTTATAACTTTATTAAATACTTTGTTGAAAAGAGAAAATTTATTTGCTCATTTTCTCTTTAACAAGCTGTTTGGCATAAGGCGTGATGTTTTCACTAAGGATTTTTTGTAAGAACTCACCAGTATATGTTCCTGATTTAGCTATTTCTTCAGGAGTTCCGGTAGCTATTACTTTTCCACCACCATCTCCACCTTCAGGACCTAAATCAATAATATAATCAGCTGTTTTAATAACATCCAAATTATGTTCAATAACAACAACTGAATTACCGGCATCAGTTAATCTGGCAAGTACTGATAATAATCTTTTAATATCTGCAAAATGAAGACCTGTTGTAGGTTCATCTAAAATATATAATGTATTGCCCGTATTTGACCTTGAAAGCTCTTTAGCTAATTTGATTCTTTGAGCTTCACCACCAGATAAGGTAGTAGCTGGCTGACCTATTTTCATATATCCTAAACCTACATCAAGCAAGGTTTTAAGTTTCTTATGTATTTTAGGTATATGTTCAAAAAATTCCAATGCTTCTTCAACAGTCATTTCCAAAACTTCATAGATATTTTTACCTTTGTAGCGAATATCCAAAGTTTCCTCATTGTACCTTTTACCTCCACATACTTCACATGGAACAAATACATCAGCTAAAAAGTGCATTTCAATTTGTACAATTCCATCACCTGAACATGCTTCACATCTTCCTCCTTTTACATTGAAACTAAATCTGCCAGGTTTATAACCTCTGGCTTTAGCTTCAGGAGTTTCTGCAAATAAATCACGAATATCAGTGAAAACTCCAGTATAAGTTGCAGGATTTGATCTTGGAGTACGTCCTATCGGTTTTTGGTCAATAGCTATGATTTTGTCAATGTTACTTACACCCTCAATTTTATCATAATCCCCTGCAAAAGTGAATTTGTTGTTTAATTTTCCGCTTAACCCTTTATATAGAATTTCATTGATTAAACTACTTTTACCAGATCCACTTACTCCAGTAACACATGTAAACTTACCTAAAGGTATTTCAACATCAATATTTTTAAGATTGTTTTGTCTAGCTCCTCTGATTATAAGTGATTCACCATTCCCTGACTTGCGTGTTTGTGGAATTGGTATTGTTTCACGTCTTGAAATATACTGACCTGTAACAGATTCATGAGACTCCATAATCTCTTCCGGAGTTCCGCAAGCAACTACTTTTCCACCGTGTTCTCCTGCTCCAGGGCCTATATCTACAACATAATCTGCAGACAATATTGTTTCTTCATCGTGTTCTACAACAATTAAAGTATTTCCCAAGTTTTTAAGTCTTTTTAGTGTTTCAATAAGTTTTACATTATCCCTTTGATGAAGACCAATACTTGGTTCATCTAAAATATATAGAACACCAACTAATCCGGAGCCTATTTGAGTAGCTAATCTGATTCTTTGAGCTTCACCACCAGATAATGTACCTGATGAACGTGCCATTGATAAATAGTCAAGTCCAACATCTACAAGGAATTTAAGTCTTTGTCTGATTTCTTTTAAAACTTCTTTAGCTATGAACTGTTCTCTGTCAGTAAGTTCCAAATTCAAGAAGAACTGATATGAATCCTTAATTGACATTTCCACTACATCAGCTATTGATTTTCCGCCAACAGTTACAGCCAGTACCTCAGGACGAAGTCTTTTTCCATGACATACATGACATTTTCTGTCACTCATGAATTTGGAAATGTATTTCCTGCTGTAATTTGATTTAGTTTCAATGTATAAACGTTCCATTCTCGGAATAACTCCTTCAAATTGACGATTAACCTGATAAGATTTATTTCTACGTTTAAATGAAAATGGTATTTTATCATCACAGCCATATAATATTATATCCTGCTGTTCTTTAGTTAATTCATTAAATGGAGTATCCATACTAAAGTTAAAATGCTTTGATACTGCTTCCAGCATCTGATGATAATAATTTTCCCTTTTATTTGATTTTGCCCATGGAGTAACTGCTCCGTCATTTAATGAGAGATTTTTATTTGGAATAATCAAATCAGGATCAATCTCCATTTTAACTCCAATACCGTTACATTCAGGACATGCTCCCTGAGGCGCATTAAATGAAAACATTCTTGGAGTAAGCTCCTCAAAGTTTATTCCGCAATCTACACAGGCAAAATGTTCTGAATATTTTTTCTCATAATCTCCATCATCATCTGAGAACAATACATTTATTAATCCGTCTGCAAACTCTGAAGCGGTTTCAAGTGAGTCAACCAATCTTCTTTTAAAGTCAACATCCTTTCTTATTTTAAGTCTGTCTACAACTACTTCAATGCTGTGTCTGTAGGTTTTTGGAAGGTCAATATCCTCTTCCAAATCTCTAATTTCATCATCTATTCTTGCCCTTACAAAACCTTTATTTCTCAAATCATTTAAAACATCTTTATGCTGGCCTTTTTTATCTCTAACAACAGGAGCCAGAATATGTATTTTTTTACCTTCCCCTTCTTCTATTATACTATCTCCAATTTGGCCTAATGTCTGGTGAGATATTTCCTTTCCACATTTTGGACAATGGGGAGTTCCTATTCTTGCAAATAATAATCTAAGATAGTCATAAATTTCAGTAATAGTTCCTACTGTTGATCTTGGGTTTTCTTTTGTGGTTTTTTGGTCTATTGAAATAGCAGGAGACAAACCTTCAATATATTCCATTTCAGGTTTTTTCATTTGCCCTAAAAATTGCCTTGCATAAGCTGATAGAGATTCAACATATCTACGCTGTCCTTCAGCATAAATTGTATCAAATGCAAGTGAAGACTTACCCGATCCGCTTAATCCTGTTATTACAATAAATTCATCACGGGGAATAGCTAAATCTATATTTTGCAAATTATGTTCTTTAGCTCCTTTAATAATAATCTGTTTTTTAGAGTCTTTTGTCATAATAACCTCCTAGTAATAATTATCCAATACTCCATTATTAAATATTAATCTAAGAGCATTTGAAAAATAAAACATTCGTAATGTATCAAACAAATATTAGATGTTTTTATATATAAATATATCTAATCATTTTTCCACTTAATATTTTGGAATTGTATCCGCGCCACCATTATAAAAACTATTAAAATATTGATTTAAAAGTGTTAAATTTACTCAAAACTGTTTTATTTAAGTTATTTACAACTTAACAACTTATATAGTGGTCAATACAAAGTATTAGTGTATTTTATCAAATCGATTTATAGAATATTAAACAATTAAGGAGAGAAAAAATGATTTATCAAAAACAGGATAAATTAATAAAAGGATTAGCAAAATATTATGGTCAAGACCTCTTTGATTATTTAGAAGCATTAGAAAAAGAAACAGATGAAATACATGAACCATTGCCTTGTACAAAAATTAAAAAGGTATATTCTACAGAATTAATAACACCTAATTTTAAGGGTTTATTAATGGATTTTGTATATGAAATGGTTGATGATTCATATATCCATTATGAACATTACAGCGGTAACTTAACTCATGGTAATCTTACCCATACTGGACGTTACGACATGGAATTACACGAAGAAACTGGAAAACCCATAAATACGATTATAATATCTACAGGCAATCCAAACAAATCAGAAACAGAATGCTGGATTGGAAAAGTAAATAAATATACGCCAATAAGAATAATTTTTCTAAAAAAATATCCCGGAGACCAAAGATTAAAGAATGTTAAAATCAAAATAGAAAATAACAAAAAACTAACAACTTTTGACATATTAGATTTAATTTTCATACCATTTTTAAACACAACCAAAAATTCTGAAGAAATAGTTAAAGAAATCTGCGGTTATGTTAGCAAAATTACCAAAATAACAACCAAACAAACTAAAATATTAACATGGGGACTTTGGCTAACAACAGAAATATTCATAAAAAACCCAGAAACATTAGAAAAGGTGAGAACAATGAGTATTCTAAAAGGAGAAAGCATAAACGAAAAACTACACAACAGAGAAATAGAACTTAGACAAGAAGGAAAACAAGAAGGAATAAAAGAAGGAATAAAAGAAGGAAAACAAGAAGGTATACAAGAAGGTATACAAGAAAAAAAAACAAATATGAAAAACACAATAAAAACTCTTGAAAACGAAGGAAAAACCTCCGACGAAATATTAAAAACACTAAAAACAACTTTCTAAAAAAAATAAGTTCTAGCTGTCCATTAAATAAAATGCAAAAATTAAAATTAATGGACAGTTCCCATTTTAAATTATTCTATGAAGAATCTTTTTTTAAACCTTTTAAAGTAGCTATTTGATCTCTTAAACTAGCTGCTCTTTCAAAATCAAGTTTAGATGCTGCTTCTTTCATATCATTTTCTAAATCACTGATAAGTAAACGTAATTCATCTTTAGGTATTTTACTAATATCAGTTCCTTCAATATCCAAATCCTCAGCTACTTTTTTATCCTTAAGTGCCCTTTTAGTAGTTTTAGGAACAATACCATGTTTTTTATTATACTTAATCTGGATTTTTCTTCTTTTATTCGTAATAGCTGTTGCATTTTTAACAGAATCCGTCATTTCATCAACATACATTATTACCTGACCGTTAATATTTCTTGCAGCTCTTCCAATAGTCTGAATTAATGAAGTTTCATTTCTTAAAAATCCTTCTTTATCTGCATCTAAAATAGCTACCAGAGAAACTTCAGGTAAATCAAGCCCTTCCCTAAGTAAATTTACACCAACCAGCACATCAAATGTTCCTCTTCTTAAGTCATCTACAATGTCAATTCTCTCTAAAGTGTCAATTTCAGAGTGCATATATCTGACTTTAACACCTATTTTTGCATAGTAATCAGTTAAATCTTCAGCCATTTTCTTAGTTAAAGTTGTAACTAATACCCTTTCATCTTTTTTAGCTCTTTTTTTAACTTCTCCAAGCAAATCTTCAACCTGACCTTTAACCGGACGGATAATTATTTCAGGATCAACCAAACCTGTTGGACGAATAATCTGCTCAACAACATTACCTGATCTTGATAATTCATAAGCTCCGGGAGTAGCTGAAACATAAATGATTTGATTTATAGATGACTCAAATTCATCAAATCTCAATGGCCGATTTTCCTTTGCAGAAGGTAATCTGAATCCATGCTCCACTAAAGTTTCTTTACGTGCCCTATCTCCATTATACATTCCGCGAATTTGAGGCAGTGTAACATGAGACTCATCAATAATAGTCAGATAATCTTCAGGGAAGTATTTCAATAAGGAGTAAGGTTTTTCACCCCATTTTCTTCCAGACAGATGCATAGAATAGTTTTCCACACCGGGACAGTAACCCATTTCCTGAAGCATTTCAATATCAAAACGTGTTCTTTGTTCCAATCTTTGAGCTTCAAGAAGCTTATTTGATAAATTAAACTCATTTAATCTTTCATCCAACTCATCAGAAATATTTCTAATTGCAGTATCCATCTTATCCTGACCAACAACAAAATGCTTTGCCGGAAAAATCATGTACCTTTTTAAACTTTCTGTTTTTTTACCTGTAACCTTATCAATTAAACTGATTGCATCTATTTCATCACCAAAAAGCTCAACTCGTACAGGTGGAGTACCATGAACAGGATTTATTTCAATTACATCTCCACGTACTCTAAATTGCCCCCTTCCAAATTCAATATCATTTCGTTCATATTGCATAAAAACAAGTCTGCGAATAATGTCTGAACGGTCATAATTATCTCCTACAGCTATTCCAAATGCAAATTCACCGTAATCTTCAGGAGAACCTACACCATAAATACAGCTAACACTGCTAACTACAATTACATCATCACGGGATAACAAAGATTGAGTAGCAGAATGTCTCATTATATCTATTTCTTCATTAACTGAGGATTCCTTATCAATAAAAGTATCAGTTCTTGGAACATATGCTTCAGGCTGATAATAATCATAGTAACTGACAAAATATTCAACTGCATTATCAGGAAAAAACTCTTTAAATTCCTCATAAAGTTGCGCAGCTAATGTTTTGTTATGGGAAATAACAAGGGTGGGTTTTTGAACTTTTTCAATGACATTAGCCATTGTAAATGTTTTACCGGAACCGGTAACTCCTAAAAGAGTTTGTTCCTTTACACCATTATTTATTCCATCAACTAATGAATTAATGGCTTTTGGCTGGTCACCTAATGGCTGGTAAGGTGAGTTTAGTTTAAATTTTTTCATGATTATTCTAAATTATTTCATCAACATTTATGTGAAAACTAACATGGAAATATGGTACAGAACAGCATGGAGTAACTTTACTGCTTCTTATGCTAATTCTACCATAGTCCTCAAAACTGTTTTCCAAAGCTTTTTCAATATTTTTAACATTCATCTCATTATAAACTCTTAAAGATCCTAAAAAAATAACATGACCTTTTGTATTCATAACAGATATAGATTCAACAACATCGTTTTCATCATATCTCTTTAAAATGATATTAGATCCTTCAATAATTTCTTTTTTAATAGCATCCTTATCAAACATTTTAATCCCTCAAAACATTTGCTATACTTTTTGCAAGAGAAACACGAGAACTGTCTGCAGATAAACTATTGGTAGATATTACACTATTAGCACCAGCTGAATAAATTCTCATAGTAGCTCCATTTACCAAAATCGGATGAACACAGCAAACATCAACTGATTTGGCACCATATTCTTTTAATATCTTAACTGCATTAACAATAGTTCCGCCGGTAGCTATAATATCATCAATGATAAATGCTTTTTTATCTTTAACTGAATCTACATTAACTGTTTCATCAGAACTGCCCTCAACATCAACAATTCTGGTTTCCACATTATCCGGTCCAAGACGAACTTTAGATAAATAAGTGCATTCACACTCAAGAATTCCTGCTATTTCCTGAGCAAAAGGATACGCCCCTTTATCTGGAGCAACAATTAAAGGTTTTTCATCAATTTTTTTATCAATATATTCAGCTATTGCACCCATAGCAGAAATATTTGTAGTTGGAATATCAAAAAAGTCTAAAACACATTTTTCATGAATATTAAATGTAATAAATTCATCAGCACCAGCAGATTGAATTAAATTAGCTACAATTTTTGCAGAAACTGCTTCTCCATCATGGAAACGTTTTTCCTGTCTTGCATAACCCATATACGGAACAACAACCCTAACTTTTTTTGCTCCGAGGTCTTTAAGATTAGCTATTAAAAACAGCAATTCCATTAAATTTTCATCTTGAGGATATCCTGTAGATTGGATAACCGTAACTTCTTCATCAATATTTCCATCAACACGTAAATATCTTTCGCCATCTGGAAATTTTTTAGTTTCTACATAACATAAATCATCATTTAATTCTTCAATATCATCATTTTTAAGTTTTATTTTATTTTCTAATCTATTAATTTGCTGATTAATAT
>OGOU01002925.1_pt1 | contig 11443 bp, 5 predicted proteins | sample 1552721 | NCBI WGS metagenome assembly OGOU01 (sample SAMEA2580176, study PRJEB22360) | human gut metagenome | biome: human gut; feature: human-associated habitat; material: faeces | place: Denmark | collected 2008/2010 | reverse complement strand
GATTCATAGAAGGTATAAACTTGATGAAGTCTACGGAACATCTTCTCCCTGTTATTATGGAGAATCCGATAATAAGATTATCTCCATTGCAGGCTTGCAGCTACAAGATGTTTTATGAATCATCAATTCTTTCGTATGCTTCTCCAAAGACATTGGCAAACAGGGAGATAGTAAAGGCGGTTCTTACCATGTATCTTCAGGGAGCCACTGAAATCTATAAAATGCAAAACAACCTGTATTTATCTTCTCAGTCGAGGAAATATGAGATTTATCAGGAATTCTTGAAGTTGGTCATGAAATATTATACAATTCATCACGGAACTTCATTTTATGCCGAACATTTAGGGCTTAGTCTGCCGCATTTCTGTTCAACAATAAAAAAGGTGGCAGGAAACACTCCCCTGGAAGTCATAGCATCCGTCATTCTGATGGATGCCAAATCCCGGCTGAAGTCAACCAACGAGCCGGTGAAGAATATAGCCTTATCTTTGGGATTTAATAATATCTCTTTCTTCAATAAGTTCTTTAAGCAACATACGGGTGTTACTCCACAAGAATACAGGGGGCATTAAACTTCTACCGGCTGCTTTTTGAGCGGTAATGTAACGGTAAAACGGCTGCCTCTTCCTACTTCCGACGCAACGGAAATACTTCCTTGCAGATGTTCTACAATCGTCTTGCAGATAGAAAGTCCCAGTCCCGTACCCTGCTTGAAGGTATTGACTTTATAGAAACGGTCGAATATTTCTTTTTGGCATTCTTGAGGAATGCCTTCTCCTGTATCTTCAACATACAAGCAAACCGAATCACCGTTTCCCGAATCAGCCATAAAGCCGAAATGAATGTGTCCCTCTTCTGTAAATTTCCGGGCATTGTTTATGAAATTACATATTACTTGTTTCAAGCGCGTAGCGTCAGTAGTAATATAAATATCATCATCGGGTAAAATTGCTTTTATTTCAATTCCCGGCATATGTTTCATTGCCTGCTCTTTCTCTATGTCCTTCATTATGGATTTGAGGGAATAGTTGGAGTAAGTGAATTTGATAGTGTTCGATTCGATTTTGGACAAGTCAAGTATGTCGTCAATCAGCCTTACCAGATGTTCGCTATTGATGCTGATTAACCTTACAAAATCGCTCCGTTCTTCATCGCTTAATTCATTATATGTGGAAGCTATCACATCCGAGAAACCAACTATCGCGTTCAATGGAGTTCGGATTTCATGACTCATATTCGCCAGGAATGCCATTTTAAGCCGGTCGCTTTCTTCTGCTTTCTTCCGGGCTTCAATCAGTGTGTTTTCGATGTCTTTGTATTCCTGGATACTTAAACAAATTCCCACCAACCGGTACGGATGGCCGGATATATTGGCGATATAAGTGGATTGTCCCTCAAACCACTCCCAAGTACCGTCTCCACGACGCAAGCGGAACGGGACGGTCTTGTCGAATGTTGTATTCCCGCCGAGTTGTATGGCAAAGGCGTCGGCCATAGCTTGCCGGTCGTCAGGATGAATCATATTTACGTATTCTTCCATAGTCAGAGTGTTGTTTTCTCCGGCCGAAATACCTAAATGTTCGAAATAACGGTTGTCGAGGGTAAACTCACTTCGGTTTATATCATAATACCACGGATATATCCTGGTTCTTTGTAAGGCTGTGTTCAGAATATACTCCTGTGTCAGTTCTACAGTGATATTACGAAAAAAGAATAAGATCTTTTTCAGATTGCCATCTTCCTTGATCGTTGCAAAATCACCTCTGATCGGGAATTGTGTATAATCCACCTGTTCTTGCATGAAAGTATGTTCAGGAAGTGAATAAGTTTGTTCACCCTGACGAATCTTCTCTAAGATGACAGAAAGAATATCTTCTTTATTATTTAATAACTTGAATAGGTCATTGGTTGAAAGAGGCATCATCTCATTGGCTGATGAATGGACATGAAGTTCGGTTTGAGCCTGGCGATTAAGCTGGATAACCTCTCCATTTATATTAAATATAATAACTCCGTCAGGCAGGATATCTAGTAACTCATCATTGTAAAGTGTTTGTTTATTCTCTTCCATTTCTTTTGTTTTTTAATGCAGAACATGAGATAAATGACATGAATGTATAACAAAGAAAAACATTTCCCGGAAGATAATGCGATATTCATATATGTTTTTACTCCTGTCTGAAGGAGTATTTTAATTCGCAAGACCTTAATCGTTAAAACGATGTTTGCATTTTAATAATTGATATTCTTATTTTAATTACAGTTTTAGTTCCGAATCTTCAATCGTATGCTCATACTGTGCGTGTGAAGCAAGACAACCCTTCATAGAGTGTTTCTCCTTTTATTATTCTTCAATATTAATGTAAAAGAAAGGGGTACAAAATGCCCCTTCGTCCGTCTTCTTGGTATGAAGAAAAAAGAACGAATGAAAATATATACATTACTGCTTGGCGCATTGGTCGCTTGCCCGATGCAGGCACAAACAATGCATGACTGGGAGAATCATCATGTTCTCCAGATTAATCGTGAACCGGCACGGGCTGCTTTTACTCCTTTCTCCGTACAGAAAGGAGACTGTTCGATGTCTTTGGACGGAACATGGAAGTTCCGATGGACTCCTGTTCCGGGCGAAAGAATCATAGATTTCTATCAGACTGATTTTAATGATAAAGACTGGAAGGACTTTCCTGTTCCTGCCAATTGGGAAGTCAATGGATATGGCACGCCTATTTATGTATCTGCAGGTTATCCGTTTAAGATAGATCCTCCGCGAGTAATGGGAGAGCCGAAAGCTGACTATACGACCTATAAAGAACGAAACCCGGTCGGACAGTATCGGTGCACATTCGTTTTGCCTGTAGGATGGGAAGCGGACGGACAGACTTTTTTGCGCTTTGAAGGAGTGATGAGTGCTTTCTATGTCTGGATAAATGGCGAACGGGTAGGGTATAGCCAAGGTAGTATGGAGCCAAGTGAATTTAACATCACCGACTATCTGAAGACTGGTGAGAATCAGATAGCATTGGAAGTGTACCGTTATAGTGACGGGTCTTATCTCGAAGATCAGGACTTCTGGCGTTTTGGCGGCATTCATCGTAGTATTCATCTGATACATACACCTGATGTTCGTATGCGTGATTATACAATACGCACTCTTCCTGCATCTGCCGGCAATTATAAGGACTTTATTTTGCAGATCGATCCGCAATTTAGTGTATACAGAGGTATGACCGGAAAAGGATATACCCTGCAAGCTGTGTTGAAAGACGCAAGTGGAAAGGAGATAATAAAGTTACAGGGAGAGGTGGAAGAAATACTGGATCTGGAGCATAAAGCAAGCCGGATGAATGAGTGGTATCCGCAGCGTGGACCACGTAAGACAGGACGTCTGTCAGCCATGATAAAATCACCGGAAAGATGGACAGCGGAGACACCCTATCTTTATAAATTACACCTTACTTTGCAGAATGCGGAAGGAAAAGTGATAGAACAGGCGGAGCAGTCGGTCGGTTTCCGTACTGTAGAAATCAATAAAGGACAATTACTGATTAACGGTAATCCGGTTCGCTTCAGAGGTGTGAATCGTCATGAACACGATCCACGGACGGCACGCGTAATGAGTGAAGAAAGAATGCTTCAGGATATACTGCTGATGAAACAGGCAAATATCAATGCCGTTCGTACCAGCCATTATCCCAATGTGAGCCGTTGGTATGAACTCTGTGATAGTTTAGGGCTTTATGTGATGGATGAAGCGGATATCGAAGAGCATGGTCTGCGCGGGACACTGGCAAGTACTCCCGATTGGTATGCTGCATTCATGGACCGTGCAGTCCGCATGGCAGAACGTGATAAGAACTATCCAAGTATCGTGATGTGGAGTATGGGGAATGAAAGCGGCTACGGACCGAACTTTGCAGCTATTTCTGCATGGTTACACGATTTTGATCCTACACGCCCCGTTCATTATGAAGGTGCGCAGGGAGTAGATGGCAATCCTGATCCGAAGACGGTCGATGTGATCAGCCGTTTTTATACCCGTGTGAAACAAGAATATCTGAATCCGGGCATTGCAGAAGGAGAAGACAAAGAACGTGCGGAAAATGCACGTTGGGAACGACTGTTGGAAATAGCGGAACGTACCAATGATGACCGTCCGGTAATGACAAGCGAATATGCCCATTCGATGGGAAATGCGTTGGGCAACTTTAAAGAATATTGGGATGAAATATATAGCAATCCCCGTATGCTGGGCGGTTTCATATGGGACTGGGTAGATCAGGGAATTTATAAAGAATTGCCTGATGGCCGCATTATGGTGGCGTATGGCGGAGACTTTGGTGATAAGCCGAATCTGAAAGCTTTCTGCTTTAATGGTCTATTGATGAGTGATCGTGAGACGACTCCGAAGTATTGGGAAGTAAAGAAAGTATATGCACCGGTTCAGTTGGCCGTCAACAATGGACAATTGATCGTTACAAACAGGAATCATCATATAAACTTATCTCAGTATCGCTGCTTATGGACATTGACAATAGATGGTAAACAGAAAGAACAGGGAGAAATCACATTACCGGACGTAGCTCCGGGTGAGAGTGGAACAATCACTTTACCAGCTTTCCGTTCCTTATCGGACAAGAAGGCTTTAAACAGAAAAGGCAACAACAGCAACTCAACGAATACGCTTTCTGATTGTCAGCTAAAAGTAAGCATCGTATTGAAATCTGATGTTCTTTGGGCGAAAGCCGGTCATGAAGTTACTTGGGAACAATTCTGCTTACAGCAAGGAGAATTGTTGTCTGCCGATCTGATCAATAAAGGAGCGCTGCAAGTAAAAGAGGATGATAAATCTTTATCAGTTAGCGGACGCGGTTTCTCGGTTCAGTGGGAAAAGAAAGCAGTCGGAAGTATAACTTCCCTTATGTACAATGGCAAAGAAATATTGACTCAGAATCATTTTCCGGTTCAGCCTGTCACGCAAGCATTCCGTGCACCGACAGACAATGACAAGAGTTTCGGAAACTGGCTGGCAAAAGACTGGAAACTGCATGCCATGGACCATCCTCTGATTAGTCTGGAGTCTTTTGATCATGAAGTACGTGCAGATGGGGCAGTCATAGTACGTATCCGGACAACTAATTTATATAAAGAAGGCAAAGTGACAACGACATCCGTCTATACCATTTCTTCTGATGGAGCCATTGATCTGAAAACAACTTTCTTACCACAAGGAGTACTTCCGGAATTGCCTCGTTTAGGGCTTGCATTCTGTCTGGCTCCTGCCTATAATACCTTTACATGGTATGGCAGAGGACCACAGGATAATTATCCCGATCGCAAGACATCTGCTGCAATAGGACTCTGGAAGGGAACGGTAGCAGAACAGTATGTACATTATCCTCGTCCGCAGGATAGTGGAAATAAGGAAGAAGTACAATTTCTTACGCTGACAGACAAACAGAATAAAGGTATCCGTGTAGACGCGGTAGAAGATGTATTTTCTGCCTCTGCTTTGCATTATACTGCACAGGATTTATATAAAGAAACTCATGACTGCAATCTGAAGCCACGTCCCGAAATTATTCTCAGTATGGACGCAGCCGTGCTCGGATTAGGGAATAGCAGCTGCGGACCGGGCGTACTGAAGAAGTATGCTATTGAGAAAAAAGAACATACGCTGCATATACGCATCAGCAAGCAGTAAAATAAGAATTGATACAAATAAATAGTAACTAACACAATAATAAAAGTAACAATGAGAAAAGTAACCACTTTATTATCAACATTGGCGTTGGCAACTACTCTGGCTGCTCAAACCCTTCCGCAAACGGAACGGCAATACCTTTCCGGTCACGGATGTGATGATATGGTAGAATGGGACTTCTTCTGTACTGACGGACGCAATTCCGGCAAATGGACGAAGATCGGTGTACCGTCATGCTGGGAGTTGCAGGGCTTTGGCACCTATCAGTATGGAATCACCTTTTATGGCAAAGCATTCCCCGAAGGTATAGCCGATGAAAAAGGAATGTATAAGTACGAGTTTGAGGTCCCCGAGAAGTTCCGCGGGCAGCAGGTAAATCTGGTATTCGAAGCTTCGATGACAGATACCGAAGTTAAAGTAAACGGGCGTAAAGTCGGCTCGAAACATCAGGGAGCTTTCTATCGTTTTTCATACAATGTCACAGATTTCCTTAAGTATGGAAAAAAGAATCTGCTGGAAGTAACCGTTTCAAAGGAAAGCGAAAATGCCAGTGTGAATCTTGCCGAGCGACGTGCCGACTATTGGAATTTCGGAGGTATTTTCCGTCCGGTATTCCTGGAAGTAAAACCTGCGATTAATTTACGTCACATCGCCATCGATGCACAAATGGATGGTTCCTTCCGTGCCAATTGCTATACCAATCTGTCTAATGACGGAATGAGTATCCGGGCACAGATTCTGGATAATAAAGGCAAAAAACTAACTGAAACGACCGTACCTGTAAAAGCAGGAGGAGACTGGACTTCTTTACAGCTCAATGTCTCTGATCCGGCTCTATGGACAGCCGAAACACCGAATCTTTATAAAGCTCAGTTTTCTTTGCTGGACAAAGGCGGAAAAGTGCTGCACAGCGAGACAGAAACATTCGGTTTTCGTACCATCGAAGTACGCGAGAGTGACGGATTATACGTAAACGGTGTACGCATTATGGTACGTGGTGTCAATCGTCATAGCTTCCGTCCGGAAAGTGGCCGTACATTAAGTAAAGCGAAAAATATCGAAGATGTTCTTCTGATGAAAGACATGAATATGAACTCCGTCCGTCTGAGTCACTATCCGGCTGATCCGGAGTTTCTGGAAGCTTGTGATTCTCTGGGACTTTACGTGATGGATGAATTAGGAGGCTGGCATGGCAAATACGATACTCCGACCGGAGTACGCCTGATCGAAGGAATGATAGAACGTGACGTTAACCACCCGTCTATTATCTGGTGGAGTAATGGTAATGAAAAAGGATGGAATACCGAACTCGATGGAGAATTTCACAAGTACGATCCGCAGAAACGTCCGGTGATTCACCCGCAAGGCAATTTCTCTGGTTTTGAAACCATGCATTACCGTTCTTACGGAGAAAGTCAGAACTATATGCGTTTGCCGGAAATCTTTATGCCGACAGAATTTCTCCACGGTTTGTATGATGGCGGTCATGGTGCCGGATTATATGACTATTGGGAAATGATGCGCAAACATCCCCGCTGTATCGGTGGGTTCCTTTGGGTACTGGCAGACGAAGGAGTGAAGCGTGTCGATATGGACGGATTCATTGATAATCAAGGAAATTTCGGCGCTGACGGTATTGTAGGGCCACATCATGAAAAGGAAGGCAGTTTCTACACAATCAAGCAGTTATGGAGTCCGGTACAAATCATGAATACTTCTGTCGACAAACAGTTTGACGGTAAGTTCTCCGTAGAAAACCGTTATGATTATCTGAATCTGAACACTTGCCGTTTCCTTTGGAAACAGGTGAAGTTCCCTACCGCAACAGATGCTTCTAATACAACTGCCCAAGTTCTGAAACAAGGGGAAGTACAAGGAAGTGATGTTGCAGCCCATTCGGCAGGTGTGCTGGATATTAAAACAACGATCCTTCCGGATGCCGATGCCCTTTTCCTCACAGCCATCGACCGATACGGTCATGAACTTTGGCGCTGGACTTTCCCTGTGAACAAACTGAATCAGGCTAATGAAGTGCTTTCTCCCTTATCTAATAAGGTAACCTCTACAGAAACAGAAAATGAACTTACCGTAAAAGCGAAGAATCATACTTTCATTTTCTCAAAGAAAGACGGTCAGCTGAAAGGTGTATCCGTAAACAATCGCAAGATCAGCTTTGCCAACGGCCCTCGTTTCATCGGTGCCCGTCGTGCCGACCGCTCATTGGATCAGTTTTATAATCACGATGACGAAAAAGCGAAAGAAAAGGATCGTACCTACAGCGAATTCCCTGATGCTGCTGTATTCACGAAACTGGATGTAAAAGAAGACGGAGGCAATCTGATTGTTACTGCCAATTATAAACTGGGTAATCTGGATAAAGCGCAATGGACAATCAATCCAAATGGAGAAGCGGTGCTGGATTATACCTACAATTTTTCCGGTGTGGTAGATTTAATGGGAATCTGCTTCGACTATCCCGAAGATCAGGTGATCAGTAAACGCTGGCTGGGAGCGGGGCCCTATCGTGTATGGCAGAACCGTATTCATGGCACGCAATATGATGTCTGGGAAAACGACTATAACGATCCTATTCCGGGTGAAACTTTCACATATCCCGAATTCAAAGGATATTTTGGCAGTGTTTCCTGGATGAACATCCGCACGAAAGAGGGTACTATCAGCCTGACCAATGAAACTCCGGATGCTTATATCGGAGTATATCAGCCGCGTGACGGTCGTGACCGTTTACTTTATACGCTTCCTGAAAGTGGAATTTCTGTCTTGAATGTGATTCCTCCTGTACGTAATAAAGTAAATTCTACAGATCTATGTGGCCCGTCATCGCAGCCTAAATGGGTGAATGGTCCGCAGAGCGGACGAATCATTTTCCGGTTTATGGAATAAATAAATGAAATAAAAAGGTACTCACATTGCGTTGGGTACCTTTTTTTAATGTAAATATAGCAAATATAAAATGGTTTAAAAGAGTCATAAGTGAGGAATAATCATTATTTTTGTTTCGTTTTATAGATTCAGATTAACGAGTTCTTTCCTATGTACACAATACTAATTATAGAAGACGAACCCAGAGTGGCAAGTTTGCTGATGAACGGGCTGGAAGAAAATGGTTATCAGACCATGGTAGCTTATGACGGATTAATGGGGCTGCGGCTTTTTCAGGCACATACGGTCGATCTGGTTATATCTGATATTGTTCTGCCTAAGATGGACGGATTCGAGCTGACGAAAGAAATCCGTAACTCCAATCCCCGTATTCCTATATTAATGTTGACGGCATTAGGATCAACGAACGATAAGCTGGACGGTTTCGATGCCGGTGCAGACGACTATATGGTGAAGCCCTTTGATTTCAGAGAGCTGAATGCCAGAATCAAAGTTCTATTAAAACGTGTCTCAGGAAATGTACCGGAGTTACCGCAGGAACTTGTTTATGCGGATCTGCGCATTGATCTTCAGCGGAAAGACGTAGAACGAAATAACGTTCCCATTAAACTTTCTCCGAAAGAATATAACCTGTTGCTATATATGGTCGAAAATGCCGAAAGAGTATTGAGCCGGGTAGAGATAGCGGAGAAAGTCTGGAACACACATTTTGATACGGGAACCAACTTTATTGATGTATATATCAACTACCTTCGCAAAAAGATAGACCGTAACTTTGAACCGAAACTTATTCATACCAAAGCAGGGATGGGTTTCATACTGACTGACAAATTATGAAAATCCGGACAACGCTGACTCTGCAATATGCGGGCATTACAGCTGCGGTATTCTTCGCATTTGTTGTAGCTGTCTATTACGTAAGCGAGCATTCGCGCAGCAATACCTTCTTTCGCAACCTGCAAAGTGAAGCTATAACCAAAGCTCACTTATTTCTTAATAATCAAGTAGATGCAAAAACGATGCAGTCTATTTACCTGAACAATCAGAAGTTTATTAATGAAGTAGAGGTAGCCGTCTATACCACAGATTTTAAAATACTGTATCATGATGCCCTTCAAAACGACATAGTCAAGGAAACACCCGAGATGGTAAAACGTATTCTGAAACGAAAGAATATCAGTTTCTATGTGGACGAATATCAGGCAATAGGACTTGTGTATCCGTTTGAAGGGCAAGACTACATTGTCACTGCCGCTGCCTATGATGGCTATGGATACGCTAACCGGGATGCACTGAGAAATATGCTCATTCTGTTATTTATCGGAGGATTGACCGTGTTGGCGGTTGTCGGATATATCCTCTCCCGAAGCACCTTAAAGCCTATACGCAATATCGTGAGAGAAGCGGAGAAAATCACCGCCTCACATATCGACAAAAGACTGCCAGTGAAAAATGAACAGGACGAACTGGGAGAACTGAGTATTACATTCAATGCACTGCTGGAACGTCTGGAGAAGTCCTTCAACTCGCAAAAGATGTTTGTCAGCAATGTATCTCACGAACTACGTACACCTATGGCAGCCCTTACAGCCGAACTGGATCTGGCCCTGTTGAAAGAACGAACCTCCGGACAATATCAGGCAGCCATCAGCAATGCACTGCAAGATTCCCGACGGATCATAAACCTGATCGACGGATTGCTGAATCTTGCAAAAGCCGACTATCAGTCGGAACAGATTACAATGGAAGAGGTCCGGTTGGATGAACTGTTGCTGGATGCCAGAGAACTAGTCCTAAAAGCCCATCCGGATTATCATATCGAATTAGTATTTGAGCAGGAAGCCGAGGAAGATAACGTGCTGACCGTAATCGGAAACAGCTATCTGTTGACTACTGCCTTTGTGAATCTGGTAGAGAACAACTGCAAGTACTCTTCCAACCGGACTTCATCCGTCCTGATAGCTTATTGGGAACAATGGGCTATTATCCGCTTGTCTGATAATGGCGTAGGAATGTCCGATGCAGACAAAGAAAACCTGTTTAAACTGTTTTATCGGGGAGAAAACAAGAATATAGCTCCCGGAAATGGTATAGGTATGGTTTTGACACAGAAAATCATCCACCTTCACAAAGGCGAACTTACCGTAGCTTCTCATAAGGACGAGGGAACTACCTTTGTGGTAAAACTTCCGCATATCTAAAAAATTCTAATAGTTTTCTAATACCACTCTAATCATTCTCTAACGGTTTCCTTCCGAAGTCCTCTTTACTTTTGCATCGAATTAATAAATGCAGTTAGTAACTTAAAAAAATTAGAGAGTATGGTATGGAAGAAAAAACTGCGTTCATCACAGTACACATTCAATTCAGAGAGAGTATTTTTGGTTGCCACGCAACCCGGTAAGTCAATTTATTCCTGTTTGCAGACTACAAAGCTTGGATTAACACTGAGAGAAGTACAGGAGCGACAATCCATTTATGGAAGAAACGAAGTCATTCATGAACAGAAAAAGAATCCGTTTATACTGTTTGTCAGAACGTTTATCAATCCTTTCATAGGCGTTCTGACAGGACTTGCCATCATATCCTTGTTTCTGGATGTATTGATGGCTGAACCCGGAGAGCAAGAATGGGCAGGGGTAATCATTATTTCGTCCATGGTATTATTCAGTGCTATCCTTCGTTTCTGGCAGGAATGGAGAGCAAGTGAAGCTACAGATTCTTTAATGAAGATGGTAAAAAACACTTGTCTGGCAAAACGTGCCGGAGAACAGGAAGAAGAGATCGATATAACAGAACTCGTTCCGGGAGATATTGTGTACCTGGCAGCCGGTG
>OGOU01002916.1_pt1 | contig 11473 bp, 11 predicted proteins | sample 1552721 | NCBI WGS metagenome assembly OGOU01 (sample SAMEA2580176, study PRJEB22360) | human gut metagenome | biome: human gut; feature: human-associated habitat; material: faeces | place: Denmark | collected 2008/2010 | reverse complement strand
CCATGACCGACTTCGTTCCGAGTGCCACAAGCGGAGCCGTAACGGTTGCCGAGAGTTTCGTTCCCGCTTTCGTCAGGCTTGCTGACACCTTTTGTATCTTCTTTTGGGCATTATCTAACCCTTTCGAGAGCGAGGATATGTCCGCCGCTATCTTTACCACAAGGTTTCTTATAACCGCCAACTGTCCTCACCCCCTATTTGATTATTACCCCTTGCTCTGCCGCCATTGCTTTGAGTACGGCGTCACCCGCCGAGTTTGTTTTTTTCGGTTTCTTCCTTATATCTTTCAATACCTTTGAAAGGCTCGGCAACTTCTTTTGCCTTGCAAAGGCTTCCGTATGCCACGCAAGCGTGACGTTGTCCTCGAACAGTCGAGTTTCCCGCTCTCGCTTTTGCTTTGCAAGGAGCATTACTTCATACGGAGTGTAATTGCCGATCTGTATGGGGTCTATGTCAAAGAACACGACTGCCGTTTCGCAAAACTCGGAAAGGTCAAAAGCAGTCTCACTTATTCCCCCTGTTTACCTTCCGCCTTGCCGAATGCAAGCGTAAAGGCTTCACCGAGTTTTTCGGCGATCTCGGTGATGTTCGAATACTCGTCAATAAGGTCACCAACCTTTTCGAGTGTAAGGGTTTTGTCTTCGTGGCAAAGCCCCGCATACACGATAATGAGCAAGTCTTTGATGCCCACGTGCGAAAGGTCAAGGGCCGTAATGCTTTTGCCCGTAAGGTCTTCTACCTTGACGAGCGCATTGATGCCATATCTCAATGTTCTGGGTTTATCCAGATTGATGGTTACTCCGTTCTTCATTCTTACTCTCCTTTATGAAAACTCAATTCGCCCGTACCCGTGAGTTCAAGGCTGATGCTGACCACATCGTCCACCGGGTCTTCGATTGACAAGCTACTAATGTATGCCGTTCCCTGATAGTAGTTTGTTCCGTCCACATACAGTTTTACGGTTACGGTCGTGCCTGCGAGATATGCATCTTGCAGTGCTGCCTGTCCTTGCGTGTCGGTCGGGACTGAATAATCGCCTTCCGAACTCGCCGTCCACTCTTTAAGACCCGTGATGTAGTTCTTCCAATCATCACCGAGAGCGGTCGTTTCCAAAGTTTCGAGCGACAGTTCAAGCGACCAGTTCTTGATTGCGGCTACCTTTTGATTTCCGCTCTCACCGATAATCACTTTTCCGTTTTTACCTGCTACCGCCATTTTCGTCCTCCTATTTTTCGTTGTAATAAAACTCGAACTCGATGCTCGACAGGTACTCTTCCGTATTGAACTTCAACGCGGTGTTCCCGTTGTACTCGTAGTCCGTTTTAATGAAAACGGCTTGGATTTCTAAGCCGCACATATTTCCGTGAAAGTCTTGAAAGGCACGCTTTACCAATCTTGACAATTCTCTTGCTTTTTTGAATGTCCTGTCGTGACACACGAACTGTATCGTTTGCCTGACAAACCCCGTATCGCCTTGCAAAGCCGAATCGTAGTTGGCAAGCACGGGAGAATAAACGATTGCCGGGAGTGGCGCGTCTTCGGGGAGCATTATGGGGAATATTTTATTCCCCACACATTCTCTTATCTGTTCGTTTTCGTTTAAATACGCATATATTGCTTGGCAGATGTCCATCATAGTTTTCTCCCCACCGCGTTCGAGATTGCTTTCACGATCTCATCGTTTATCTTGTCGATGTTCCCATCCACGGCATTTCGCAGAAACGGATTGGCGGGTCTTCCCCTTGCACCGAGTTCCACGAATGTGCCGTATCGGAGCGACTTGTCATAGTCCACCGACACGGTCGCTTTCGTTTCCGTTGCTTTGCCTTCGTTGAGTTTCAGGCTTGCTTTCAGCGTTCCCGTATCCACCGGGCAATTCCGTCTTGCATCGTCAAGTGCAATCTTACCGCCTGCCTTTGCTCCCGTCATAAGCACCGATGATGCCGCATCTTCCATTGCTCGGATATCTTTCACGAGTTTGTCTGCGCCTTCTACTTTCGTTTTAACCTTGCGTTGCTTTGCGCTGTAGCCCATCGTTCACGATCTCCTTGCAATTGATTATTGTGGCTTTATGCCCCGTTTTATCGTCCGATACTCCGATTATTTCGTATAACGAGTTCCCGTATCGGACTCGGTTTAGAACGGTCACATCGGTTGTATATCGGAGCGTTATCTTCACCACAGTTTCCGCTGAAACTTGTTGCGAAGTGAAATACTCCGTACCGCTCACAGGCTCGATTCTCGCCCATCTGATGCCCGTAGTCACCCACTTGCCTTCTTGCCCGCCGCAATCGTCTCTCTCCCACACAAAGGTCAGGATTTCCACCTTTCGGTTGAGCTTGCCAATGTCCATCAGAACCTCTCTTTCCTGTAGGCGAACAGCATTCGTCTGACAAGGTCAAGGGTTTCGGATATGTCGATACCCGTCTTACACAACCTCAACCACATATTCGCCGGCAGGAGTTCCGTAATAAGTCCCATTATCTTCAAGAGTTGCTTTATAAGTAGTTCCGTCAACAGACACAACGTTACCCTTTGAAATAGTTAAATCGTTTATCGGTCTGATTTTTATCCAATTACTTTGGTTAAATTCATTACTAATAAGAGTAAATGTCACCGTACCTTTTGTACCACTTTCTCTTTCAAAAACAGGTTGCACCGTAAACGCTTTATAATTTGCTCTTACTTCAATATCCTTGTCTTGAACGGTAAGTTTCGCTCCGTTTTGGCTTGTTGCGTTTGTTATAACTGCGTCACTTGTAAACGAAAACCATTTGTCAAACGGTATGTTTGTCGTATCCGTTTCGCTCACTTGCAAAGAAGGCGCATTCAAAGTGATTTCGTCACCCGCAAGGAAATATCCGCTACCACTATTTGCTTCCTTAGGTACGCCCGGACCTGCAAGTGTACCGTTTATTGCTGCCACATAGCGCGGTGTGCCATAGCGGTAGGACGCAAAGCAATTTCCGCTATCTTCGTTTACAGCGTGGGTTGTATTATCTACGTCACCACCGGTAATAGGCCAGCCATTGCTTCCTGCTTTCTTGTATTTTATGGTCATATTGCCTGCTTTAGTCATCGTTTTGCAGTTTCGAATACCATAACTATAAGCACTATCGCCACCCGCCACGCTAACGTCAATATCGATATTGCCGTTTGTATTTATAGTTACATTGTTTTTTGCAAAAATACCTGCTACCCATTGACTTGCGGTGCTATTGTTTGTGTTTTTGGCTACAATATTAACGCTTGCATTGTCTTCAATTGTTACGTTCCTTGCATGAATACCATCAACTTGACAGTTTTCTCCATTAGACGTTGCGTTAATTGTGACTTGTGCGTTGCCTCCAATAACAACGTCAATGTTCTTAGCCATTACCGACGCTCCGCAGGCTATTCCCCATACAGAAGAAACGCTGCTTGAAGCGTTTATCGTCAATTTTCCGTTTGCATTAGACGTAATAGTTACTCGTCCTTCATGTTCTCCATCGATAAATACGCCGTTTTGCCCACCGGTAATAATATTGTCTCCGATAAGGTTGATTGTGAAATATCCTGATACAGCAGGATTTATACCTACGTTCCCGCCGTTAAAATTGTTAAGAGTCAAAACGCCGTCTTTGTATTTGGCAACGTAACCCGTATCGGGGTTGCCGTTTAGTTGATCTCCATCAGACGTTTTCAAATAATAACCATTGTTTAACGGATTATTATTTATGTAAATTATGTCATACGGCGTAAGCGTTTCTCCTTCTGCATAGACCGTACTCGTCGGGCTTGCAAACACAATGCCGAGCATAAGCGCAAGGCACATCGTAAGACCGAGTACAAGCATAAGTATCTTTGATTTGTTTACCTTTGTTTGTGTCATAATTTTATCTCCTTATTTGGATTTTTGGGGGATATTTTGCATAAAACTCGACTTTACATCGCAAATATGCTGCATTAAGTCGTTTAGTATACGATAAACAAGTCTATGTCCGAAACAGTGCCGAAATCGAAACTCTTTGCCCCGATTGCTTTCATGGAATAGGCAAAACCGATGGCGTCTTTCGTGCCGATAAGTGCGTTTACCGCCGTCGTGCCGATCTGCATGTTCAGGTTTTCGGCAGTACCTATTTTCAGCACGGCGTTCAGGGTGTTGAACAAATCCGCCGTATCATCAGCCGAAAGATTGTTAAGCGTAAGCGATTTGTGCGTTACGGTATAGGCAAAGCCGTCTTCTTCCGTCTTATCTACGCGAACGGTGGACGAAACGTAAAGGTTATCGGGGATATATTTTTTGAAGTATTTATACGGGAAACCGCCCATATCCGCTTTGAACGGCGTAAGGTCGAGTTTTGCAACGACGTTAAAGTCCGCGCTGCCGTTTGCGGCGATTTCCGAAAAGTCAATCTGCACGACGGTTACGGACACTTCCTTATCGCCCAACTTGATTTTGCCGCCCGTTTGCTCGTAAAAGACCGTTTGGGCAATCGCCCCGACATGCTTTTCGGTGAGGAAAATCGGATCTGTCATACTTTTGCCCGCAAGTGAAGCAAAATTGACCGAATAGCCGTTGTAGCCTTTGTCCTTTTCATAGACGATAAGCCCGTCGATTTTATCATTGACTGCGCTTTTCATTTCGACAAAATCCTGCTCGCCGAATGCGTTCGGGCAAAGCGCGGATTCGTCCACGTCTTGTGAGAGCGTTTTCAGTTGTCCCGCGGTGCGGAAAAGGTCGATGCCGTACTTGGAGCGAACCGCGACGTACCCGCCGATGACGGTAACGCCGACGATGGCGATGATGACGACAAGTGTAATAAGTACGCCTTTTAATGCTTTCATATTGTCTCCACGATAAGTAAATAAATTTCTGATTTTTAGTACGTTGCCAAACAGAACAAACCCTTTCTGTTTGGCAACATACCCAAGCCGTCCTGACTGACGGCTTTTCGATATGTCGTTTTTTTTGGACAAGCGGGTTTTTACGCCCGCTTATCCGATTTTTCAACAGATAATAACTTTTAAGTTATTTTGCTACGATGCTTGCAGTGTCGCTCAGGTTCCCGAAGCGGGCGTAATATAAACACCAATTCCGATAAATATATCATCGCCTGTAAAAACCCATTCGCCGTTATTGCCGGTTAGTTTGGGATCAGATCCAGTGTTTTTATAAAACTCGACGATGAGATATGAACCGACTATTCTTCCGCCAACTTCATTGTATACCCCCTCGCCTGTGCCGGGAGTGCGAGTGTATTTTGCGATGTCCTTTCCGCCATTAATAAATTTTAATTCGATTGTATCGGTATCTTTGGCGTTTTTAAGCATTTCACCGAGATCACTTCTGTTCAGGTTGACCGCAAATGTGTTTTCGCCAAGCTCGATAGGCTCAATGACATTGGTGCCGGGGACGCCTAACATAAAACCGCTCCTAACTCTTGTCGCATTAGGAACTGCGGTGACTATGCATTCGGCAATAGTTTTTCCGCTCACCCTAAGTGTGAACCTGCGACCGACAAACGCGGGGACTTTTTTGCCTTGGAAATTAATGGTGACGCCTTCAAGTATTTCACCACCTGAAAGTAACGTCGTGCCTTCCGGGAACGTAACTTCGCCGGTTACTTCACCGAACGTGTCGGCAAAGGCAACATTCGGTTTAATTCCCGACTGAATTGGGGTGTTTTGACCACCCTCGTCTTTTGTGCGCACTCTTATTGTTACCGTGACCTTGCTATAACCGATAATCGTATCGGGCTTGGACAGCATATATCCTCTATTAAGTTCAGCCTTCGTTGCGCCTTCGATATACAAGCCTACTTCTTCACCAGCGGTTGCCGTTTCAACCTCTGTCGCCGTTGTGCCTGTGCCCTTTTTGATTTTATTCACGGTGATTATCTTGCCGATTTCATTGACTAAAATTTGGTCGCCTTTTTTCACCGTGCCATTAGCGATTATTGTTGTGATCAAAATATCACTGCTACCGGAAAAGGTGAACACGTCTTGGATTCCGGCATAGAAGGAATCGGGAGCGTTCCAAACGGTAAATCTGACCGTGTCGTATACGCCTTTGTTAAGCTCGAAGTTGTCGTTGTCCACGGTCAGGACGGTGGCGCTGATTGTATGTATGCCAATCGCATAGTATGTTTCGGGAGCGCCAATCGTCACCCATTCTACGACGTTGTTCGTATCTGCCGCGACGTTTATGCACGTCAAACCGAACTTTCCGCTTTCAAGGTTTTCTCCAAGTTTTCCTTCAAAAACGCCTGCGGGCAAAGTTATCTCGCGTTTGTTGATTATGATAGTCGTGGTGATTTCTCCGCCTTTCCATTCCGCAGTGCCTTTTACGGTTGCTTTCACGGTATATTCGCCGGCATTCTTCGGGGCGGTTTCGGAAAACGCAGTGTCGTTTTCGCCTTTGTAAGTAATGGTGATTTCACCGTCGCCCTTACGATTGACCTTCGCGGGATCAATGATAAACGCCAACCCGTCATAGGTTTTTTCATCAACTAAATCGTTAGCAAACGAAATAGTGTTGTCTTTTGCGCCAAGTGCGGGAATTTCTTGGGTATAGCTATATCCGCATTCCGTGCAGGTGAATTTCTTTTCGCCGACCACGCCATAGTCCGCCGGTTTGGTTTCTACGCCTTCGTCAAAGGTATGCGCGGCGAAATTGCCTTTTATTGCGTCATGCGTGGGAGCCGTTGCGTCACAGGTCGAATCGTGCCAGTGTCCCGACTCGTCTTTTGTCCATTCCGTGCCGTAAGTGTGCGTTGCGGTGCCGGAAATTGTCCTTTCGGTTTCGTATCCGCATTCACATACGCCCTTTTCGACTTTGTCCGTATGAAAGCCTGCGGGTGTTTTTTCTGTCCACGTGAACACGTGCGGGGTTTTCTCCGTCGTGTCGGCGTGTTTCTTCGTAGTGCATTCGTGCCAGTGAGTTTTTTCGTCAAACTTCCACTCGCTTGAATATTTGTGATTCTTGTTGCATGCCGAGAATATCGACAACGACAACGCCAACACTAATACCAACGCCAGCACTGTTATGATTGATTTTCTTTTCATAGTCTTGCTCCTTTTAGATTTAAGTGATTTATTCCAAATCGCCGAAAATCGCGACTTAAAACCGTTGTTATTTTTTTATATGTAAATTTAATTATTTTCTTCTTTAAGTAAAATGTTTTTCGGACAAGCGGGTTTTACCCCGCTTATCCGATCTTTTGTTGTTGTTATTTTGTTGAATTATGCCGCGACGATTTCTTTCGTTACCGTCAACTTGCATTTTACCCCCATGCCGTGGCCGGGGCCACCGCCTGAAATATTTTCACATGTAACCGTTATGATATAATCTTCAACATTTGTTCCTGCGGGGATAGTGAAAGAACCATCCACCAGCTCAATGGCGTTGCCTTGTTTATCGTGAACCTGATAACTAAAATTATCATTATTTGAAAGCGCAACAGTGTATTTCAAATTCTGTTCCGAACTCGCGTCGCCTACACCGACAATGAATTTTACCGATGTGCCTTTCGAGTAAAACCTTTCGTCCGACGCAACGTTACCCGTGAAATTCAATCTTGTCGTCGAGGTTTCAAAGGAAGCCGTTATCGTAAACCCCGAAGCATTATTGGTCGCTTCCAACTCTTCTACGTACAAGTAAAAACTCTTTCTGCCGGAAGTTTCCGTGAACGTAAATTTGTTTTCGCCGACTTTATTAACAACAATGCTTGTTTCGGAACCGGTAACCGCATCGTACAATACCATTTCGATATTCTTCGGCGAACCCGACCAACTCACGTCGAACGTGCAAATAATGTCATCTCCCTCGGGAAGTTGCACTTCAAACACCGCGATTTGACCGCCTCCAACCGATGAGCTGTTCTGCAAAGAGTCTTTGCTGAGTACGGGGTGGTCTTTGGAGTCTGTTATTTCTATCGTAATTTCCAAATCTTCGTTACCAATCCATTTGCCTTCCGCGTTAACGTACTCGTTTGCGCCAAACAAATCGAAATGCATACCGGTCACTCGGTCATTATCGAACGACATACCGCCATACGTGTACACATAATGTAAATCGCTCGTGGTCTGCACGCCTCTTCTTTCAAATCTTGCAATGACGGTTTCTCCGCACTGAACTCTGATAATAAAGTATTTCTCTGCATTGTCTGTGTTTGTCAAATATTCGCATAATCCGTCTATCTGAGCCTGCATATTAATTCTATCTTCGCCAAACTTAATTCCTAACGCACTATCGGTTATGCCGGCGATAGGATTACCATCAGGACCGATTATATTTTTTATGGTAAGCACGCTTTCTTTCTTTACAGTGAAGCTGACGTACTGGGTGGCTCCGAAATTGTAGTTGTCGCCTTCCGCATATTTAATGCGCACGCGATATTCGCCTGCTGTTCCCACTACTTCGTCTTTTGTAAGGGTGCGACTCCAAACGCCGTCACCAAGGTGCATTATCCACTCGATAGTCCTTTCGCCGTAACCGGTGCCTATTTCAACGTAATTTGTTGTGGGATCGGGGATATTCGTTGCGCCGACAAAGAACAACTCATTAAATGCGCTCGCATTGCTGATTTCAAAGTTAATGTCTGCTTTGATGATTTCCACGTTGACGTCTTCTCTTGCAAGGCTGTAATTGCCCGCGTCTTTTCCGGTGATTTCAAAGCTTTGAACTTCTGCTCCGACGTTGGCACTACTCATTGTAACGGTAATCATTGCTTCTTCGCCTGCAAGCAATTCGGCGGGTTCGCCTGAGAAAACATTTTTATTATCGTATGGATGCTCCCAGGCAACGCTGATTACCATGGGGGTGATTGCAAAGTCGAAAGTTTTTGTCGCGGATTTCCACTCTGCCGTGGCTTTTACGCTGACTTTCACGGTATATTCGCCGACTTTATTCGGGGCGGTTGCAGTGTACGTATTGTCGTCCGCGCCTTTTGCCTTGAACATAAATGAGGGTTCGCGATTGCCGTCAATTACGAAATCGCCTTTCGTAATCGAAATAACTTCTCCATCGTATTCCTTGCCAAGCGTTTTGCCTTCTGCAAGTTTGATTTCGTTGTCCTTCGCGCCAAGTGCATCGATGTCTTCGGTATAACTATATCCGCAGTCTTTGCACGTGAATTTCTTTTCGCCGACCACTCCGTAGTCCGCTGCTTTCACAATTTCTTCCTTAAACTCATGCGGGAGTTTCTCCGTCGTGTCGGTGTGTTTCTGCGTGGTGCATTCGTGCCAGTGAGTTTTTTCGTCAAACTTCCACTCGCTTGAATATTTGTGATTCTTGTTGCATGCCGAGAATATCGACAACGACAACGCCAACACTAATACCAACGCCAGCACTGTTATGATTGATTTTCTTTTCATAGTCTTGCTCCTTTTAGATTTAAGTGATTTATTCCAAATCGCCGAATACTTGCGACTTAAAACCTTTATTATTTGTGTTTGTTCCTTTTACGCCGGTTTATTGGGCAACCTTTAAAATAAATTTATATGTGCCCAAACCCGGTTCAATATTAGTCTGTATAATGGTTGTTTTATCTGCGGACAACTCAAACGTTGAGCCGGCAATCAATCCGTACTTGTGAGCGGGAATTTCTTTTTCCATATCTTCTTGGCTGTCGTAGAACACGATGGCAGTACCTTTAATTTTATACAGCACCACGAAGATGCCTTGACCGCCTACTTCGCCCGGACCTTGATCATAGGTCACCGTCGCGGTATTTTTGTCAGCCGCAAACTCAACTGTGACCTTTGATGATGCAACGAATTGAACATACTCATCCTCCGTCATTTCCATTTCTGCAAGAAGCGCTTGCTTGACGGCTTCGGACTCCCACTCGACGATTGCGTCAACTTTATTGAAAGTCTTGCCCTTAATGTCGGCAGTCGCCCACTTTGCGTAAAGCGTGAAAACTCTTGCCGGCATATATGAAAAACTGAATGCCGTGTCGGAAAGCGTTGTGCCGCCGTCCGTGCTTTCATACCAGCCTGCAAAAACAAAACCGTCTTTGGTGGGATCGGTCGGGGCTGTAATCGCCGCGCCTGCGCTTGCCTTGATGGGTTGCACCGCGCTGCCGCCTTTGCTGTCAAAGGTTATCGTATATTCTTTGTGTTTCCCGTCCTTGTTGCAAGCAGTAAGCACCGAGAGCGATAAAACAAGCATTAACGCTATCGCACAAAATGTGAAGATCGATTTTCTTTTCATGATTTTGTCTCCTTGTTTGATTCTTATGATTTATTCCAAATCGCCGAAAATCGCGACTTAAAACCGTTGTGAATTCCGCATATTTCGCGTTTTATTGTCTCAAAGGCGGATTGACTTGCGCGCGCATGTTATGCTATAATACAAATAATCACATTTGAGTGTATAGACAGTATATCAAAATCAGGACGGCTTTTCCCCCACCCAACCCGCCAAAAGGTGGGGAAAACCCCAAAAATAATTTGATTTTTTGAAAAATCGGGGCAATTTCCCCCGACTGATAGAAACGGAAAAACACTATGAAACGTAATGCCAAAAGAATACTCACTTTGTTGATCGCCGCCACGGCGCTTCTTGCAATTCCGTTTACGTTTGTTGCTTGCAACAAAAATAAATCCTTGCTCGATCCCAAAAAACCCACGACTCTTACGATGTGGCACGTTTACGGCGAGCAAGCCAACTCCCCGATGAACGACTTTGTGGAGAAATTCAACGCAACCGTCGGCAAGGAAAAAGGAATCGTCATTGACGTCACACTGATGTCCAACGCCGCCCAGATCGGAAAGAAACTCAAATACGCGCAGGCGGGGAAAGCGGGCTCCAAGGATATGCCCGACCTGTTCTTCTGTCACTCGGGCGACGCGCAAAGTCTTGGGGCGGACAACCTTCTGAACTGGAAAGATTATTTCACGCCGACCGAACTGGACGCCTTCGTCCCCGATTTTCTGAGCGACGGCATGCTGGGCGACCGCCTTTCGGTTTTCCCCGTTTCCAAATCGACTTATATGCTGTTTATCGCGGGCGGAGTATTTGAAAGATTCGCCGCCGAAAAAGACGTTTCCGTGTCCGACCTTGAAACGTGGGACGGCTTCTTCACCGTCGCCGAAAAATATTACGATTGGTCGGGCGGAAAACCCTTCTGCGCCATCGATTATCTCATAAGACTTGCGGAACTTTGTGCAATCTCCGACGGCGAAAGCGTTTCTTACAAGGACGGCTGGTACGACGAAAACAACCCGTCGTTTATAAAAGCCTACGAGGCGTTCGCGACGTCGATTGCCAAAGGCCATATCGTCGTGTCCGATATGTACTACAACACGCAGATTATGACCGCGCAAACGTGCGCCGGCATCGGCTCTTCGGCTTCCGTGCTTTACGCCAACGACAAAATCACGTACCCCAACAATACGTCGGAAGATATGAATCTGCAAGTTTTACCCCTGCCCCAACAGGCGGGAAAACAGAAAGCCGCACCGAACTTGCCGTGCGCGCAAGAGA
>OGOU01002909.1_pt1 | contig 11504 bp, 10 predicted proteins | sample 1552721 | NCBI WGS metagenome assembly OGOU01 (sample SAMEA2580176, study PRJEB22360) | human gut metagenome | biome: human gut; feature: human-associated habitat; material: faeces | place: Denmark | collected 2008/2010 | reverse complement strand
AAGGATGAGGACGGAAAGGTTGTGTATGGTTCTGTACAGCCGGAGGCAAAGAAGGACTATATTTATTCCATATAGCACCATGTAATACTTGCATATAAAATTGTAATCTATCAATGAAACGATGATTATTCCAATTATACATGCCCCCACACCTATGAGCTGTTTTACAAGTTTAGTCTCATCAACGCTCACAATTATGACGGATCCAAATGCCATGGCCGCCATAATTAACAGTAGCAATTTAAAATTGTAATCCAGTATGCTGTATTTTTTCTTGTCCTGATCAAGACTGAACTGTTTTAAGTTCAGCTGATCCTTCTTCAATAGCTTCATAATTCACTGATCCTTGTCTTGTTGCTTTGTGTTCATATCTGTTATCTGTGTTATCATCCTGACTGCCCGCAAGTGGAATGTAGGCAATCAGCATTTTTTCTTTGACATGTATATCTATGTCTGACTCTTTAACGCTCAGATAGCGTTCAAGTTCATTTTTTATAGTATGTCTCAGTCCATCGATAAAATCTGGATTACAGCCTATTCTGTCTGAGGCAAGCATTGTAACCAGTCTTTCTCTGGCATAACTTCCTGTATTGTACAAATATACTCTGTTATTCATCATCACTCCTCCCTTCAGGCTCTTTTACGTCTGAACAGAGAGCGAAGTGAACGGTTCCGGGAATTATAATGGTCTTCCGCCTCTATGGAATCATCAATGATCTTCTTGCATATACTCATGTATGCCTGTCCAGATCTCGAATGTCCATTTACGACAGGATCACCTTTGTTTGTTGAAATAACGATGTCCTCATCATCGGCTATAACTCCAAGTAGATCAACTCCCAGTATATCAACAACGTCATCAGCGGACATCATATTGCCCTTTTTGACCATATCATATCTGATTCTGTTTATTATAAGGTGCTGCTTCTCTATGCCATAGGCCTCGAGGAGTCCTATTATCCTGTCGGCATCCCTTATAGCGGAAACCTCAGGTGTTGTAACTATAACAGCCCTGTCCGCAGCGGCAATAGCATTTCTGAATCCCTGCTCTATCCCCGCAGGACAATCTATGATTATGTAATCATACTCCTGTCTGATCTCATCTACAAGTTTTACTATCTGCTCCGGATTCACCGCTGTCTTGTCCCTTGTCTGCGCACACGGAAGCAGAAACAGATTGTTATAGTTTCTGTCCTTTATGAGGGCCTGTTTAAATCTGCAGTTTCCCTCTATAACATCGATGAGATTATATACTATCCTGTTCTCAAGTCCCAGCACAACATCCAGATTTCTGAGACCAATATCAGTGTCGATCATCACGACACTGTTTCCAAGAGCTGCGAGACCAGTACCTATGTTTGCTGAGGTCGTTGTCTTGCCAACGCCTCCCTTTCCTGATGTAACGACTATAACTTCACACATAATACAATCCTCCTGAAAATACTATCATATGTATGTTATACTTATCGAAGTTCCATCATTTGCTGCGACCACAGACGAATCTGAGTAATTCCTTATATTTGGAAACTCAGATCTAGCATTTCCTATCTGCAGAAATTTCGGTGCCATATACATGGCAAGGACGAAGCTGTCATATTTGTTGCTTTTCCCGGCTATCGCCGTTCCATACAGACCGCCGATCACTATTATGTTTCTTCCAGAGACGACCTTTGCCTCCCTGGCCACATTGCCAAGTATAATGACATTTCCCTTTATCTCCAGAGTCTGCTTTCTTCCTATATCACCTATGAATATATACGGTATGTCTTTCCTGGCATACTTTTTGTTGTAAATACTGTCATCATTTGTAATACCAGTACCACGAAACATATTCATTTGACTCCCGATGTGATTATCTATACTGTTTTCTGTAAATTTTGACACATGCGTCACATTTTCGTATCCGGACCTTATCGCACTATCACAAAAAGTCTCTGTATATTTATTATAATTATCCGTTTTGGTGCTTCCAGATTCTTTTTTGTACCTGAATGATACATTATTCATATCCAGGTCGTTAAGAAAGTCTATTATCATGTGCGACTCAGCCTCCGTCGGAGCGTCGCCCCTGAAGGCGACAGCAATTGTGCCCTTTTTCTCAAAAGCACATGCATTGTGACTGAATCTACGGTACAACTCGCTGCAGATTTCATCCATTGACATATGAGCCGGTACATATACAGCAATGCCGGATCTATCTGCTTTGATAGATAATCTTGTTATCTTGTCCTCCATATCATCCGCTCCTGTCAAAACAGCTTCTTACACACAGGTCCTGTGATCTGTGATATATCCTTGGCAGATTAATCTGAAATTTGGTTATTTCCTGTTATTCCAACTGTATCCAGTTTGTCTGGATCATACATATATGCATATACCATGCCGGCAAGTTCTTCGGCATTACCGGATGTGCATCCGTGTGGAATTACACACGTAACACTGACCTCAGGATTTTCATATGGAGCAAATGACACAAACAGAGCATGATCAGGTCTTGTCAAGTCCTCCTCTGCAGTTCCAGTCTTACCGGCAACCGCAACATTTATCTGATTTATAAGTGCATATGAGCTGGTATGATCACTTACCATGAGTCTCATACCCTGTTTTATCACTGACCACTGACTATCAGTAAGATCTATTGTACTTTCAGGAACATTGTCATTCTTATATACTGTCCTTCCCTCTACATTCTTGATCTCATTTACAAGTGTCAGATCATAACATTTTCCCTCGTTTGCAATTGCTGTAACGTATCTTGATAGCTGAACCGGAGTGTAGTTGTTTGTACCCTGACCAATTGCAGAACGTACCGCATCAGAGTCTGAAATATGAGGATCTATCTCCTCTATCTCCACACCTGATTTTCTATTAAGGCCAAATAATGTAGCGTATTTCTGAAGCTTGTCAATACCCTGTGCATCCTGATATACGCCGTTGCTGTCTGTTGCAAGCCGGTAACCAACCTCATAAAAGAATCCATTACAGGAAACCTCTATTGCCTCTGCCAGTCCAAGGGCACCATGTCCTCCAGTTAACCAGCATTTTGGCGAAGGAGAGATCTTGGTGAAGGTTCCATAATCTGTTATGACAGAACCAACATCAATAACTCCCTCTCCAAGGCCAGCAGCAGATACGAGCATCTTGTATGTTGAACCTGGCGCCGTTCTCTGCATAGTAGCTCTGTTGTACATTGGCGTTGTCTTATCCGAAGTTATCTTATCATAATAATCTGAATCGATAACATTTGTCAGCTTATTATTGTCATAGCTTGGATATATTGCCATAGCTCTAACTTGTCCCGTCTCGGTATCAGTTACAACAATTGAACCAGAACAAGGGTCTAATGCAAGCATTGCAGGAGTGAGTTCAAGCTTCTGTATCTTTCTGTATATAAATTCAAAGCTTCCCATTGTACCCGACGCAAATGCATCGTAATCCTCATCTGTTGTACTATTTAGGATTCCCTGGTCGTATAAAAGGTATATAACCTGAGAACCTGTTATTTCTCCTGATAATATCATATATTTGAAAACGAGTTTGTCGAAATCGGTATCTTCTTCAAATTCTTTGAGAACATAGTCAACAACCACGTCGTATATCTCATCTGTATCATAGTAATCACTGTGTGTCTCTATATCATCTATGTTAATCGCACCCTGACTTATGCAATACTTGAGATATTCATAGAGTGATATCTTATCATTTATATAGTCATTGTATGTTGTGCTGTCCTTATCAATTGCACTGCTGTCATAAACCCCGTTGTCACTCAGCGTCTCACATATGAACTCCATGTAATCCTTGTACTGGTCTGACAGATTATATAACTCTGTGTGACTATTCTTAAGAATATCTGCAAGATTGTCCAAAGTATACTGTCTGCTGGATACAAATGTGTTGTATACAGTCTTTTCGTTGTCTGTGGCATTTGCGGCATTGAGCAGCTTCATATCTATAATGTTATTATCAAAAAGCCCATAGTACACTTCGGTGATCGGGATGTCATCCTTCTCTGTAGATGATGTCACATTCTTAAGGTTTGTGAGTATGATTGCCGAGAGCTCCTTCTCAAGTGCGTTATAGCAGTACTTTTGAAGATCTGTGTCGAGTGTGAGGTATATATCATTGCCCGCAACTGTATCGGTTTTGTCTATGATCTCGAGCACCTTTCCCATGTTGTCGACATACATCTTCTGTGAGCCGTCAGTTCCACGGAGCTGTTCCTCGTACGACTGCTCAAGACCAAGCTTTCCAATCATGGCGTTGGTACTGTATTTCTGATTATCTGGAAGCTTGGCATTGTACTCTTCCAGCTCCTCGTTTGAGATATTTCCTATATATCCGATTATATGAGAAAAATATATAGCGTCATTGTATACTCGGTTTGACTCTATGCTCACGTCCATTCCGAGAAGGGTATCCATGTTCTCGGTTATCGCTGCATAGCTCTGCTGGCTTATGTTGTTTGCTATATCTACAGTCATATACTGCTGATACCTGTTGAGCCACACCTCATAACGGACGGCAAGTATCTTTAGCACATATGCATCTGAATACTCGTCTGATATGTTGAAAAGCTCATCGCTTCTCATATAGTCAAATACTTCCCTCGCCGTTGCATTTTTCTGCTTATCTGTCAGGTCATCGACTGAGGATGCACCAAATACATTCATGTAAAATGTATTGAGCTGGGCTCCACTTATCGTGAATTTCATATTTCCATTAGCATCGAGGGATATCGGCAGCTTTACAGAGAGGCTGTCGCCATTTTGCTCGAGGATAAGTATAGTCTTGTATACAATTTCATTTCTCAGCTCGTTTTCTGTGATGTCTTTTTCTGCCGCTGCTTCAGAAAGATCGGCATTGCTCGTAAAGCTCAGATTGTATGATGACTCATTGTACGCAAGCAGGTTGCCGTTGCAGTCAAATATCTTTCCTCTTGTCGCTTTCACAGATACCGTCTTTAACGACTTGTACTGAAAATTAGTCTGGTACTTTTCACCGTTCACTATCTGCAAATTAAACAGCCTATACACCAGCACACCAAAAAGACACAGGAATATCAGCGTAACATAGAATATCCTGCTCTTTAACTTTTCAAGTATAAATTCTTTTATTATCTCCAATATATCTCTGATCACTAAGTTTCACTTCCTTTTTCAGCACGTTTCAGTCTCCGGTTGACGAATACGAAGAATTTGAAAACTATCATAGTCAATATTGCTGTATAAATCATATCTGGAAGTATTATCTCCCTGAGGTACAGGCTAAAACTGAGCCTGTTTCTCATAACAAAGAATATGATAAATGTTATAAAATTAAATATAAAATCATCAAACACTATGATGATGATCGGAAGGAGTACGTCCTCCACAAGGTAAAGTCTGTGAAAGAAACCGTTGCAGTAACCTATCAGCATATAGATTATCATGAAAGGTCCTATGGCAAAACCAAAGTAGAGATCATATAAAAAACCGCAGAAAAAACCAACCAACATTCCTTCCTTTCGGCCTCTCATAAGTCCAAAGGACACAGTAAGTATCAGCAGAAGATTGGGGGTAGCCCCGGCAACTTCAATATAAGGAAAGAGTGCCGACTGAAGCACAAAACATACTATTATAAGAATCCCTAATGTTATTACTCTTCTCAAAACTGCTACTCCTATTCCGAGACATTCTTTTTTGTCTCAAGTATAACAAGAACCTCCTGGATCTTTGAAAAATCACAGGACGGAGTTATATAGGCTGTCTTTGTCAGGTTGTTGGAGTCCTCATCTATCTTTGAGATGTATCCAATATTCAGCCCCGGCAGGTATTTGCTGGACACATACGAGGTAACGACCTGATCTCCTACACTTATATCGGCTTCCTTTTCAACATTCTCTGCAATGAGATAACCGTTCTCGTAATTGTTGACACTTCCCTCCACATTACATATTGCCTCAGATGGCAGGATCATTCCGTTCACATTTGATGTGTCATCTATAACCGATCGGATCTTCGCATAGTCTGAGCCCGCATCCGTGACAATTCCGCATAGTCCGTTGCCAAACATTACATTACAACCGGTCTTTATGCCATCGTCAGTTCCTTTATCTATATAAAAAACATCGAACCATCCGCTCGTATCCTTTGATATAACTCTGGCAGCAGTCTTATTATAATCCGCATACTGAGAATCAAGTTCATATAGCGCCTGAAGCCTCTCGAGCTCATATGAATTCTGCTGATACTGCTCAACCTGCTTCTGTGTCTGTTCCAGCTGCGACTTAAGTTCTTCATTCTCCTTGAGAAGTGTGTCATAATTCTCAAATGCCTCAGTCTTACTCTGAACCCAGCGTCCGATGGTGTTGACTCCCTTCTGCATAGGCTGCACTATCATGTTGGAGACTTCCCTGATAGGGGCAAATGCTCCCCCTGCAAACAGTGAGATCACCATGAGGATAACGCAAAAAACCGTAAGTCCCAAAAGGACATACCTCGGCGATATCTCTATTCTTTTTCTATTCCTGTTTCGTCTTCGTTTCATTGAATATACCTCGCTCAGCCAAACTGACATAGCAGTTGTTGCCTAATATTATATGATCTGACAGATCAATACCTATCATACTTCCCGCCTCTGATATCCTGTATGTTATATCTATGTCCTCGCCGCTCGGTGTAGGATCCCCGGAGGGATGATTGTGTACAAGTATTATGAATACTGCTTCATATTTCAGAGCCTGCACAAACACCTCCCGTGGTGAAAGCATAGAACTGTTGACAGTTCCCTCCGATATGCGCACATCCTTGATCAATTTATGTTTTGAATCAAACATAAGCAGATAGACATACTCTTTTTCAAGATATCTCGTATTCTCCATAAAATAGTCCGCAATACTTTGCGGAGAATGAAATGACATAAATGGTTTCAGCGTAGCCCTGGCCATTCTTCTTGATATCTCTGCAAGACATTTCATCTGTACCGCCTTAACTTTGCCGACACCCTCAATGTCCTCAAGATCTCCTGTGGTCAGATAATTAAGTCCCACTATCCCCTTGTGTATCGGGTGGGCGTCAAGTATCCTGTACGCTGTAGTGAGGGCGTTTGCCCTCTGGCTTCCAGTCCGCAGTATAACTGCCAGAAGCTCCGCATCAGAGAGGACCTCAACTCCGTATTTGTAGCTTTTCTCATAAGGTCTCTCTGTCTCGGACATCTCTTTCATTATGATGTGATCTCCGACAGACTGCTGTTCTGTCATCTCTGACAATGGATCTGTGAATTTTTCTGATAAGATACTATTTGTTCTGTTTTTCATATGTTCCTCCTTCCGCCTCTCCAAGCGCGCAGGAACAATGGTCTTTCGACCAACTTATTAATCTACCATACTATGAGTTTTTTTTCTACCATTTTCTGTAATGACATTATTATGCCGTACTTTGCATGTGGATATGTAAGCCCTCCCTGAAAATATACAGCATAAGGCGGACGCATAGGTGCATCGGCTGAAAGCTCTATAGATGATCCGGAGACAAATGCTAATACAGCGCTGGATGGCATTTCTCTTTTTATTAATGGTGTGGATGGCAGAGATTACATAAAAGATTTTTCACCGGATAAACATAGATTCATGAAACATCCTCGATTAAGTTTGCCTCAGATATGGAACATGAGTTTCGGATTTTTAGGAATACAATTCGGATTTGCTTTACAAAATGCAAATGCGAGTCGTATTTTACAAACATTCGGGGCTAATGTAGAACATCTTTCTTGGTTTTGGTTAGCAGCCCCGCTGACCGGAATGATTATACAACCGATTATAGGTTATTATTCTGATCGTACGTGGACTCGATTAGGGAGAAGAAAACCTTACTTTTTAGCCGGAGCAATCCTAACATCTGTAGCTCTTGTTTTCATGCCAAATTCAGGATCTTTATCCGGTCTCATTCCTCCGATGTTTATCGGTGCGGGTATGCTAATGATTATGGATGCTTCTATCAACGTAGCGATGGAACCGTTCAGGGCTTTAGTGGCAGATCTACTGCCTTCTGAACAACGTACACTCGGATTCTCAATTCAGACATTTTTAATAGGTGTCGGAGCTGTCGTTGCGTCATGGTTTCCTTATATTCTTGCAAACTGGTTAGGAATATCAGGAACAGCAGAGGCCGGAAAAGTACCAGATAATGTAATTTTCTCATTTTACATAGGTGCTGCCGTACTGTTAGGAACTGTTCTATGGACAATTTTCCATACACAGGAATATCCTCCGGAAATTCATACCCGATTTAATCATGAAAATACAACGGAAACTGCTGAAAAGAAAGGATTTTTCAATATATTTCAAGACATTATACACATGCCTAAAACAATGGCTCAATTGGGCATAGTACAATTTTTTTCTTGGTTCGGGTTATTTTCTATGTGGGTATATACAACTCCGGCTGTCGCCGACCGCTTTTTTGGAACGACAGACCCGTCAAGTAACGCTTTTCAAGAGGCAGGCAACTGGGTCGGAGTGCTTTTCGGTATTTATAATGCGGTAGCAATGGTTTTTGCATTATTTCTTCCCGTAATAGCAAAATATATAGGAAGACGCGGAACTCACGCTTTGGCTTTGATATGTGGAGGGTTGGGGCTTTTGTCTTTCGAAATATTTACCGATGCACACATGCTTGTCTGGTCAATGATCGGTATCGGTATTGCTTGGTCCAGTATTTTGGCTATGCCTTATGCTATATTGGCCGGAGCCATCCCGGCCTCCAAAATGGGAGTGTATATGGGTATTTTCAATTTCTTCATTACAATTCCTCAAATTATAAACGGGATTTTCAATGGCTTTATCGTCGAACATATTTATAACAGAGAAGCCATATATGCCCTATCGACAGCCGGAATATTTTTACTGATAGCAGCATTGTCTGTTTTTTTCGTAAAAGACAAATCATAAATATCTAAGAATTTACCTGAATTTTCCAATAAGAAAATATTGTCAGATCATTTTACGATTTTACGAAAAACAGTTTTCTCTTTTCTTGAAAAGATACATTTTTATAACTTTGTAACCGAAAAATAAATAAAGAGAAAATAATATGTCAACTATTACAGAAATCAGTAGAAATATCCATTATGTAGGAGTAAATGACCGTACAAAACATTTATTCGAAGGATTATGGCCATTGCCTCTCGGGGTTTCTTATAACTCATACTTGATCGTTGATAAAAGTGTTGTTCTGATCGACACCGTAGATCATTGTTATACTGATCTGTTTTTTGAAAAAATAAAAAACATCTTGGGAGAACGTCCTATAGACTATTTGGTTGTAAATCATATGGAGCCGGATCATTCGGCTTCAATAAACGATCTTTGTCGTGTATATCCGGATATTAAAATTATCGGGAACAGCAAGACAATCGGAATGATTGAAGGATTTTACGGGATTTTCGACAAATTCCACGAAGTAAAAGACGGTGACCGGTTACCTTTAGGTGAAAAAGTACTTACTTTTTACATGACTCCCATGGTACACTGGCCTGAAACCATGATGACTTATTGTGAAGATGATAAAATTCTTTTTTCCGGAGATGCATTCGGATGTTTCGGAACATTGGACGGCGGAATCATAGACTATCAAATGAATACCGAAAAATATTGGGATGAAATGTTCCGGTATTATTCCAATATAGTAGGTAAATACGGAGCTCCAGTACAAAAAGCTCTTGCAAAACTTTCAGGAATAGACATACAGATAATCTGTTCTACTCACGGTCCGATATGGAAAGAAGAAATACAGAAAGTCATAAGTATATATAATAAACTAAGCTTATATGAAGGAGAAGAGGGTGTTGTAATCGCATACGGAAGCATGTACGGTAATACCGAAAAAATGGCAGAAGTTATCGCCAGAGAATTAGCTGCTCAAGGTATTAAAAATATCGTTATGCACAATGTGTCAAAATCGGATATGTCATATATCTTACGTGATATATTTAAATATAAAGGACTAATTATCGGAAGTCCGACATATACCAATGAGTTATTTCCCAATATCGAATCATTGGTTTCAAAATTGGAAAGTCGGGATATGAAAAATCGAGTATTCGGATATTTCGGTTCATTCTCATGGGCCGGAGCTGCAGTGAAACGACTCTCTTCTTTTGCAGAGAGAATGAAATGGGACGTAACCGGAAATCCGGTAGAAATGAAACAAGGTATTACGTCTGAAAAGATAGCCCAATGTCAAGAGTTGGCAAAAGCCATAGCAACGAAATTGAAACAATAAATCTTTTAACCTAATAAAGAAAACCGTTGTTCTAAACTCAAAGAATAACGGTTTTCTTTTTACTTAACCCAATCATTAAACTTTAAATAAACTCTATTTCCCAAAATACGGCACGAATATATAAAACGACAACAATATCAGAATCCGAACCTCAATCCTATTTGTAAATTGATATTAAAAGGTTTCTCTTTTCGAATTGTCGAGACATCTGTTCCGTCATCAAAATAATATATCGCCCCCGGCTCAGCATAAATTCCGAAATGATCGGTTATATTAAATTGAGCACCAAGCGACGCAAGAACAGACCACTGCAGTTTTTTCACATCCAAATGGTCATCTCCAATAAAAGATAAGTCATTTTGCATTTCATAATGAGTTTTCAATTGAGATTTGACACACTTTTCCACTGCTCCTCCGGCAGATAAATATAAAGAAACTCGCCTCTTTTTTACAAAATACCAACCAGCCTTTAAAGGAATACCTAAATAATGAAGTCTCTGTTCCTGAGAATAGTATATATCATTTCCGGCCTTTAAATCTGAAGATAATAAAGTATATGTCAGCCCGGTCTCTATAGAAAAACTATTTGAAAGATCTTTACGCAATGAAATACTAAACGTAACAGGAAAATGGTGTTTAATATCAGTTGTAGTCTCCAAATTAATATTTTTCAGCATAATCTGTTGATAGGCTGCCGTAATTTTCTGGTCTTCGGACGTCTCGTTCTCTCCAGTCTGTAACATATTCATACTCCGAGGCATTATTCCTGAACGATCAAGATTACTAAACCCATAATGATTCTCTGCAGAAGCAATCATATTATTCCCGACCGAAACGCCTATTGACCAACCTTTGCTTTTCTTAGGCAACTGTCTAATTTCAAAATCTTTGCCAACAGAAGGGCCATTCATAAAATGTTCTTTTTTTTCTTGTAATGTATTTTTTTGTTCTGACAGGTCTTCAACTTTCTCTTGTGAAGGGGCTTGAATCGTATCGATCAATTGTGCAACAGCTATATTTTCTTCCCCCAAAACATTGTTTCCCGTTTTCTTTTCTACTGTCCTAACATAAATCGGAGCATGTGTGATTATTTTATTACTATCGGTTACAATTGTTTTCCGAAAAGGCTTATCGACCTTATGATGTTCGAAAATACGAGAAGGAGCATCTGCTGTAATGATTCCGTCATTATCAGAAGTATAAGTAAGAAAATACAAACCGACCGATATAAATAGCAAAATA
>OGOU01002904.1_pt1 | contig 11518 bp, 8 predicted proteins | sample 1552721 | NCBI WGS metagenome assembly OGOU01 (sample SAMEA2580176, study PRJEB22360) | human gut metagenome | biome: human gut; feature: human-associated habitat; material: faeces | place: Denmark | collected 2008/2010 | reverse complement strand
CCGCCGTTCCGGACGCGGCATCGTCGTCGGCGACGACGACACCCTTTTTCGGGTCGTCATCCTCCCGCGGCACCTGCGCCGCCGGGCCGAGTATGCGTTCGATATCCTCGGCATAGATCGTCTCCTTCTCCAGCAGCAGATCCGCCATCCGGTTGATCTGTTCGCTTTTCCGTTCGATGATGCCACGCGCCTTGGCATACGCCTCTTCGATGATGCGGCGCACCTCCGTATCGATGTCGCGGGCCGTCTGCTCGCTGAAAGGCTTGGTAAACGTATCGCGCGTGCCCGACGAGTCGTAATAACTGATCGGGCCGATCTTCTTGCTCATGCCGTAATAGGCCACCATCGCATAGGCCGTCTCGGTCGCCCGCTCCAGATCGCTCAGCGCGCCTGCGCCCAGCGTTCCGTAGTTGACCTCCTCGGCGATCCGGCCGCCCAGCAACCCGGCCAGCCGTTCCTGCAGGGCTTCGTTGGTAACGTGGATGCGGCGTTCGTCGGGCACATACCACGTCGCGCCCAGACTCCGCCCGCGCGGAACCACCGTGACCTTCAGCACGGGATCGCATTGGGGAAGCGACCACATGACGGTAGCGTGCCCCGCTTCGTGAATCGCCGTGGCGCGCCGCTCGGCGGCCGTCATCGGCATATTGGGTTTTTCGAGACCTCCCACGATGCGGTCGATGGCCGCGAGGAAATCCTCCTTCGACACGAATTTCTTGTTGTGCCGCGCGGCGATCAGCGCCGCTTCGTTGCAGACGTTGGCGATGTCGGCGCCCGAAAAACCGGGCGTCTGGCGCGCCAAGAACTCACGGTCGAGCTGCGGATCGAGTTTCAGCGGACGCAGATGGACGTTGAAAATCGCCTCGCGCTCCTTGACGTCGGGCAGCCCCACCTCGATCTGACGGTCGAAACGCCCGGCGCGCATCAGCGCCTTGTCGAGAATGTCGGCGCGGTTGGTCGCCGCGAGGACGATAACGCCCGTATTGGTCTGGAAGCCGTCCATCTCCGTGAGGAGCTGATTCAGCGTATTTTCACGTTCGTCGTTGCCCGAAAATCCGGCGTTCTTGCCGCGGGCGCGGCCAATGGCGTCGATCTCGTCGATGAAGACGATGCAGGGAGCCTTCTGCTTGGCCTGCTCGAACAGGTCGCGGACACGCGATGCGCCCACGCCCACGAACATCTCCACGAAATCGGAACCCGAAATCGAAAGGAACGGCACGTTGGCTTCGCCGGCCACGGCTTTGGCCAGCAGCGTCTTGCCCGTTCCCGGAGGGCCTACCAGCAGGGCGCCCTTGGGAATCTTGGCGCCCAGTTCCTTGTACTTTTCCGACTTCTTGAGGAAATCGACGATCTCCATGATCTCGACCTTGGCTTCCTCCAGTCCGGCCACATCCTTGAACGTCACACGCTTGGAAGCGTCCTTGTCGAAGACCTGCGCCTTGGCTTTACCGACATTCATGATGCCGCCGCCCGCACCGCCTCCGGCGCCGCGCGACATCGAGCGCATGATGAAAATCCAAACGCCGATAATCAACACCCACGGCAGCAGGTTGATAAGTACGTTGGTCCAGTCGTTGGCTTTGTTCTCATAGACCACCGGCACGGTCTGTCCCGACTGCTGCTCGGCGTTCTTCAAATCTTCGCGGAACGAATCGACCGATCCGATCGTAAAGGTGAGCTGCACGCCCGTTTCGGGCAGCCGCTTGAAACGTTTGTCCACCGTATCCCTGCGGTACTGTTCGGCAGCCTCCTTCTTCAGAAAAACCTGCGCCTGATCGCGGTTCACGACCTGAATTTTCTCCACGTCGCCCTTTTCGACCATCTCCCGGACCGTCGTCCAGTCGCTGGGCAGCGGCGTGTCGTTGACATCGCCGAATACGTACCAGCCGATGATGAACGCGCCGATCAGACCGTAGATCCACAGCATCGAGGGCCTCGGCATGTTCATATTCATCCTATTATTGTTTTTGCGTTGTTGTGCCATACTAAAAAATTACTCTTCGTATTCGTATTTGGTCATGGGTGCGTCGGCCCACAACTCTTCGAGTTTGTAGAAACTGCGCAGTTCGGTCTGGAAAATATGCACCACGACGTCCACGTAGTCCATGGCGACCCATACGCCGTTCTGCTGGCCTTCGATGCGCCAGACCTTCTCGCCCAGCGTTTCGAGCACCTTCTCTTCGATGCTTGCGGCAATGGCGCAGACCTGCGTCGTGGAATCGGCGTTGCACACGATGAACCGGGAGCATATGGCTCCGTCGAAACCTGAGAGGTCCAACGATACAATATCCTTACCCTTTTTATCTTCAATCGCACTTACGATAGTTTCGATCAGTTTATCCATAAATCTTCAATAGGTGTCTATAACCTTGCAAAGGTACGAAAATAGAATGAGATTTGAAAATTAAGAGCTACAAAAAAGCGGGCGGGCGACCCGACCGGAATCGCCGCAACGCAGGGAAAGGCCGCAAGAGCCCCGCAGCCCGCACAGATTCCCCGCCAAACCGTCCGCAGAATTCTCCGGCGGCGGCCATCCGCAAACCGGAACGGCGACACGACGCAGACAGCGGATGACAATGCGACGCAAATCGGAGCGGCGACAGGGCACAAACGGGGACGGCGACCGATGCAGGCCGAGGATGACGACACGGCACAGGGCGGAACAGCGGCACGGCACAAGGCGAGAGCGGCGACACGGCACAAACGGGGACGGCGACCGATGCAGACCGAGGATGACGACGCGGCATAGGGCGGAACAGCGGCGCGGCACAGACCGGAGCAGCAACGCGCCACAGACCGGAACGAAAAAACAGGATCCGAAAAACAAAACGCGCCCGGCAGAAAAAACCGCCGGGCGCATTCATTTCGTGAAAAGCACGTCAGTTCCCGACCTCCGGGGCATTGGCCATAATCGTATCGGTCAGGGCCTTGATGATCGAACTTTTGACATAGGTCCGGCGCACGGCGACCGCGATCTTGCGCGACGTGGCGCCTTTGGCCAGCATCTTCAGCCGGTCGCGGTGATCCGCGGGAATGTATTCGACAGCCATTTCGGGAATGATCGTAAGACACGACGTGCAGTCCACGATGCGCATGAGCGTATCGAGCGAACCCGATTCGAACGAGTAGTGCGACGGCATGTCGCGCTTGGCCTGACAGAGTTCGATGATCTGGTCGCGCATACAGTTTCCTGCGCTCAGAATCACCAGATCGCGCAGGTCGATGTCCTCGATGCGGATGTTTGAGCGCTCATAAAGGGCGTTTTCGGGCGAAACGTATGCGAAGAAACGGTCGTTGAAGAGTTCCTGCTCCAGAATCCCCTCGCCGCAGGTGCCGCTGGCCACCAGCGCCGCGTCGATACGGTCGCGCTTGAGGGCCTCGACGATGTCGGAAGTGATCATCTCGGAGATCTCCAGTTCGACTTTGGGATAATCGCGCACGAAAGCGGGGATGAATTTGTGCAGCAGGTACGGGGCAATGGTCGGGATGACGCCCAGCCGGAGTTTACCCGACGTCTCGCCCTTGAGTTCGGCCACCGATTCGCGGATGTTGTTATAGGCCCGCAGCGTTTCGCGGGCACGCTCCAGCACCACGTCGCCCGCTTCGGTCGGGATCACGGGCTTCTTCGAACGGTCGAGCAGCACCACGCCCAGCTCCTCTTCGAGGGCTTTGACCTGCATGCTCAGCGAGGGCTGGGTCACGAAACAATGTTCGGCGGCCAGCGAAAAACTGCCGCAGTTGGCTACGGCCAACAGGTATTCAAGCTGAATTATAGTCATAGCAGACAATTATTCCGACGAGCAAAAATATAAAAAAAATCTATAAACAACAACTTTATTAGGTCGCTCGCGCGCTTTTTCGTATGTTTGTCCACAAAATACCGAAAAAACGAGAGCCGGCACTGATTTTCACCGCAGTTTCAGTGCCGCGGGGAAGCCGGAACTCCCGGCAGAAAGGGAGTTTGGGCAGGATTCCGGATGTGGAACCGGCATCGAGGATGCCGTAATGCGAGCTTGGCGAATTCCGCATCTCTGGAGCTGCCCGAAGCCATAGATAACTTAAATTCGTCAAGCGGAGGATTAATCGTTTTATGGGAAAAATCATTCTTACCGGCGACCGTCCGACGGGCCGGCTTCATCTGGGACACTACGTGGGTTCGCTGCGCCGCCGCGTCGAACTGCAGGAGTCGGGCGAGTTCGAACGCATCTTCATCATGATCGCCGACGCGCAGGCGCTGACCGACAACGCCGACAACCCCGAAAAAGTGCGCCAGAACATCATCGAAGTCGCCCTCGACTACCTTTCGGTCGGTCTCGACCCGAACAAATCGACGCTTTTCATCCAGTCGCAGATTCCCGAACTGTGCGAACTGGCGTTCTACTATATGAACCTCGTCACGGTACAGCGCCTGCAGCGCAACCCGACCGTGAAGGCCGAAATCCAGCTGCGCGGCTTCGCCGAGAACAACACGGAGGGCGACACCCAGCAGCGTCAGGGCATTCCCGTCGGATTCTTCACATACCCGATCAGTCAGGCGGCGGACATCACGGCTTTCAAAGCCACGACCGTACCCGCAGGCGAGGATCAGGAGCCGATGATCGAGCAGACGCGCGAAATCGTCCACAAATTCAACACGGTATACGGCCCCGCGCTGGTCGAACCGGAGATTCTGCTGCCCGAAAACGCGGTCTGCATGCGGCTGCCGGGAACCGACGGCAAAGCCAAGATGTCGAAGTCGCTCTGCAACTGCATCTACCTGTCGGACAGCGCCGATGAGATCAAGAAGAAGGTCATGGGCATGTACACCGATCCCGACCACCTGCGCGTGGAGGATCCGGGCAAGGTGGAGGGCAACATGGTATTCACCTACCTCGACGCCTTCAGCCGTCCCGAACACTTCCCGAAATACCTGCCCGACTACCCTTCGCTGGAGGAGCTGAAAGCCCACTACCGCCGCGGAGGCTTGGGCGACGTGAAGGTCAAGAAGTTCCTGATCGCGGTGCTGAACGAGATGCTGGAGCCGTTCCGCGAACGCCGCAAATATTACGAGGGACGCATCGGCGAGGTGTACGAAATCCTCCGCGCGGGGTCGGAAGCGGCCCGCGAAGTCGCCGCCGCAACGCTCGCCGACGTGAAACGCGCCATGAAGATCGACTACTTCGACGACAAGGAGCTGATCGCAAGTCAGGCCGAACATTTCGCACACAAGGAATAAAACCGCAACAGCAATAAAACCACGACGGATTTGAACTTACGCGCCGACCACATCTACCGCACGTTCCTCCGCCTCACGAGGCGGCTGAGCAACAGCCAGATCATGATGCTTCTGGCCGTGGTCGTCGGCGTGCTCGCCGGAGTGGGCACCTATCTGTTCGAGATGCTGCTGTACGGCATCAAATACGGACTGACCAACTGGTTTCCGGTGGACAGCGCCCACATCCTGTTCCTGATCTACCCCGCCGTCGGCATCATTCTGGCGACGCTGTTCGTCAAATACATCGTCCGGGACAATATTTCGGAGGGCGTCACGCGCGTGCTCTACGCCATGTCGAGCCGCAATTCGCGCATCGCGGGCCACAACTGCTGGACCTCGATCGTCGGCGGCGCCACGACCATCGGATTCGGCGGTTCGGTGGGACCTGAGGCTCCCATCGTGCTGACGGGAGCCGCCATCGGCTCGAATGTCGGACGGATCGCGCGGCTCAACTACAAGCACACCACGCTGCTGCTCTGCTGCGGCGCCGGCGCGGCGCTGGCCGCCATTTTCAAGGCTCCGATCACGGGCGTGGTGTTCGTGCTGGAAATCCTGATGCTCGACATCACCGCAGGATCGGTCATTCCGCTGCTCATCGCCTCGATCACGGCCACGACGATGGCCTTCATGCTGCGGGGCTTCGACCCGATTCTGGCCGTGACGCTGGCACCCGCAGATGCGTTCGAACTCTGGCAGATACCGCTCTTCATCCTGCTGGGCGTATGCTGCGGACTGATGTCGTGGTATTTCACCTCGACGAACCTGCGCGTGAGCACGCTTTTCAAGAAGATCGACAAGCAGTACAAGAAGTGGATCGTCGGGGGCACCGTGCTCGGAGTCCTGATCTTCATTTTCCCGCCGCTCTACGGCGAGGGTTACGAAGGATTCACCTCGCTGATGCACGGACAGGCAGAAAAACTCTTCGACAATTCGCTCTTCTACCGTTTCAGCGACATCGACTGGGTTGTCATACTCTTCGTCATCGCCACGATGTTCTTCAAGGTCATCGCCATGGCTTCGACCAACGCCGCGGGCGGCGTGGGCGGAACATTCGCCCCGTCGCTGTTCGTGGGCGCATTCACGGGCGCGTCGATAGCCCTGCTGTGCAGCGCCTTCTTCGACTGGGACGTGTCGATCGTCTCGTTCACGCTGGTCGGCATGGCGGGCGTCATGTCGGGCGTGATGAAGGCGCCGCTGACTTCGATCTTCCTGATCGCCGAACTCTCGAACGGTTACGGGCTGTTCATTCCGCTGATGATCACCGCCTGCATCTCGTTCGCCGTGGACTACTACCTCGATCCGGATTCGATCTACACCAAGCAGCTGCGCCTGCGCGGGGAGCTGCTGACCCACGACAAGGACCAGTCGGTCTTCGTCTTCCTGAAACTCGACGAACTGATGGAGACCGATTTCCTGCGCATCAGGGAGAACTTCACGCTGGGCGACATCGTACACATCATTTCGACGGCGCGCCGCAACATCTTCCCCGTGATCGACAACTTCGGGCATCTGCTCGGCATCATCCAGCTGGACGACCTGCGCGAAGACATGTTCAAACGCGAGAAATACGGCCATCCGATTTCGGACTACATGATTCAGCCGCCCGACAAGATTCTGGAGCATGAAGCCATCCAGAGCGTCGTCCAGAAGTTCGAGGACAAACATACGTGGATGCTGCCCGTCGTGGACAAACAGAACCGCTACATGGGCTTCATCTCCAAATCCCGCATCCTGAACGCCTACCGCGAACAGCTGGTCAAGATACAGCAGTGACCCTCGGCCCGCGCAGATGCAGCCGTCCTCTTTCCGCAAGGAGAGGGGCTCTCTTCCCACCGACACAAAACGAACAGCCATGACGACAGAAAATCCTTTCCCTTGGGCCGACGGCATGAACTGCGCCGTCACGGTCTGCGACACCGAAGGCGTGATCCTTTACATGAACGAGAAAGCCCGTGCGACCTATATCCGGCACGGCAATCTGATCGGCAGCAATCTTTTCGGCTGCCACAACGAACGTTCGCGCGAAATCATCCGCCGCCTGACGGCCGAGGGCGGTTCGAACGCCTACACCATCGAGAAACAGGGAGTCCGCAAGATGATCTATCAGACGGCTTGACGGACCGGGGACAAGGTAGGCGGTCTGGTGGAGATTTCGATGGAAATACCCGCCGAGATGCCGCATTACATCCGGGGCTGAGGGCTTCGGGGCCGAGAGTTCCCGACGACTTGCGCCGCTATATAGCGGGCATGAAGCTCACGGCCTGCCCGCCGCCCGGAGCCATCGCCACTTCGAGCGTATCGGCGGATGAAACCTCGCGTTCCGAAATGGTATAGGAAGTGGGATTCGTCTTCCAATCGGCATCGGGACCGTCGGCGTAGATCGTCGCGCGGTATTTCGTGCCGGGTTTCAGGAAGTCGAGCGGCAGCGACAGCGTGCGGGGCTGTTCGTCGGTCGCCGCACCCAGAAAATAATTCTCCCCCGCGCGGCGCACCACGGCGACGAATTCGCCCGGTTCGCCCGCCAGCGCGCGCGACCAGTCGCAGTCCGCATCGAAGTCGCGGAAGAACCGGAAAGCGGGATGCCCCTCGTAATTTTCGATCAGGTCCGAAGCCATCTGCACGGGCGAATAGATGATCACCCACTCGGCGATCTGCTTGGCAAGGGTCGTATTCACGCGCATATCGACCTCAGGACCGCAGTTCCAGAGTTTGCGGCGCGGCGAGTTGCGCGTATTTTCATAGAGAATGTCGAACGTGCCGGGCGTGAAGTCCATCGGCCCGGCGAGCAGGCGCGTAAAAGGCAGCGTCACTTCGTGCGACGGCGGATTGCCCGCGCTCCAAGCATCCCACTCCTTGCCGCGCGCACCTTCGCGCGACATCATGTTGGGCCACGTGCGACGGATGCCGCAGTCCTTGATCGGTTCGTGCGCATTGACCGTCATCCGGTATTTCGCGGCCGTCTCGACCACGTGCTGGTAATGGCGCACCATGTACTGCCCGTGATGGTTGTTGCCGCCGGAGATACCGCCGGCATAGCCCGTTTTGAGGTTGTGTATTCCCAAATCGGCGTACCATTTGACGGCGCGCTCCAGCTGGCGTTCGTAATCGGGAATGTTGCCGCCCGTTTCGTGATGGCCGATGATCTCGATCCCGCGTTCGCGGGCGTAACGCACGATCTCTGCGATGTCGAAGTCGGCATAGGGCTTCGTGAAGTCGAACGACTGGCTGCCGCCCCAGTTCTCCCAGCCTTCGTTCCAGCCCTCGAACAGCACTCCCTGAATATTGTTGGCCGCCGCGAAGTCGATATGGCGTTTGGCGTTTTCGGTCGTCGCGCCGTGGCGGTCGTCCATCGCCCACGTCTCGACGCCGAGGTGCATGCCCCACCACACGCCGACGTACTTCATCGGACGGATCCAGCTCGTATCCCCGATCTTCGAAGGTTCGTTCAGATTGAGAATCAGCGACGAATTGATCAGCCCCACGGCATCGGGCGCCAGCTGCACGGTGCGCCACGCGGTCGTAAATTTATTGCCGACATGCGCTTTCGTGCCGTCGGGCAGGGGCGCGAGATCCGATTTGAACGCAAGTCCGTCCGTCTTGCGAAGCGTCATTTCGGGAAAGTCGTACAAGGCCGCTTCGTGGATGCTGCCGTAGAGGCCGCCGACCTTGAACGTCGCGGGGGTATTGGCGTCGGCCAGTTCGCTCAGCGGAAGTTTGCGGTAAAGCAGTTCGTAGGTGTCGAAGCTGGCGGGAATGGTCCATGAATCGCCGTCGGCGGCGAAGCGGAATTCGGTCAGTTCGTCCGTCACGCGGAGCGAATCCGCCCCGCACGCTTCGTATTCGTAGCGGAATCCCAGCCCGTCGTCGAATACCCGGAAGCGCAGCGTCAGCCGCACGCCGCCCCCGTTGCGCAGCCGCACGGCCATTTCGTTGTAACGGCTGCGGTTCTCCTTGTTCTCGCCCCACGGCTGGGTCCACGTCTCATCGACGCTCGTGCGCGACACATGCTCGACGGCGAAACCACCGCCGAGATCGGCCTCGGCGGCTTCGAATCCCAGTCGGGAAGGTTCGAACAGCCGGACACCGCCGTCCGTAACCGAATAGGTCATGCGTCCGGCGGAGTCTACGGCGAACGCCAGACGGATCGTGCCGTCGGGGGAGGTAACCCCGGTATTTTGCGAACAGGCTCCGCACAAGGCCAGCGCGGCAAGAGAGAAGAGGAAGGATTTCATATCGGTCGGGTTAAGCAAACGGTTAAATCAAAGGAAAGCTTCGAATCCGGGCAGGCGTTTGACGGGCGAGAATTCGATGATCTCGTAATCGGCGACGCCGTGGATGCGGAACGGGTCCTCCGCCGTCAGGGTCTCGACCGCAGCACGGTCCGCGGCGCGGCAGAGAATGACGCCGCCCGTCCGGGGATTCTGCGGCCCCGAACAGAGAAACGTCCCTGCGGCATACTGACGGTCGAGGTATTCGCGGTGCGCCGCGAGGTGCCGTTCGACCTCCGCAAGCGGCAGTTTGTAAGTCAGCAGTACGATGAACACCCGCTACAGTTTTATGTCGTAAATCTGGATCACGCCCTGCAATTTGCCGGCTTCGTCGGTCACGAGCAGCGAGGTGACCTTGTTGCGGGTCATCATCTTCTCGGCTTCGATCAGCTTCCGGTCGGCAGAGATCGTCTTCGGATTCGGCGTGGCGATATCGGCGGCCTTGATGTTGAAGAACTCGGCGCGGCGGCGCTCCATGGCGCGGCGCACGTCGCCATCGGTCACGATACCCTCGATGCGGTCGCCGTCGCAGATGATGATGAGTCCCAATCCGCCCTTGCTGATGGCGTGGATCATGTCCGTCGCCGAGCAGTCGGGCGCCACGACCGGAAGATCGTGCGAACGCATCACGTTGCCGACGGTCATCAGCAGGCGGCGTCCGAGGCTTCCGCCCGGATGCAGGCGTGCGAAATCGACGCTCGTAAAGCCCCGCATCTGCATCAGCGACACGGCCAGCGCGTCGCCCATGGCGATCTGCGCCGTGGTCGAGGTCGTGGGCGCGAGGTGCAGGATGCAGGCCTCGTGGTCGACCGAGACGTCGAGGTGGATGTCCGAGTGGATGGCGAGCGTGGAGGCCGGATTGCCCGTCATCGAGATCAGCCGGTTGCCGTTGTTGTGGATGAAGGGGACGATTTTGAGTACTTCGTCCGTTTCGCCCGAGTAGGAGATCGCCAGCACGATGTCCTCTTTCGAGATCATACCCAGATCGCCGTGGAACGCTTCGCCCGGATGGAGGTAGAAGCTCGGCGTGCCCGTCGATGCGAAGGTGGCGGCCATCTTGCGGCCGATCAGCCCCGACTTGCCCATGCCGGTGATGATGAGTTTGCCGCGGCTTTGGAGGATCGTCTCGATGGCCTCGACGAAGTGCTCGTCGAGCGACCGTTCCATTTTTTCGAGCGCGTCGGCTTCGGTACGGATCGCCTCGCGGGCTACCGTCAGGATTTCGTTTTGTTTGGACTGCTCCATTAGAGTAGGGATTTGACGACCCCTTCGAGGTCGTTGAGGTTTAACATGTTGGGTCCGTCGCTCAGCGCGTGGTCGGGATCGGGGTGTACTTCGAAGAAGTAGCCGTTGGCACCGAATGCCTTGGCTGCGAGCGCCATTGCCGGCACGAATTCGCGGTTGCCGCCCGTTTTGCCGCCTGCGGCGCCCGGACGCTGCACCGAGTGCGTGCAGTCCATGACCACCGTCGGCGCGATGCGCAGCATGTCGGGGATGTTGCGGAAGTCGACCACCAGATTGTTGTAGCCGAACGAATTGCCGCGTTCGGTGAGCCACACGTCGGCCGCACCGGCGTCGCAAGCCTTTTCATAGGGGTAGCGCATGTCTTCGCCCGAGAGGAACTGCGCCTTCTTGATGTTGACCGTCCGACCGGTTTTCGCTGCGGCAACGAGCAGGTCGGTCTGGCGGCACAGGAAGGCCGGTATCTGGATGATGTCGACTACCTCTCCTGCCGGCTGGGCCTGCCAGGCTTCGTGGATGTCAGTGAGAATGCGCAGGCCGTACCTGCTCTTGATGTCTGCGAGCATTTGCAGTCCCTTCTCCAAGCCCGGTCCGCGGAACGAGCTGAGGGATGTACGGTTGGCTTTGTCGAAGGAGGCTTTGAAGATGATTTCTGCGCCCGATTGCTGATGCAGGCGGACGAGTTCCGCCGCTACCGTGTCGAGCAGTTCGCTGCTCTCTATCACACACGGCCCGGCGATGAATATGGGATTCG
>OGOU01002903.1_pt1 | contig 11520 bp, 7 predicted proteins | sample 1552721 | NCBI WGS metagenome assembly OGOU01 (sample SAMEA2580176, study PRJEB22360) | human gut metagenome | biome: human gut; feature: human-associated habitat; material: faeces | place: Denmark | collected 2008/2010 | reverse complement strand
CGCTGGCCGGGGTATGGAGATGATGTTTTTGATCAAAAACGAGGGAAGCTGTCTTATGATATTTATGCAAGTATCAAGAACGAGATTGATGCCAGTGCATTGCAACCGGAAATGAAACGTATGTTGACAGGTTATTTCCAAGGAGTGTTACTGGATAAGATGTATGGAAGGGTAGCTACGTCAAAGGTGATCGGTAAAGGTTTTCCTCGTCCGATTGTGAAAAACGGGTATTCGAATGCCGTGTTAAAACTAGAATTATTGCCGGAGTTAGTGAATTATCCGTCTTGGACAGATTGCGTGCAGGAGCTATTGTACGCACGTTTAGCCGCAGGTATGATAAAAATTCAAGGACGAGGTAGTTATATTACTGATATGGCTGCCGGGCTTAAGAGTGAGAAGTTGCGGGAAACTTATATTATGGATCAATTACGGATGGAGATTTTACGAGGTCATTTATTGGGAATTGAAGATCGGATCGAGAATGCACGTTCGATGGTAAAAAGTCCTGATAATGTAGCCTTGTTGTCTCGGATGCCGGAACAAGCACAAAAGTCTTTGCAAGAGTTTAAGACTGTTTTACCTGGTACGGATTTGAGCGGATTTTCTTTTGAGAATGAGAAAGGGAAACGGGTTGCTTTATCTGATTTTAAAGGGAAATATGTGTTTATAGACATTTGGTCTACGGGATGTAATCCTTGTGTCGGAGAGGTTCCTTATATCAAAGATATGGAACACCGTTTTGCCGGGAAACCGATCACGTGGGTTTCTATTTCAATGGATTTAAATAAAAAAGAGTGGTTGGATTTCTTGAAGGAAAAGGGAATGAATGGAATACAGTTGATATGTAACAAAGGGTATAAAGATCCATTCCCGAAACAAATAGCATTGAGGGGAATACCACGATTCCTATTGTTGGATAAGGAAGGAAAAGTAATTGATTTTGAATCGTTGAGACCTTCTAATCCGGTGTTGGGAGAGTTGTTGCAGTTAATGCTAAATAAAAAATGAAGGGCTGATGTGTGGCTCTTTAGTATATGTTTTATTTAAATTTTTGAGTTATGAAAAACGAGAAATTGAAAAGAATGAAAACAATATTGTTTTCATTAGGGATTATTTTATTCTTTAGCAGTTTTACAGGAGATGATGAGTACATAATGTTTACTTGTCCTGATGGAATGGCTTATAGTGTACAAATAGATGCTTGTGTACCAGAAGAAGATGTGGATGGAGAAGGTCTTGTCTGTATTTTAAGAAAAGTGAAAACAGGAGAGATTATCTTTGCTTGTGATCCTAAAGGTAAGAAAGATAATTGTAATATTAGTAAATTGGGACATTCATTGTCGTGCCCAAATTCGGAGATTAAAGTAAATGAAATTTAATTATTTAACTATATAGGGGCGTATGCCCCTATAAAAAAATTATTTATGCGTCAAGTTGTATTTTTAGTGTTAATTTGTTTGATTTCATGTAAAAGATCAGACAAGATTGAATTATCCTATTTCGGATTAGAGGATTTTCCCGAAACAAAATGCTGTAAGTCAGATTCGATAGGGATACAGGTTTTAGATGCGTTGTCCTATCATGTTCTGCGAGATTCTTTGGTTTTAGTGACAACGAGAGGGCATAATGGTTATTTTGTTGAAATGTATTATTTAGGTAGCAAACAAAAGGTGATGAATTTTGCTAAGAAAGGTTTGGATACAAATCAATTTGCTCATGCTAGAGTTTTTTTGAATGACAAAAATACGTCAACTGAATTTTATCTTTATAATGTAATAACCAATTCTATCGTAGAGATAAATATTGATTCATTATTAGAAAATAGAGAAACTTTTAATTATAAAAAGGTATATTTATCGGGATATTCTAGTGTTCCAGATTTTTGCAAGTATGATAAAGGAAGATATTTAGTTCAAAATAAATATTTTTCTCCTGTGAAGAATTTTAATAATAATGTTGATCGTTTCATATTTGTAAATGAGAAAGAATTTAATGTAACTAATAGTACTTATTCAGATTTTAAGAAGTATAACTACTATTTATCTAACATTAATCAAGTCGTTATGTTTAGTGATGTAACTAAGAATCGTTTATGGTGCGCATCAAAAGGGGAGGATCGGTTTGATATTTATACAAGAGATAGTTTAAGATTATTAGGGTCATATATTGGGCCTTATCATTATGATGTAGAGTATGTTGTAGGAGAAGCTGGTGGTGATTTACCATTGGTTGTGAGAGATGGGCTATATTCGGGGTATGAAGCAGCGGTTATAACTGATAATTATGTTTATCTATTGCTTGGTAATCAGAAGTATAAATCTGAAATTCCGAAATCAGATGTAATTTCAGATAAAAGTGAAATATACAAATTGAGTTGGGAGGGAAAGTTATTGTGCAGATATATATTAGATCGTTACGTGTATGCTTTCTCAATGGATAGCCAGGAAAAGTATTTTTATTGTACTGTTGATGAAAATCGTCAACTTGATCCAAAATTTGTGCGTTATGAGCTTTAAAAAGATAAAAAGATATTTTGTTTTTTGTTGTATCGTCATTTTTTTTTGTTGTAATAGTAAATCAAATAAACAATTACAACATTTAGAACTTGGAAAATTACGATGTCAACTAGAAAACGATTCGGTGAATTATAGGATTGTGTGTATAATTGATGGGGGATGTTCTTTGTGTATAGGTGATTTTGTTGAATTGAATATGAATTTTCTAGAGCAAAAAGATAAATATAAATTCCCTCTATATTATTTGGTTATGACAGGAGATTCTGTGATTTTTAAGAGCAATTTAATGAAATTCGATCAAGAACTTTGCGGAAAGCTTTTTGTTGATACAACTTATTCATTAATGCAGGCGAATCAGTTATTTAAAGAATCTGGGATCGAGGTGTTTTTGATAAATAAAGAAGACCAGATTGTAATATCTGGAAATCCTTTTGAAAATACAAAGGTATGCCATCAATATGATGATTTATTGAAATAATTCTATTTGTGAAAATGAAAGAGGTTATATATATATTATTCATATTATTATGCTTTGGATGTGTTCGTCATCATTCCAATATTGTATTTGAAAATAAAAATTTTGAGGCGATTTTTAGTGATACTTCATTAGTCAATAAAGATCATGTACTTTTTTTTATCCGAATGAAAGATTGTATTTCGTGCGATTTATTACAAGAAGGGGCTTTCAATAATAAGAAATTATTGCAAAGGATGTCTGACAAGTATATGTGCATAGAACAATATGTTGATTTAGGTGAGGGTAAATTTATACCATATTTGTTATATGAAAATAGTTTTCCAATGATTGTTGTTTTTTCTAAAAGTGGTATATTAGAGGCATTGGTGATAGGGAATAGAACGGCAAAGGAGTTAACATTAATGTTGGATAAAATTGAGGCTCATCGTGGTTTTGTTACAAACACTCGTAATAGATTCGTTTTAAATGATACATGTTATGTTGATTTAATAAAAAAAACGGTGAATGCTTTTCTTGCTTTAAAAAGTGAGGACTTAGGAAAAGCAAAAGATGAAATTGAATCATCAATAAAGATCCAACCTTATTTTTACAATTTGTATATAGGATCCCAAATTTATAAAGAATTAGGGGATACAGTTCGTTTTATAGAATGTACAGATCAAGCTTTAAAGATGAATGATCGTTTTGATAATTTATTGTATAATTCAATAAAAGAGAAAATTGGTAACCCAGCTGAAGAACTAGATCTTGTTACTTCAATTTCTTTTGAAAAGACTATACATGATTTCGGTCGTATATCGAGTGAAGATAGTGTGGAATGTTCCTTCCTGTTTAAGAACAATAATTCTTTTCCAGTAATAATTGAAAGCATAAAGCAATCCTGTGATTGTATGGAAATCATTTGGGATACAAAACCAGTATTACCTCAAAAAATTGGAACTGTAAAAGTGATATACAAACCATCCTCTAAAGGGGTATTTATGAAAGCATTATTTTTGACAATATCTAAAAGTAATAAAATCATTCCTTTACATATAAAAGGAGTGGTTATATAAGAAGACTATAGATATACTAATAACAAACTTATGAAAAAGAGTTCTTTAAAAGGTATGATGAGTAGAGTGATAATTTACTCGATTACTGTATTGTTGTCTTCCTTATTTTGTTGGCGGGAGGCTGTTGCTCAAGTACGGGCAAAAACAGTGTGTTTGACCGTGACGGATGGCTTTTCTGCGCCGTTATATGGAGTATATGTCGTGGATATTCGTAACCGATTACTGGTGACAACAACGGATGATGAGGGACAATGTAAGATTTTACTGAAAGGATTTTCGGTAAAAGATACATTGGAATTTTCTTGTTTGGGCTTTTATGCAAAGCGCATGGCGGTGGATTCTCTGCATGACGGACAAGTTATTGCTCTTCAAGAAAGAAGTATTTTATTGGAGGAGGTGGCAGCAGAGGGGATTCATCCTTGGGATTTACTGAAAGGAATTTCGAAGGAAATTAAGAAAAAGAAAGAAAAAGTAAAAGGATATCGTTATTTTGGGAATGGGCAGTATGAAAAAATAACCGAGTGTAACGAAAGAATTGTTGAGTATCGGCGGGAATATGGTTGTTTTGCCACAACCGGGAATACGAAAAAAAGAGGAACCTTTGATCGTGGAGGTGAATATGGTTTTGTCCCCAAGTACACGGCTCGTAGCTATCCTCTCATGGTGGATGGGACCGATACGTTAGTCCCTTTATACCAAACGGAAGAAAAACTTTTTTTTGAATCCGGGAAACGAAGGGTGTTTGAATTTATACGAGTGGTGGAACTATATGGGCCTCTATTCGGGGGAATGAAGGACTATGATTTTAAACAGATAGAAACGGAAAGTGGTGATTATACATTTCAATTTAAGACAAAGAAGTCCCGTTATCCAAACAAAACGTTTTTATCTTGTCAAGGGACGCTTACAATTGATCGAAGAACACGAAAGTTGAAAGTTATCGATTTTGATTATGTGGAGTACGCTCTGTGTAATCAGCCCCGTTGGGCTAGGAAAATTATGAAAGAGATATTTTTCTCTTCACAGGCTGAGTTGAAGTTTAAATATTGGGCAGAAGGGGAGTATTGTGTAGAGAGCTGTACGATGGAAACAACTTGGAAAAGTAGTAAAACAGGAAAAGGACGTTACGGAACATTACCCTCTAGAATTGAGCCGCTGAAGAATAAATTGATAGAAAAAGAGGCATTTGCCTGTAATTCTTATTATGAGATTCCGGCAGAAGGACGGAATTCAGCATTTATTTTTGCTATGGGAATAGGATCTTATAATCCACAAGGAGAGTATAATGCCCACATATTTTCTCGCTTACCGGAATTGTTGGATTCTAAACAGGCATTTCAAGATTTAAATCAATATATGGATATTGAGGAGCAATTTAAACGATTGAGTAATCGTGCCTATTATCCGGAGGATTATTTGCTTGCCTCTCCTTGGCGTTGGAGTAGTATATTGACTAGAGGAGAAGGTGTTGTGGCAAATTTTAATAAAATTAGGGAAATGATTTTGCTTTGTTTTTTTACCGGATGGCGGAATCCGTTAGGGGATGAGGAGGAGGCAAAATGAAATAGAATAGATATGAAGATAAATAATTATTACCGGATTATACTCGTTGGATTGTTTCTTTGTATTGTAAATTGTGTACAAGCAGGAGGGAATGAAACCGGACTTTTGCCTGGGATGAGTAAGACATCTTTTGAAAAGATATTGAAAAGGACGTCAGAGAATATCAAGAAAAAACGGGCGTCTGCAGACATATTACAATTTTATGGAAATGGACAATATGAAAAAATTACAGAATGCCGAGGAAAGGCTGTTGAATACCAGAGGGAATACGGGTGTTTTGTGAAAGTTGGTAATTGTCGTAAGGATGGCAATATTTATACCGGAATGTATTCTTTCGTTCCTCGTTATTCTGCCCGTAGTATCCCTTTTGCAGAAAATGGTATCGATTCTTTGTGTCCATTATTTGAGAAATATGATGAATACTATTACGTGTCAGGGAATCGTAAAATTTTTGGATTTATGCGTGCTTTAGAATGGTGGGGGCCACTATTCGGTGATTTGGTTAATTATGAGTTCCAGCAATTGAGTGCTAATGGTGAAACTTTGACATTTCAATTTGAAACAAGAGATTCATGTTACCCACATAAAATACCGTTCTATTGTGCAGGGACTTTGGTACTTGATCGTAAAACATGTGAATTAAAAAAGATTGACATTAATCAAGTAGAGTATTATTGTTGTGGACAGCGGGGATGGAAAGAGAGGTATTTGAAAGAGGTCCCGGTGGATTCACGTGCTGTGGTGGAATTTAGCTATGATGATAAAGGGGAATGTTTTATTAAAAGTTGTGTATTGGAATCTGTTTGGAAAGATGTGCCGTTGGAGAAATGGCCATTCACTCATGCTCCGTCAAGAAGAGAACCAGGGAAAAATAGATTAATAGAGAAAGAAGCCTTTTTCTGTGAAACTTGTCAGCGTGTTTCAAAGAATATACAGTTTGAGGATCTTCCTCCAACGCTCATGTATAGTGTATGTAATCTGCAAGTAGAATATGTATCGGATATTTTCGGGCCTTTGCCTGAGTTGTTGGATGCTAAACAGGCTTTCATTGATTTAAGTAATGATGTAAATATTCATGAACAATTCAGGCAGATGAGTAATCGTTCATATTATCCAGAGGATTTCTTTTTTGTTTTGCCTTGGTGTATGGAGGCGGATGAGGCTTTGAAAGACTCTTTCTGGGAAAATAGTCTTAAAATTAATAAAATGATCTTGCTTCTTTTCTTTAAATAAATGGTTTAAATTAAAATATTTAATCATGAGTATTAAGAGAATAATAATGGTTGCTCGTTACGAGGCCAGACTACTACGACGGAGTTGGGTGTTTCTGATTTTTGCAGTCTTGGGAGTGGTGGGAATTTCGTGTTTCCAGTTTTTAATTGGTAGTGTTGACAGTGCAATGGAATATGGATTGACTTCCGGACAGAATTTGTGGTATTTGAGAGCGTTGCCGTCCTGTATCCCTTATATGAATGCCTATCTTTTTAATGGTTTACAAGCACTTTTGATCGTGTTTTTCGTGGCTGAGATGGAGAAACGAGCACGAGTGACAACCATGGAGCCGTTATGGACCCGGCCTTGCACAAATGGGGAGTTACAGTGGGGGCGAGTTCTAGGCCTTGCAGGAATGGTGGTTGTCTTGAATATTATTTCCATGCTGGTGACTTTGATGGTTCACTTGTTTACTCCAAAGGGGAGTGTTGAGGTAAGCATGTATGTATTCTATTTTTTCACCTTGACATTGCCGGGTTTAGTTTTCTTTTTGGGAATATCCATGTTTGTGGTACATTGGATTAAATCGCAGGGACTTGCGATTTTGTTATTGTTGATGCTTATTGCCGGTATGGTTGGGAGTACGGGAGGATTACATGGGTTGCTGGATCCATTGGCGAGGACGATTCCCGCTATATTTTCTGTTGAAGTCGGGAGTGCCAATTTAGGGTTGTTTCTATTACAACGATTGGTGTTCTTGGGTTTGGGTGGGGCGTTATTGTGCTTTTCTATTTTTTACGTGGAACGTTTGACAGGAGAATCGGAAAGGAAAAATATTTTGCGATTGGCAGGAACCGGGTTACTGGTAATTGCTGTTTTCGCCGGGGTGAGTTATGAAGGGTATTTTGTCAAAGGTGGAAAACAGCGGGAGGCGTTTAGGCAGGTGTATGTGCGAAGTGAGGATAAGGTAAAGGTGCATATACTGGAACATGATATTCATTTTAAAGAGAAGGTAAAAGGAATGGAGGCTTCCAGTCGAATGGAAATTTGTAATAAAACGGGCAAGGAAATACCTTCGATTATTTTGTATCTGAATCCATCATTGACGATTTCACGATTGACTTGTGAAGGGCAGGAAACCCGATATTCTCGTGACGAACAAGTGGTCGAGATCAATCGGGTAATACAGCCGGGAGATACGTTAGTGATTGAGATGGAATATGAAGGGGGTATAAATGAGAGAGTATGTTACTTGGATTTGTCGGATAAGGAGTTTTATGACACGGAAGCGAATGGTGTCGGTATTTTCCGTTTCGGGAATCGGCAGGCTTTCGTGGGTGAAGAGGTGACGTTGTTGCAACCGGAGTGTTTGTGGTATCCTCAAAGTGTGGCACCGATCCATTTGTCTTCGTTGTTTGATCGACAAGTGGATTTTACACGTTATTCTTTGACGGTAGAAAATGCTGCCGGGCGTATGGCGGTTTCACAAGGGGAACCGGAGCGTTTAGAGGGGAAGACTTTCTTTCGGCATGATCATGCTTTACAAGGTATCAGTTTAAGTATCGCGGAGTTTGATAATCGTTCGATAGAGGTAGATGGGACACAATATGATATTTTCTTTTATAAAAGTAGTGATTTTTTACTTCAGGCATTTGAGGCCCCTGAAAAGGCATTTAAATTCATGATAAGGGATATTAAATACATGACGGAGTCAACTGTTTGCCAGATGGATGAAGATTATAAGCAAAAGGCAAATGCGGTTTGGAGGAAACGAGGAGAGATCGAGGGGGAAGACCCGGAGGCATACAGCCCGTCGGGACGGTATCCGTATAAATGGTTTATCGTTATGGAGACTCCGGTTTCTTATTCGAGACGTTACCGGGGATGGGCTCAGAATGAAGAATACTTGCAAGCGGGAATCGTGTTTATGCAGGAACGGATGGCCAGTGCTTTTTATTTCGAGAGCACACCACCACCTGTTGAGGAGTGGGATTTTGTGGCTATGAATAATTTTAAGGGGGATATTGCGATGATTTTTAAATCGGGGAAATATAAAATAGCTCCGATGTTTGTTGGGAATACTTTTTTCATGAGTTCTGAGGAGTTCCCCGCGATACAGGAGGTAATCAAGATGTTCGGGATGCCCGTGGATAAATTACCGGCTGCGATGCAGGCCCCGGAGAGAGTTCGGGATGTCGCTGCCTATTTGAAAGATCATAGTTTGATGCAGGCGTTTACGGACGAGGGGGTGTCTCCTGAATTGCTAGGAGAAATTATTGAATGGAAGACGATCGAGTTGAAAGAATATTTGAAACATGAATTGTCAGAGGAGAAGTTATATGGTTTTTATAATCGTTTTTTACAAGAACATTTGTTTGAAACAGTTGATATAGATCTATTTTGTGAGGAATTCATGAAGGAGTTCGGGATGGACTTGAAGGAGCGGTTAAGGACGTGGTATACCAGGGATCATTTGCCTGTGTTGCTACTGGAAGATGTTGTGTTGACTGAATTGCCGGAAGAAGAAGACGGAGGGGAGGAAAGGCGAAGTAAATCTGCATATGGTCGCTTTAAAGTGTATAATCCCGGTGATGTGGAGGGGGTGCTTGTGGTTTCTGCGGCAAGGATAAAAGGGGAAAAAGTCCGTAGTTTTTTAATTCAAGGACACGAATGTAAGGAGATTCGGGTGAAAATGGATTATCGAGGCCTTATGATCACTTCCCCGCTGGTGCAGAACATTCCTTCGGGAAGATGGGTATTAACAGATGAGATACGTCCTTTTGAAGGGGACACGTTGACAGGCGTCTTTCCCGCAGATTCAACGGTCTTTTTACCTCGGCCCGGAGAAATTATCGTGAATAATCGGGATAAAGGTTTTAAGCTGGTCGAGCCTCAAGGGGAGAAGTTATTCACGTTATTACGGGGAGGACCGAAATCCTGGGATAAAGCAAGACAAAATTACGAGCGTTGGGTGGAAATGGTTGATAATCGCTTTTATGGAACCGTGGTTCATGATGCTTATTGTAAGAGTGTCGGGGAGGGGAAATACAAAGCTGAATGGACAACTCAGATTCCAGAAGCAGGGGAATACGAGGTATATTTTTATAATGGAGATTTCTTTAAAATGGGAATGCTTTTCCAGGCGAGAAAGAAAGGTACATGTATATATTATACCGTGTATGATTCATCGGGGAGTCATGAAATCCGAGTTGAACCGGCAGAGGAATCGATGGGATGGGTTTCTTTAGGGAAGTATTATTTGGAGAAAGGAGAGACAAAGGTGGTATTGGATGACCGGGGAGGTGGTTCGGAAGAGGTTGACGAGAAGTCGGAGGGAGGTATGCGAATGATGCAGAATAAGCAGATGATTGTGGCAGATGCCGTGAAATGGGTGAGAAGAGGGCGTTAAATATTTATTTTGTATAATATTTTCAATTTTCCTTCGTTTTTTGATGAGGGAAAATTAAAGATATTGTATTGATTTTGTGACATCGTTTAAATATTTATCAAAAAATATTTAAAAAATAGACTAAAAAGAAGGGTAAACATATTATTATTTTTGTAATTTTGGTGCTGATGTATGAATAGAATTTATGATAAGGAGGATCACGGCACTATTTTTCTTCTTGGGCGTGTATGTTCTAGGGTTTGCTGAAAATACACGGGGGAGGGAGTATATACTGGTGCTTAGCTCGATTAATTTCAATGAGGCTTGGGCGAATAATTTATACCAAAATATTCTGGATGAATTCTCGTCGCCGGGGTTTCATGTTGAGGCAGAAGAGTTGTCTATTCCAATGATGACGAGGATCGAAGAGGTGGAAGAAAAGAGGGAATATTTGTTGTCTCGATATTTAAAGCCACCTAAAGTGGTTGTTTTTATTGGGGACCCGGCGTGGCTCGTGTGTCAGCCGTTATTTGACAAGGAATGGAAGGATATACCTACTGTAATCTGTTATTCACGGGATTCTATGCCGAGAAGTTTAGAAAATTTTGTCAACAAGGATTTTCTGGGAGAAGGGAAATTCGTGTTAACAGAAGTGGCTAATGCGGGATATAACTTGACCGTGATAAAACAGCCATTTTATGTCAAAAATACAATAGATTTGATCCGGAGGTTGCAACCGGAAGTCAAGAAAATAGCTCTTATTTCAGATGATCGTTATATTAGTGCCATGGTTCGGGAAGAAGTGTGTGGTGTGTTAGAGAAGGATTTTCCCGAATTGAAGTTAGATTTGTTGACGTCAATTGACATATCTACGGAGAAGTTGTTGGATACTTTAATGGGATATAGTAGGGAAGTAGGAATTATTTACAACTCTTGGTTCGTGGGGAAAAAGCAATCCGAGAGCCACTATCTGTCTGATAATCTTCAAAAAATTATATATGGTTTTGTCGATGCTCCCGTGTTCACGTTAACGGAGATGGATATGGAGACCGGAGCTTTTGCTGGTGGATATTTTATTTCTGCATCAACTTTCGGAAAGGTTGCGGTTCAAACGATACGACAAATTTTAGACGGAGTGCCAGCCCGGAATGTAGAGGGAAGGATTGGGGGAGAGCCGAAAGTTTATTTGAATTATCATCATTTACAACATCATGGTGTAGATCCTAACAGCATCACGGGAAATGTAGTGTTTTATCAGGTCTCGCCTAATTTTTATCAACTCTACAAGGAGTATATTATTATCGGCTT
>OGOU01002899.1_pt1 | contig 11526 bp, 9 predicted proteins | sample 1552721 | NCBI WGS metagenome assembly OGOU01 (sample SAMEA2580176, study PRJEB22360) | human gut metagenome | biome: human gut; feature: human-associated habitat; material: faeces | place: Denmark | collected 2008/2010 | reverse complement strand
TTTTCTTTCATTTGTTGATTCTGCTAAGAGTCAACCATATTTACAAAAAGACAAATAATAACTATATGATTAAAAAGAAAATATATATATGTTTGCGACAGTATTAGAGACACCTAATTTTGTTTTTTTGTAGGCTCTCATGTTCTTTTTGGTGTTCTTAACTAAAACAAACGCTCGAAAATCTGTAATTTAGCCAAAAGAGGGTTGTGTCCCTACGGTATCTCCTCCCTTTTACGTATCTTTGTTTAGGAAAAGGAGGTTATACGGAACGTAAAATCATACATATAGATATGGATGCATTCTATGCATCGGTCGAACAGCGGGATAATCCGGAGCTGCGGGGAAAAGCGCTGGCGGTCGGTTATTCGGAAGAGCGTGGTGTGGTTGCCGCGGCCAGTTATGAGGCACGTAAATACGGTGTCCGTTCCGCCATGTCGTCACAAAAAGCCAAGCGCTTATGCCCTCACCTGATTTTTGTACCGGGCAGAATGAGCGTATATAAAGAAGTTTCTTCACAAATCCACGAGATTTTCCATGAGTATACGGATATCATCGAACCGCTTTCGCTGGATGAAGCCTTCCTCGATGTGACGGAAAATAAAAAGCAAATCCCCCTGGCTGTGGGAAAACGCATACACCCAAAACCAAGTGCTGATACCTCAATTCCCATCGTTCCAAATTTCCGATATTTCATACAATAAATTCCTGGCTAAAATCGCCTCCGATTACCGTAAGCCGGACGGCCTTTGCACCATCCATCCGGCTCAGGCACTCGACTTTATCGCCCGGCTACCTATTGAGTCATTCTGGGGTGTGGGTCCGGTCACTGCCAAAAAAATGCACACATTAGGCATTCATAACGGTGCCGAATTACGGGACTGTTCGCTGGAAATGCTGAGCCGCCAGTTCGGTAAAGCAGGCAGTCTGTATTACGAATGTGCCCGGGGAATAGACCTTCGCCCGGTAGAAGCCGTCCGTATCCGTAAATCCGTCGGGTGTGAGCATACATTGGAAAAGGATATTTCCCGTACCTCTTCCGTCATCATCGAGCTTTATCATGCTGCTACCGAATTAATCGGCCGCCTGCAACGGACAGGCTTCAAAGGGAACACACTAACATTAAAGATTAAATTCCATGATTTCACCCTGAAAACGAAAAGTATCACGCAACCCCATGAACTCACCACCCTGAATGATATTCTTCCCCTGGCCAAACAACTGCTCAGGGAAGTGGATTACGCAACCAACCCCATCCGGTTAATCGGCCTTTCCGTTTCAAATCCATTGGAAGAGCGTGAGGAAACAGAAAGAAAAGAACGATGGGAACAGTTAAGTTTGGAGTTCAGCGATTGGAAAGTTTCATATTAAAGCTATATTTGCACAGAAATCTAAAAGGGATACTATTATATGCACAAACGGTTCCTCTCCATATCCGGGCAAACCGATGACGAGTTACTTATTCTTTTGCAAAAAGGAAATGAGAGGGCTTTTACTGCTATTTACGAACGCTACCACAAGCTGCTCTATGTGTTGGCATACAAATATTTAAAAGATAATGACACCGCAAAAGACGCTGTCCAGCAGATATTCCTGAAACTCTGGGAATCGCGTTCCCTGTTCAGCATCCATATCAACCTGAGAAACTACCTGTACACCATGTTGAAGAACCATCTCCTGAACGAGATACGCAACAACTACACCGCTCTGGAGAAGAATTACGAACTGGCACAGGAAACAATCGAATATGAAAACGAAATATTATCGAAACTGGAAGAGAAGGAAATGACCGAGCAACTGTACCGGGCCATCGACAGCCTACCGGAACAAAAGAAAGCAGTCTGCCTGTACAAGCTGAAAGACAGTTTATCCAATCAGGAAATCGCAGAAAAAATGCAGATCTCCATACCGACTGTCAAAACTCATTACTCGCAGGCTATCAAGCTGCTCCGTGAACATTTCGATAAGTTACTAATCCTATTGCTCTCCTCTCTTTTCCCCTGAAAAGAAAAAAAGAGTAACAAACACTCATACCATCCACCCAGTTATGTGTCAATTAAGAAAACAGGAATAAAATGAAAACACCAGATAAACATATCATCGACAGGACCCTCAACAACACGGCCACCCCGGAGGAAGCCCGCCAGGTAATCCGCTGGTTCTCCACACCCGAGGGTTCCCGATATTTATCGTCGCTAATGGATGAAGATATGGAAAAGATACAACCCGGCAGCGAAGAACTGTATACAGAACGATCCATCCCTACAGACGAAATGTACCAGTTCATCATGAAGAAGATCCACTTACAACAAAAAAAACGATTCATTTTTCGTGCAGCCGCCATCCTTATACCGTTACTGTTGTTCCTCGGGCAATTCTGGTATATAGATAAGCATATCGATCTTTTCGCCGATTCCGGTTACGAAGAAATATATGTCCCCAAAGGCGAACGCATGCAACTGATCTTTCAGGATGGTTCCAAGGCGATACTTAATGCCGAGACACGCATCAAATACCCGAGGAAGTTCGGTTTCAACGAACGTAAAGTCGAATTGGAGGGAGAAGCCTTCTTCGAAGTATCTCCCAACAAAGACCGCCCATTCATTGTGGATGTAAAAGATATCAATGTAAAAGTATTGGGTACGACATTTGATGTAAAAGCATACGCAACCGATCCGGATATCTTCGTTTCGCTGGAAACCGGAAAAGTAGCCCTAGCCAACAATTCCCGCCCGCTTGCTCATTTACAACCGGGGGAGAAAGCCACCTACAACCGCAAAACCGGTGTCTGCAAAATATCCCGGCCTGAAGATATCGGGCATAACTCTGCCTGGAAAAAAAATCAGATCGTATTCAATAATACGCCTTTATCCGAAGTCATCACGACCCTGTCCCGCTGGTACAACGTAGAGTTCGAAATGCAGGATTCCTCGCTGCTCTATTATAACTATACACTAACATCCACAGATCAGAAACTGGAACAGATTCTGAAAGATCTTGAAAAAATAACACCCGTACAATTCTCTGAAAAAGAGGGAATTATAAAGATAAGAAGAAAAAAATAAATAATTTCACATATCCCACTCATACTTTTTTGTCCCTTGTGTGTCTACTATATAAAGACAAACAGGGTTAAGTCGCCACATAAAGAATTGAGAAACTATCATATTGTTTAACCTATAAAAATAAAGACAAACATGAACGACACGACATAACAAACTAAAAAAATAACCGGAAATGTCCCCACATCCCCGGTTATTCGACGTACCGAAATTCAAATTAATTTCTAATACATAAATTCATTTCAAAAATATGAAAAAAAATAATCTGTGCCTTATCCCCAGGCACCTTTTAATATTAATTGAGAAAATCCCGAATGCAATGAAACTGACATTCTTATTTCTTGTCATCTCTTTGTTAACTTTTACAGCGGAGGCTTCCGCCCAAAGGGTATCCATCTCCCTCAATAACGTCAAGGTTGAAAAAGTGTTATCAGCCATCACCAAACAGACGGGACTTAGCGTTGCATACAACAAGCAGATCGTCAACTTGGACAGAATAGTAAGTATCCAGGTGGAAGATGCCGATGTAGCCCAGGTATTGGAAAAACTTGTTGCTGATACCAATCTGAGTTATGAGATCAGAAACAATAAAATTTATTTGTTCAAAAAACAAACGACAACAACAGTACCCGCTATTACCCAGCAAAAAAAACAACTTTCGGGAAAAATAGTAGACCAAAACGGAGTACCCGTTATCGGAGCAAATGTATCTGTAAAAGGCACAACAACCGGTACTATTACCGATATCGACGGGAATTTTACGCTTGAAGTGCCAGAAAATGCAATCATTCAGGTATCTTATATCGGTTATATGCCTCAAGAACATCGTTTAAACGGTAAATATCAGTTGCATGTTACCCTGAAAGAAGATTCACAAACATTGGAAGAGGTAGTTGTTGTTGGATATGGGACGCAGAAAAAAGTGAATCTGACAGGATCGGTTTCTTCCGTCAAATTCGATGAAGAACTGGCGAACCGTCCGATTACCGATGCCTCACAGGTACTTTCCGGTAAAGTGTCGGGGGTATGGATCAGCCAAAATTCAGGGAAACCAGGAAGTGACGGTGCACAGTTGAGGATACGTGGCTGGGGGACGCTAAATAATTCAGATCCGCTGGTCATCATTGACGGCGTGGAAGGCGTATTCAGTCAGATCAATCCGACTGATATAGAAAGCATTACCGTCTTGAAAGATGCGGCAAGTGCTGCAATCTACGGGTCAAAAGCAGCCAACGGGGTAGTCCTGGTAACTACGAAAATGGGTAAGAACAATGAAAAGACCCAGGTAGAACTCAACTCATACGTCGGAATGCAGCAGCTTGGACGTCATTTTGATTTGGTGACAAACAGTGCCGAACATATGGATATGGTGAATCAAGCGTTGGTTAATAGCGGCGAGAATCCACTCTTCTCCGAAACACTAATTTCGGAATTTGCAGCAGGGACCGACCCTTACAAATATCCCAATACCGACTGGTACGATTACCTTTACCGGAATGCTTTGATTACGGGACATAATTTATCGATCCGGGGAGGATCGGAGAAACTTTCCTCCTTCTTATCATTGAACTATTTAAACCAGGAAGGAATTTTAAAGAATACCAAAGCAGAGAAATTCGGTATCAGGGCCAACATGGAATATAAAGTAAACTCCTGGTTCAAAGTGGGCGCCCGCTTAAATTATCAAAGAAAAAATTCTTACGAGCCATTCGACTTAGGACGCGTATCCCAGCAATTGGCAGGTGCAGCACCATTCATTGCTCCGTACACCCGCGATGGACGTTTCGGTTCAGTACAAGCTATTGAAGACAACGGGAGCTTATTATACGCACTTTATCAGCCGTTGATAGATGCCGCAAACGGAGAAAAGAAAACGACCAACGACTATATGTCTCTGAATGCCTTCGCAACCGTCAATTTCACAAAAGATTTGAATTTGCAGGTAACCTGGGCTTCCAACGGCATTTGGGTAATGGAAGACAAATATAACGAAACTATTTACGGATATACGGATTCCGGTATAGAGAGCTTGCCTAAGAATTATAATCTGGACGGTATAATATTAAGAAGAAGCCAGGAATCGAAAATGCGTAACAACTTCCATGCGACATTAAACTACAGCAAAAAGTTTGCAAACAAGCATTATGTTGCAGCCATAGCCGGTACCCAATTGGAAAATTACAGCATAAGAAACGTTATGGCCCGAAGAACAAATCCCCCTAAAGAAGGATTAACTCAGGTAGATGCCGGAACAGATGGCATTAAAGGAGAAGGGACTTTGAAAGGATTACGTATGGCCTCCTATTTCGGTCGGTTGAATTATGCCTTTGACGATAAATACTTGTTTGAAATGAATTTGAGAGCGGATACCTCGTCACGTTTTAAACGAGGAAATCGGTGGGGTGTTTTCCCTGGTTTCTCTGCCGGATGGCGCTTGAGTGAAGAAGCATTTATCAGAAATCTGAATGTGTTTTCAAACTTAAAACTACGTGCATCCTGGGGACAATTAGGGAACCAAACCCTTAATGACGGCCAGTACTGGCCTTACCTGCCCCTGATCACTTCCAATTTTGAGTCAAGTTACAATTATGGAGGTTCATTGGCTTCAGGATCTGCAGTCACCGCTTTAGTGGATGAAAACATTAGTTGGGAAACAACCTCTTCACTGGATATCGGCGTTGACCTTGGCTTTTTGAATAATAGGCTGAATATAGAAGCTGATTATTTTGATAAAAAAACGAAGGACATTATTGTTCAGTTGCCAATCCCCAACATACTAGGTAATAAAACCGCACCGTTTGAGAATGTAGGCAAGATGAATAATAGAGGGTTTGAATTAGTAGTTAATTATGATAACCTGGAAACGAATAAAGACAGACTCGGCTTTAATGTCGGATTGAATTTTACTTACGTTAATAACAATGTTACCAAATTCCAAGGAGGTAAATCGCCCGACCAGCTTTATTTAATCCGTGAAGGACATCCGTACAAAGCGCTCTACGGATATAAAGCAATCGGTATTTACCAATCGGATGAAGAAGCTGCCCAGCACATGCATAGCAACGGCTTTAAACCGGAAATGGGAAACCTGAAATATGAGGACATCAATAATGACGGGAAACTGGATTATCAGGATAAACAAGTCTTAGGAAACACTATTCCCAAAATCACTTATGGCATTACCGCCGGATTACGGTATAAGGGATTCGATTTAAACATCTTATTTCAAGGTTTAGGATTAGCAAATACATTAACAAAAAGCGATATGACCCGTTTGCAGTATGAATGGCTGACCATTACAGATTCGTGGAAAGACGCCTGGACACCAGAGAACTCGGGATCAACTATTCCTATGCTTCGATTCGATTCCTCATGGGATACATACGACTCCTCTTACTGGATGCACCGTATCGACTTCTTAAAATTGAAAAACTTACAAGTAGGGTATGAGATTCCGAGACAAATCACATCCATGCTAAAGATACAAAAGTTGTATTTGTATGCAAATGCACAAAATCTATTTACGATTATGTGGAAGAAAGGATATGAAGGATATGATCCGGAAAGAAGTACTTTCGATGCAGGGCAAGGAGTTTACCCTTCTCCGAGAATATTTACATTTGGTATAAATCTTAATTTCTAAAACAATGAAACATCTATTAATCTGCTGTTTATCATTTATATTGTGTATGCCTTTTACGGGATGTATGGACAACTTTCTCGATTTGTATCCCGAAGATAAAATCTCTTCTGCTAATTTTCCGGAGAATGAAGCGGAAGTAAAGCTCCTTTTAAACGGTGTCTATTCCCAATTACGCGAAACAACGGTTTTCGATCAGGGGTTATTTGGGTTTGGAGTAACCGATGGAGCCACTCCGAATGCCTTCAGTTGGGGTACAGAAGAAATCTTCAATAAATTAGGAGCAGGAAGACTAAGTTCCAGCGATGGTGGAATTGTCACGTTTCGTTGGACAAGATGTTATGAAATAATCTCGCGTGCAAATTATTTATTATCGGTGTTAGACCTCGTCGAGATGCCGGCAGAATCTAAAAAGATGTATTCCGGAGAAACTCATTTTTTGCGCGGACTTGCTTATTCCATACTGGCAGAAACATATGGCGGCGTTCCTATTTTATTAACAACAAAGCTTTCTACGGAAGAAGCACGTAATTTGAAACGGGCCAGCGTGGAAGAAACCTGGCAGCAAGTGTTGGACGATTACGATGTGGCAATTACCAATTTAAGTGCAAATGCTCCGGAAAACGGACGGGTAACCAAAGGTGCTGCGTTGGGTTTGAAGATGAGGGCTTATTTATATCAAGGGAAATATAAAGAGGTTTTGGCTTGTGTCGAGCAAATCGACGCGCTCAACAAATACGGACTTTTCCATAGTTACGAAGGATTGTTCGATCCGGCCAATGAAAACAACAAAGAGGTATTGTTCGACATCCAATACATTGAAGGGCAGAATTCCCAAGGTACCTATCTCGACCAGTATTGCGGGACAGGTACCGGTAGCTGGACACGGGGAAGCCGCTATGTCCCTACAGACGATTTGGTGGAAGCCTATGAAACAATCGATGGTTCACCTATCGATCCGGAAAACCCATATGAGAATCGAGACCCTCGTTTACATTTCACGGTAGTACTTCCGGGGTCTTACATTCTAGGCCACCGTTTCCCTAATTATCTATATCCGGGAGGGGCATTTAATCATGCAGGCAACCGATTGAAACATTTAAGCACTCGAAAATACAGAATCCAAGATGAATCAAAACTTCCTCCTGCCGGACAGTCTTATATTAATGATATTGTTTTAAGATATGCAGACGTTTTGTTATCAAAAGCAGAAGCAATTATAGAGACAAACGGGAACGTGGCAGAAGCAATCGCCATATTGAACAGGATTCGTACGGAACGGGATGATGTGAAAATTTCATTGTTGCCGACATCCATGAGCCGGGAAGAAGCCCGTGAACGAGTAAGACATGAGAGACGAATAGAGTTGGCATTGGAAGGACGCTATTGGGCAGATGTAAGACGCTGGAAAATAGGCAAAAACTTGTATCCTCAGATAATTAAGGATCATAAAGGAAGTATCATCGAAACCAAATTCCCCAACGGGTATTTGGAGTATTATGATTTGCTTCCCATTCCTGACAAAGAACGCTCGTTAAATACCAAGCTGGAGCAAAATCCGGGCTGGTAAACAACCTTAACCGGATAAGTAAGCAGAACATTTAATTCTCATATTATGAATATATTAAAATTAGCATTTGTTTGTGCCGGCGGATTGATCGTAAACAACGGCACCGCTGAAACGAAAAAAGAAACGAAACCCAACATTATTGTCATCAACTGCGACGATATGGGGTATGGCGATTTGTCTTGTTTCGGAAGTCCGACAATTCAAACACCCAACTTAGACCAAATGGCTATAGAAGGACAGAAATGGACAAGTTTTTATGTCTCTGCATCTGTCTCTTCTCCCAGCCGTGCGGGATTTCTAACCGGACGTTTAGGTGTACGGACCGGCATGTATGGAAATAAATATAGAGTTTTATTTCCTAATTCACCCGGAGGTCTGCCTTCGGAAGAAGTGACTATCCCCGAATTATTAAAACAGGCTGGTTATCATACAGCTTGTATCGGGAAATGGCATTTGGGATGCTTGCCTGAATACATGCCTTTACGTCACGGTTTCGAATATTTTTACGGATATCCGTATTCAAACGACATGAGTCGTAGGGAAAAGGCGAAAATGGGGCATAAGAACTATCCCTACGAATACATGCTTTATGAACAGGAGAAAGTAATCGAGAAAGAACCTCAGCAAGAGGGACTAACTCAACAAGTCACAAATGCAGCCGTCCGTTATATAAAATCGAATACGGACGCTCCCTTTTTCCTATACATAGCACATCCCATGCCTCATATCCCGGTCTATGCTTCTGATGAATTTCAGGGGAGATCGGCAAGAGGAAAATACGGAGATACGATTGAAGAACTGGATTGGAGTACGGGGCAGATATTGCAAACACTCAAACAGGTAGGATTGGATAAAAACACGTTAGTGATTTTCACATCCGATAATGGTCCCTGGCTTTCGTACAAACAAGAAGGAGGTTCTTCCGGACCGTTAAAGGACGGCAAAGCCTCTATGTTCGAGGGAGGTTTTCGTGTGCCCTGTATTATGTGGGGGGCAATGGTGAAACCGGGAACTATTACCGATATGGGCAGTAGCCTGGATTTATTGCCGACATTTTGCGAAATGGCAGGCGGAACACTGCCTCCAGATAGAACTTATGACGGATTAAGTTTACTTAATGTGCTCACCGACAAATCATCCTGCAAACGTGATGTTTTTTATTTTTATAGAGGGAATGATCTGTATGCAGTAAGAAAAGGAAAATATAAAGCTCATTTTTCATATAAATCAGCCTACGGCCCGGATGAGAAAATTGTTTACAAGCATCCTGTTTTATATGATTTGGGAACGGACCCGGAAGAAGTATTCAACATAGCGGATCAACATCCCGACATCGTAGCAGAACTGACGGCCTTGGCACAAGAGCATAAATCGTCATTTACTGTCGCAGAAAGTATTTTCGACAAAGAAATGACAGACCTTCGAAAACACTAAGATCAAATTCTTAACCGTGAAATAAAATGAGACTGCCTCATTCTATCTTGAGACAGTCTCATTTTCTCAAAGTTATCCCGTATATTTGCCATTAGCTTAACCTACAAATATGGGAACGGGAGAAGAACTACAATTAATACGATCATTGAAACGAGGTGATAATCATGCATATAAACATATATATGATCATCATTATACTTTGTTATGTAAGATTGCCTACGAATTTCTGAAGGATGACTTTCTTTCAGAGACCATTGTGGATGATGCCATTTTCCATCTTTGGGAAATCAGGGAAACAGTCAATATAACCACCTCCCTCCGTAGCTACCTGGTCCAGGCTGTGCGTAACCGCTGCATAAACTATCTGAATCTGGAAAGAGAAAAAAGGGAAGTTCGCTTTTCCGTTATCGACCAGCAAAACGAATGGATCAATTCTGTTTTCTCTTCGGATGATTACCCGCTGGCAAGACTTCTGGAAAATGAACTCGAACAGGAAATAAAAAATGCTATCGAAAGATTACCGGATGAATGCAGGATCGTTTTTCAAAAAAGCCGGTTCGAAGAAAAACGTTATGAAGAAATTGCCGGAGAATTAGGTATTTCCGTCAATACTGTCAAGTACCATATTAAGAACGCAATATCCCGTCTGAATGCCGATTTAAGCAGGTATTTGCTTATACTCTTCTGCTGTTTCTGTATTTAAAATAAAAAATTTGTCCGCCCACACTACCCTCCCATTCTTTTCAACTGTCATATAAGTAAGAACATAACAAATGAAGTCCACAAACACACATATCGAGATAGATGAACTGATCGCAACATACCTTTCGCAAGGTCTGAAATCGGAAAAACTGTCTGAACTGGAAAACTGGCTCAAAGCATCCCCGGAAAATCAGAAACATTTCCAACAGATGCGTGAGATCTGGTTCTCAACAATCAGTGCAAACGAAGAAGAACGATATAATAAAGAAGAAGCATACAGCCGGTTCCTCAACAGAACCTGCCAAATACCTCAAGAAGAGAAAACCGTCAAAAAGCTATCTTTACATAAATTCTTTTATGGAGCAGCTGCCGTCGCACTTCTCTGTCTTATTTCTTTCGCATCTTACCGGACCGGTACCGAACAGGTAAAGAAACAATTTGCCGAAATGGTCGTCGAAGCTCCGTTAGGGTCAAAAACAAGATTATATCTTCCGGACGGGACCCTGGTATGGCTGAATGCCGGTTCGACAATCACCTATTCACAAGGCTTCGGTGTTGAAGAACGAAAACTGAAATTAAGTGGTGAAGGATATTTCGAAGTGACACGCAATAAACAATTACCTTTTGAAATCACGACAAAAGAATTGCAATTAAGAGTGTTAGGGACTAAATTCAATTTCAGGAATTATCCGGAAGACGAAGAAGTGTCCGTCAGCCTGCTGGAAGGAAAAGTGAGTTTAAGAAACTATCTGAAAAACGATGCCCTTTGTTATCTGGAACCCGATCAGAAAGCGATCCTGAACAAGAAAAACGGCAAACTGATGGTTTCCGCCTCCGAAGCACGGTATACAGCGGAATGGACCAACGGATTCCTGTTCTTCGACGAAGAATTGCTGCCGGATATTATCAAAGAACTGGAAAGAAGTTATAACGTAAAAATACACCTGGAAGACAATTCACTGGAAACATTCCGTTTCTACGGAAACTTCGTCAGAAAAGAACAGACTATCCAGGAAATATTAGAAATGTTAGCTTCGACTGGAAAACTAGAATACAGGATAAATGAAAGAGACATCTATTTATCCGCCAAATAAAAGTCTTTATTTAATACTTATTTATTA
>OGOU01002891.1_pt1 | contig 11555 bp, 7 predicted proteins | sample 1552721 | NCBI WGS metagenome assembly OGOU01 (sample SAMEA2580176, study PRJEB22360) | human gut metagenome | biome: human gut; feature: human-associated habitat; material: faeces | place: Denmark | collected 2008/2010 | reverse complement strand
GTGAAAGCTGATGAGTACGCCGCGTCCCTGTCGGGAATCAATGTGGTGTATTACAAGATGATGGGATTTCTCTTCAGCGCGTTTTTTGCAGGGGTGGCGGGTGCTCTGTATGCTCATGTCACATTTTTCATCAGCCCGACGGATTTCTCATGGCATCGTGTAGTGGATATGCTTCTTTATACGGTTTTCGGCGGCAGCAATGTCATGTGGGGTCCTGTCCTCGGTGCGGCAGTGCTTACTATCGTTCCCGAATCGCTCCGTTCCCTGGCGGAATACAGGGATATCATCTACGGCGTGATGCTTGTGGCACTCATGGCTTTCCGTCCGGACGGTATTCTTTCTTATGACGCGGTGAAGTGGATCGGTTCGCTTTTCGGCAAAAAGAAGGCCGTTTCCGTGGAAGGAGGGGAAAAGTGATGCTTCTTGAAATGCAGAATGTGGTGAAGCGTTTCGGCGGTCTTACGGCGGTATCGAATATGTCCTTCCATGTGGAGAAAGGGGAAATATTCGGTGTCATCGGGCCAAACGGCGCCGGTAAAACAACGATTTTCAACCTGATCACAGGCGTGTATCCGGTTTCTGAAGGGAATATCATTTTTGACGGACAGTCGATCAGCGGGAAGAAACCCTATCAGATTATCAATGGGGGTATCGCTCGTACGTTCCAGAATATCCGCCTTTTCACGGGGATGACAGTGCTGGAGAATATTCTTGTCGGACAGCATGACCATTTAAAAGCAGGATTCCTTGCCAGTATCCTCCACACAGGTGCACAGAAGAAAGAAGAAAAAGAAGCGCGGAAGGAAGCGATGGAACTGCTCCGCTTTGTGGGGCTGGAACAGGATGCGGACCGCCCTGCCACGGAACTGCCCTACGGCAAGCAGAGAAAGCTGGAAATCGCGCGTGCTCTTGCCGCCGATCCGAAACTTATCCTCCTGGATGAACCGGCAGCAGGCATGAATGACAGCGAAACAGCAGCTCTTACGGAACTCATCCGTGGAATTCGTGAAACCTATAAAACGACCATTATTTTGATTGAGCATGATATGCACCTTGTGATGACTCTCTGCGACCGCCTGATTGTCGTCAACTTCGGCGAAAAACTGGCAGAAGGCGTTCCCGAAGAAGTACAGAATGATCCTGCCGTTATTGAGGCTTATCTCGGAAAGGAGGATGAATAATGCTGCTTACGCTTAAGAATATTGTCGCCGGCTATGGAAATATCACGGCGCTGAAAGGCATCAGCCTCTCTGTTCCCGAAGGGAAAATCGTGACCCTTATCGGAGCGAACGGCGCGGGAAAGTCCACCACGATGAAAACCATCATGGGACTCATGAAACCCTCGGAAGGGGAGATCCTTTTCAAAGATAAATCCATCACGGGACAAAAGTCGTTCCATATCGTGAATGCCGGTGTAGTCCTTGTGCCGGAAGGGCGGCAGATCCTTCAGAACATGACCGTCCGTGAAAATCTGGAACTCGGTGCATACCAGAGAAAGGACAAGGCGGAAATCAGGGAAGATATGGTGAAAGTGTTCCAGCGTTTTCCCCGGCTGCTGGAAAGGGAAAACCAATTTGGCGGCACCCTTTCCGGCGGAGAACAGCAGCGCGTTATACTTGCCAGAGCGCTCACGCAGCAGACGGAATGCCTTGTCCTTGATGAACCGACAAACCATCTGGATATCAAGTATCAGCTTGAAATCATGGATATCGTGAAAAGTCTGGATGTGACAGTCATAGCTGCCGTTCATGACCTGAACATCGCTGCCATGTACTGTGACCGCCTCATTGCCATCAGCGGGGGAAAAGTAGCAGGTATCGGTACTCCCAGGGAACTTCTGACGGCAGAATTTATCAAAAAGCTGTATGGCGTGGACAGCCGTGTAGATATAGAAGAATCTACGGGCCGGATGAATATTGTATACCTTCCGCGCCATTGGAAAGAGAAAACGCCGCAGGTTTCAACTTAATAAATCCGGATAAAGCAAAACTCCGGCAATTACGTTTTCAGCAGCGTGTATTGCCAGAGTTTTTTTGCTGCGAGTTTGGATAGTGTGTTTTTGCCGGATGGTGAACCAGCGTATAATGGTTCCCTTTATTTAATATAAGGGGGATCAATGTTGATGACAGGAGATGGGTATCGTTTTACTTTTTGAAAGTTCCGTGTGAATGAGAATACATTAGTAAATAAATATGTTATATTATATAAAATTTGAATTTAATTATATTTTTATTGTAATATATACTATGATGATTAAAAAGGAGGCGGTCGGAATGAACAAAAGAATTTGTACTGCAGCGGCGGTATTGGCACTTACGATGTGCACTGTCCATGCGGAGGCTGTATACAACTTGGATGAAGTGATTGTTGAGGCGGACATGGACGAGGCGCGGGATGCATTTGGAGATATTGTTACAGAGCAGTCCTACGCAAGGACGGGCGGAGATGTGGAGGTTATTACAAGGAAAGAGATAGAAGAGAAGCATTTTCAGAATATTACCGATGCAGTCAGACGTGTACCGGGGGTTTACATCAATGATATGGGATATCACGGGGGAGAGTATGATGGCGGGCCGTATAGCCAACAGGTAACGATTAATGGGGATGGACATGTCGTGGTGCTGCTGGATGGGAGGCGGCTGGATAATCAGGCGTCTAATCCGTCCGGCGGACAGTCCAGCTCCAGCGGGAATGGATCGATTGTGCCTCTGCATTTGATTACGAGCATTGGAAATATAGAAAGATCGAGGTGATCAAAGGTCCCGGCAGTTCCGTCTATGGAGGCGATGCCAGCGGAGGTGTCATTAATATCATAACCAGAAAAGGCAGTGTGAGGCCGTCTACTACGGTTGATCTGGCAACCGGTTCCTGGAGAAAGCATACATACGGTGTCGCCCATTCCGGTTCGGCAGATCAGGGGAAATGGAGTTATTTTGCGGTATTAAATCGCGAGATGAGCGGAGATACCCATTATAAAGACGGAGATATGGGGAAAAATTATACATATTACGGTACGAAATATAAGGATGACAGTGCTGCCATAAGGATTGACCGCAATTTTGACCGTGACAGATTTGTGTCATTCTCCTTCAATTACACCAATAACTGGGACGGATATCCGGTTGTGCCGAGGGATTACAGATATGCAGACAGATTTTTCAGCGGGCAGGTGAATATAGATTCTGCTGCAGGGAAAAAGCACGGACCGATTAATCCCGGATTCAGAAATAAATGGTGGTACCATGGTGTATTAGGAGATTATACCACTAGTATCACAAGAAATCTGGATGTGACATGGCAGTTTAAGAAAGATCATGATCTGCCCAGCTATGTAAGGATATTCAGAACCAGCAATGATTACAGCGATGCATGGATAAAGAATTATACCTATCCGAACTATACTCCTTCCGGCAATGTTACACCGGCGCAGATACAGGACTGGCTGAAAACATATACGGGAGGATTCTCCGTTTCATCCTATCAGGAACGGAGCAACGGACTGGACTTCCAGTTTGGAAAGAATATCGGCATCAACAATATTTTATTCGGGATGACAGTCAGCCATGATTACTACCGCAGGGTTAATCCGTCAGCAAGGACAAGGGCAAGTATTTCCCGAAATATGTTTACAAGTTATTTGCAGGATAAATTGAAAATTGGAGACAATTTTGAGATAACACCCGGATTGAGATATATCCATTCTGATGATTATACGGTTAAAAACGGCGGAGGAAAAGATATTTCCCCGTCAGACAGTTCGGTCAGCCATTTGTCCGGTATGTTATCCACGCGGTACAAGCTGGATGACACCCTCAGCTTGTATGGTTCCTGGGCCCAGGTATTCAGGGCTAAACGGGTTACGGATTATGATGCTACGCTGGAGCCTCTGGATGATGAAAAAGGCAATGTATATAATATCGGCTTGAAAAAGAAAATAGGAAGCAGGACCAGTTTAGATATCAACTTCAGCTACTTGAAGATGGATAATGCGATCGGGGCTTATTCCGTTGAAGATGCAAGCACCGCCACGGGGACAAAGAGCTATGCTATGAATGCCAGCCAGAGTAAGCGTGCGTTAAATATCGGTATTGATCATCGGTTCAATGAGAACTGGAGGCTGGGGATTTCCTACAGTTATGTGAAGACCCGTTATCATGCCAAGCATTTTACGACAGTACCCGACGGTTCGGGAACAAGCCTGGATGACCTTCTTTCCAAACAGATTCCGATGAATAGCTATCAGTTTGATCTTGGATATGACAAGGGAAAATTCAGTGCGGATTTTCTGACAAGCATTTATTCGGGCAATGATGAGAATTTCTTTACCAATAAACGATTCGTTGTCAGTGATCTGACATTGAATTTTAAAATCACTGATTCGACATCCGTTTATCTTGTGGGGAATAATTTATGGAATACGGCATGGGAAAACCGATATTACTACCACATGGGCAAAGGCGCATTTCCACAGCCCGGACGGCGGTTCCTGATCGGTATTAATACCAGATTCTGATGGGGGACCCGTCATGGGAAAGAAATCCGGTCTGTTCCTCCTGTGCGGGGCGGTGCTCCTATTCTGTCTGTATGCCGTGCGGATTCCATACCCGGCCGGTACATCCGGTTTCCCAGAAGTACAGGCAGTTACCGAAGTCCGTACATACGATTCATTAAAAAAACCTGTTACGGTTTCTTTTTCCAAAATTCCCGAAAGAGTCATCATCAATCGCCTGAATGGGGCTGAGACCCTGATGGCGCTGGGAGCCGCTGACAGGATCATAGCAGTGAACATGCAAAATACGGACTGGGGAAAACCTTACGATGACAGGTATATGGAACAGGGGAAAGCTTTGGAAAAGATAACTTACAGAAATCTGACCAAAGAAGAAGCTGTCCTTTTAAATCCGGACTGTATTATCGGATGGTACTCCACCTTCACCGACAAAAGGCTGGGAACGACTGATTTCTGGAATGCCAGACAGGTTGCCACTTACATCCAGGCGACTTCAAATATGGTGAAGCCCGGGGCAGGCGTGGAGGATGAGTGCCGGTTCATAACACATATGGGGCTTATATTTCATGCGGAATCACAAGCCAAATTGCTGACCGATGAAATATGGAAGGAAATAGAAGATGTGCAGGAAAAAACCAGACACAGCCATCACCCGTCGGTCATGGTGGTAGAATTCAGCGGAGGAGGACTGGACGTTTACGGCTATGAATGGCTTGTCGGGGATATGGTACGCCGGCTTGGCGGTTTTATTCCCTGTGAAAACGGATATATCAGTTATGAAGAACTGATACGTCTTGATCCGGATGTTATTTTCGTTGTGTACTTCAACCATGATTTAAAAACCATGATGGAGCAATTGACACAGAATCCGGCATTTTCTTCTTTAAAGGCGGTTCGAGGAAAAAGGGTATATCCCCTGCGGTTGGATTATATGTATACAACGGCAGTGAGAACAATAAATGGACTCAGGGTCCTGTCTTCCGGCATGTACCCTGATCTGGCAGGTGATGCCTGACTTGCCATGGCATGAAAGGAAATCAGCAGGAAGCATGGCAGAAAAAACGGTCAGCTTGTTTCCATTTCTCTGCGGTCGAAACACGGAAAGACCGGCAGCGGAGATGAGAATATAAGAATTTACATACATTGTTTATCTGAAGAGGGGGTCATAAAATAAATATTTCATTTAAGTGCATCAGAATATTTTATATTAAAGGAGAGAAGGTATGGGTAAAAAGTTTTATGCGATGATGGCAGTGTTGGCATTTGCGGCAGGCAGTATGGATGTGAATGCTGTTTATACGCTGGATGGGATTGAAGTTTCGGCAGATCGGCAAAAAGACCGGTTTGGAAATATGATTACGGAACAGTCTTATTATCGTACCGGCGGGGATGTGCAGGTTATTGATTCGGATACGATAGAGAAACGGCATTATACGCAAGTCGGCGACGCATTGAAGTATATTCCCGGCGTGCAGGTACAGACACCCGGAGGCTATCGGGGCGGCGAATACGGATATACCCAGACACATTCTATTGTTTCCATTAATGGAGATGCCAGAGTTATTATATTGGTTGACGGCCGCAGGATGGATAATAGCGTGGGAAATCCTGTGTCTGATTATGCTGCAGGCTCTAAATCTATAATTGATGTCAACCAGATTGTAGGAATGGACAATATTGAGAAGATTGAGGTAATTAAAGGGCCGGGTGCTTCTATTTATGGGGCGGATGCCACCGGAGGCGTCATAAACATTATTACTAAGAAGGGGGCGCTGAAGCCTGTCGGAACAATAGATTTCTCCGCCGGATCGTGGAAGCGGTTCAGTTACGGGCTGACTTATTCCGGAAGTAACGATACCGGAAAGTTGAGGTACTTTTTTGCGGCACGGAGGGAGCTTAGTGGGGATTCCCATTATCATGACGGGATTACCGGTAAAAATTATATATGGCATCAAACAGGATACAGGGATAATACATTAAATGCCCGTGTAGATTATAAGTTTAATGACAGACATGAGCTGGCTTTTTCTTATAACCATATGCAGGGAAACGATGACTATCCTTTGACGGCGCCTGATTACAGATACTTAAGCGACGCGGAATGGAACCGGATTAAGAAAGATTATTTCCAAAATGATAAATACGGGAACTTTGATAATCCGGGATACAGGAATTTATGGATAACCTGGCTCGGCGCTTATAATATTTACAACAAAAATAATTATGATCTGACTTATTATTTCGGCAAGGATCATGGAATGGACAGTTTTATCCGTTTCTATGACCAGCATGAAACGTATTTCGGTTCTTTCGGTGCAGGGGACAGGGAAGATGCGCCTACACCATTTACACCTGCATGGGATGCGTGGGCAAAGAAAAATCATAAAGGCAGGGACAAGAAGTCTTATTTCACGCAGCTGAAAAACCGAGGCTTGCAGATCCAGTACGGAAAGGCTGTTGGAAAACATGACCTGCTCACGACGTGGACTTATGATAAATCCCGTTATTATGACACCCATGTAAGGAAGAAAACAACTTCAAGCGTGGAACGGGAAAGTGTTCTCGGATACGTACAGGATAAAATACATATCACTGATAGATGGGAAATAACGCCGGCTCTCCGATATTCTTATTACAGTGATTTTGCAAAAGTTTCCAAAGCAGGAGTTCATGCCAATGCCGGGAAATCTGTTTCTGTTGTTACGCCTTCTGTTGTCACGCAATTTGCGTTTGATGATACCGCGAGCATATATGCCGGGTGGACTAAGGTGTACCGGCCGATCCGTGTAGGGGATTATCATCTGACAAATGCGGATTATTCAAGTGGGAATAAGGTCGATGCTAAGCTGGAAGATGAAAAAGGGGATGTAGTGACTTTAGGTGTGCGTAAGGATTTCGGCAGCAAAACTTCTGCTGCTGTCCATTATGACTGGACGGATATGAAAAATGCGATTGCCCGCTATAGCGTGTGGGATAAAAATATCCGTGATTTCAAAATGAAGTATGTGAATGCGACAGAGAAGAAGTCATCGATTAATGTGACAATGAAGCATAAATTTAACGATCACTGGTCGTTCAGTTTCAATTACTCCCATGCGAAAGATAAGTGGAATGCCAAAAATGGCATGATTTTCGATCCGGATCTGGCAGGGTTAAAGGGAAATGTGAACAGCGCAATAAATAAATTGAGACCGCAAAATACGTATACCAGTGTGTTGACTTATGAAAGTGATAAATGGGATGCATCGCTCCTGTGTAATTACTATACAGGTCTTAATCGTGAAGCGTATACAGATAATCGTTTCCTCGTCTTTGATCTTTCGGGAAATTATAAAGTCAATGAGGCCTTGTCCGTGTTTGGCACAATAACGAATCTGACGAATGAATCCTGGGAAAATACGTATACCGCTTATTTGGGAATGGGAGCTTGGCCGCAGCCGGGGCGTGCGTTTATGCTCGGTGCGAAGTATAAGTTCTGATTTTATGGGATGAAATGAAAATGGAGGTGGATGCATGAAGATTCACCTTCATTTCTTTATTGAGGAAATAATGAAAAAGATTTTACTGATTGCCGGTTCTGTTTTTCTGTTGTTTTTTTGCGGATATTACTACCATTTACAGGTGGGAAATTCCCTGTATGACATGCAGAAGGACCGTGCAGCCGGCTCTCACTATCCGGTAACGATAAGGAATTCTGATTCGGCGGGAAATCTTGCAGAACAGGTATTTGCGGAAAAACCGCGGCGCGTTGTTACGCATGAGATGAATACATTCGAGACGTTGATATGCCTCGGGCAGGGAGATACGGTCATCGGCACTTCTATAAATACCGGCGGCGCAGCATGGAAGCGGATGGAAACAATGTATCCTGAAGAAATAAAAAAAGTGAAAATCATAAACCGTTATCATCCTGATACAGAAACTGTAGTTGCTGCCAATCCGGATCTGATTATCGGGTGGAAATCGACATTTGATTCCGTGCTGAAGAAGCCGACAGCATGGTGGAATGAAAGAGGTGTCAGGACATACGTTGTTTCTACTTCGAATCATTTACATGATAAAGGGCGCATTGAAGATGAATGCTGTTATCTGGATGACATGGGACAGATTTTTGATGTCCGGGAAAAAACGGACAGGATGATCAGGGAAATCCATGATGAATTATCCCGCACACAGAAACTTGTCAAAGGACGGGCTTCGCAGGCGGTCATGGTTGTAGAGCCGGAGGGAAAGGCTTTTTACAATTATGATAACGGATGGGTTGTCGGGGATATGGTGGAACAGCTTGGCGGATATATGCCTGCCGGTGAACGGCGTATCGGATATGAAGATCTTATTTCTTATAATCCTGACGTACTGTTTGTCGTATACTTCAATGAGGAACAGCGTCTGCAAATCATTGAAATGTTCCGGCGTGCGGAATTCAGTTCCCTCAAATCAGTAAAAAATCAAAGGGTGTATCCTATCCCTTTTGACCATATGTATACACCGGCGATAAAAACGATTGACGGACTTAGAATGATTCGTGACGGGCTATATCCCGATCTGGCAAAAAAGGAAGGAGAGAAGGAATAATACTGCTCCTGGCGTAGTGAAACCTTTTGCAGCATCTGCGGTTTAATTTATAACAAAGAACCAAAAAAGCTTTATTCTGCCACTTATGGGAATAAAGCTTTTTCAATGAAATCGAGATTATCCGGATCATGCTGCTGATTTTTGCGGTGAAGTTTGAAAAGTGGATCTTCGGTATTTTTTCTCTTCATCATGGCAGATCCTTCACTGATGCTGCAGATGACACCTTACTGTATTCCTCACCATGGGTATAGATTCTTCACGTTCGCTACGGATGACGATTAACGTTTCTCTAATTATGAAACCTTAACGTCTTATACAAGGATCATGGAGTCGGCTGTCAGAAGAAGCTGCTGGCGCACGTAGTGCGATTGAGGATACTCGCTTGTCGTAATGGCTTAAATCGTAAAAGAATAGTTAGCTTGCAGCTGACAGCTCACAGCTAACGGCTTTTATCTTCTTACCACTTTCCTCACCACGGGTATAGATTCTTCGCATTCGTTACGGATGACGATTAACGTTTCCCTCATTATGACAGCAGATCCTTTGCTGGCGATCCGGATGACGTCTTTCATTTCTCGTCATTATGACGCTTTCCCTAAATCGTCATTCTGAACGGGGCAAGAATGCTGTGTGAGAAAGATGGGAAACGGCAACATGACAATGAGTGAAGAATCTATTCCCCTGATGACATCTTACCGTTCTCCTCACAACGGCAGGAGATCCTTCGCTATGACGTCTGATGTTCCTCGTTATTCAGCTCAAGTTTATAATGCTGTTTTAAGGAGAAATAGAATATCTTTTACGATAGGACAGATCATACTGTTTTTGATGTTACAGTTCGAAGCCGTCAGAAGCGTCACCGGGTTTGGAGAGGCGCCGTGCGATGTCTTCATAATTGTCTTTTAAATGGAAGATGATGAGGTTGAGAGAGGTGCGGACTACTTCCGGATCGAAACTTTCCGGCCTTGTGGTGACGCAGATATCCAGGAATGTGTTGTCATCTTCGGCAATGCTGTACTTGAAAATGGAATGGGCGGCGTTCAGCTGCTCCAGGAAACGGATGAAAGTTTTACGGGCGGGGCCTGCAGGCGCGACGCCCAGATGGATGCGGAGCAGGGTATACATGCTGTTGTCCGTGATGACGGCAGCTACAAGGCGGTGGCTGCCCGCCGGGATGGCGGTGATGAAAGCCACGGAATCCTTTTCATCATGGGTATCTCTGCGCTGGAAGAAATTCAGGTCATTGTCTTTCATGTATTTTTCGAAGATGCCGGCTTTTACGTTTTTGCCGGGATTGAAATTAATTACTTTTGCCATGGCGCCTCCTGTGCGGGATTTCATATTTCATTCATTATACTATGGGTGCACATAAAGATAAAAAAATATATTATTTCTTTAATAAGGGAACAAATCCTTTCCGTCCCATGGTATAATAACAAAAGCGACTATGGTACGGCAATTTTTATATTTTATGTAATAAATGAAATGTACGGCTACAATTGAATAGGAGGTTAATCTTGGCAAAATCCAGATTACAGATCATTCCCTTGGGAGGCCTGGGGGAAGTCGGGAAGAACATGACTGTATTCCGTTACGGCGACGAAATTATCGTAATAGATGCAGGAATGGCTTTTCCTGATGAAACAATGCCGGGGGTGGATATTGTTATCCCCGACTTCAGTTACCTGATTGAAAACAGGGACAAGATCAAGGCCATTCTCATTACTCACGGACACGAAGACCATATCGGTTCGCTGGCTTATTTACTGCGTGATGTTTCCGCTCCGGTCTATGCGACGCGGCTGACCTGCGGCCTGATTGAAGGCAAGCTGAAGGAACAGAAAATCGGAAAGTACAATTTGAATGTAGTAAAGACAGGCGATGAATTCAGACGCGGTTCTTTCAGGTTCGGTTTCTTCCATGTATGTCATTCCATTCCGGATTCCTGCGGTGTTTATGTCCGTACGCCGGTAGGAACTGTGGTGCATACAGGTGATTTTAAATTTGATCATTCCCCTGTGGACGGGGAACAGACGGATATGCACAAGCTGGCTGAGCTTGGCCGCAACGGTGTGCTTGTCCTCTGCGCCGATTCCACGAATGCCCAGAATCCGGGATATACTTTGTCGGAAGCAGTGGTTTCCAAGTCGCTTAGAGATGCTTTCCACGAAGTCAGGGGACGTATCATTCTTGCCACATTCGCGTCCAATGTATCCCGCGTACAGATGGCGATTGATGCGGCTGTTGAAAATAAAAGAAAAGTTTGTGTCTTCGGCCGCTCCATGGTCAATGTAGTGGGTATCGCGCTTGAAATGGGCTACCTTAAGGCTCCGGAGGGCACATTTATCGAACCGGAGGAGCTCAATCATTATCGCGATGACAGAATCTGCATCCTCACAACGGGAAGCCAGGGTGAACCTATGGCGGGGGCGTTCCCCACGGGGGGAGGGGGGCGCACCCCCAATTCCGC
>OGOU01002889.1_pt1 | contig 11571 bp, 11 predicted proteins | sample 1552721 | NCBI WGS metagenome assembly OGOU01 (sample SAMEA2580176, study PRJEB22360) | human gut metagenome | biome: human gut; feature: human-associated habitat; material: faeces | place: Denmark | collected 2008/2010 | reverse complement strand
ACATTCACATAGCGGGGCCGCACGGGTGAAGCAACAGCGCCGCCGCCCGCTGATGGCGGACGGCGTCGGTTTTATGGAGTTAAAAGAACGTCTTATCTGATAATGACTTTCCGGGTCTTGTTGCCGTTTTTGAGTATATAGAGACCGGGGGCGGGAGTGTCTGTTGCGGGACGGCCCTGAAGGTCGTAGAGCGTGCCGCCGACTTCGTTGTCGACAATGATGGCATCGACACCCTGGTCATCTTTGGCGACAGTGACATCAATCTGATAGATCACATTATTGTTTGCGACCAGTGCAAGGTAATATTTACCGGGAGCAAGATCTGCAGGGCACGTACAGTTGGCGGTGTACTTACGTTCTTTACCGGTAGCGGGAACCGCCAGAGTCTTTGTGCCGACTGTAGCTTTGGGAGTAAGATAGCCCTCTTCTGCGGCATCCACGCATAACATAAGAGTTGTGCTTAAGCTTTCGGTAGATGTACCGTTGTTCTTGGCTGTAATTTCCACAGTAAAGGCTTTGCCAAGGACAATCGGATCGGCAGTGCAAGCCATCTTGGTAACCTCGACCTGCGAGGGTTTTACTATATCAAGTTTAGCTCCTGCAATCAAAATCATCTTATCAGAATCAAACACTGCACAAACATATTCTCCGGCGGTAATATCATCGTCAACGGTTCCGGTGAATGTAACTTTTTTGGTCTCACCGGCTTTCAAGGAAACTTCCTGTGGTACGTAAGTGCTTAAGATATTACCTTCATCACTGACCACAGCAGCTGCAAGATTAACTGTGCCATCGGTCGAGGTGGGATTGGTTATCTCAACAGACATCTCAAAATCTTCACCGATAATCCAAGGTAAAAACGGAGTTTTCCAATCACCGAAAGTCCAATTCTCAGCAATGGACTCATTGTCTGGTTCGGCCGAGCCACCGGGACGTTCGGACGAGGGACCCTGAACGCATGTCACAGTCGAACCGGCGATGGTGACTTCGATATACTGGGGGTTGTAGGGGTCTATCTTCATGGGAAGCCATTCGGAAGTGCCTGCGATGCGATAGACGGGCGCAAGTTTGTATTTGCCGTCGGCGACACTCGATGCGATATTGCAGGCAAGAGTCTGCATACCATAAAGCGACATCAATGACTGATTGCTAAAAACAGCGGTGTATTGTGTCTTGTTGGATGCATCGGTAAGGGAGTAGCCTATATCGAACGAACCCGTACGTGACGAATAGTTAAGGAAATAGCCCTGAGAACCGGCAGATAAAGTAATGTTGCGGCCCGTAGCTTTAGCTGAAAGTTTACCACCATATACAGCCATCCATGCGGCGGGAGCAACCGACCCGGCGACCGGGGGCTGAACACCGAGTATGGCATCCTGGTCGAGCGTGAAGCCGTCGCTGTTGCCGCCGGCACCCATGCCGTCGGGGACGAGCGATGTCATAGCGTAGTAGCCATCGTATGCGCCACTCCAGCCCCAGTTAAAGTGGAATTTTCCGTCCTCAACTCTATAACCGTCGCAGATGAACTGGTGGCCGCCGTCAGAGCCTGAGCCACCATAGATGACGGGACGTTTTTTGGAAAGCTCGTCATAAATCAGATTCTCCCAGTCTTCGTTGAGGTAGAATGTACGGTAGTAGATTTCGACGCCTTTGTCATATTTAAAGTTATTGACAAGAGCGGGGATAATACTCTGAGTCTGAGCGCCCGATGAACTTGTGCCATAATTCATCTTAACAGAGTACCCAACAGCCTGCATCAGATAAGCTACGGCGTCTTTCTGCGCGTCTGTTGCCGTAGCGGTATACTGGTCAAGCATATTTTTCCAGTCGAAAGATTTATTGTCAAGAGTGAGACCGAGGGTACGGTTGTTGTATTTGGTCGAGACATAACCGGTGCCACATTCTGGGTAGTTGTAGTACTTCATGGCTATAGCGGTGGCGGTGGCAACGCATCCGGTGTATGTTCCGGCGGGACAGAGAGCATTATAAGGCGAATCCTGATCCCAGTAAATTTTTATAAATGGTTCAATGTCGGTTTTGGCCGCTGTCTTGTATGAGCCTTTGATGTCGCCCTTGAGCGGCATGCCTTTGAGTCCGTTGACAGGTGTGAGCGTCGGTGTTGTGGCAATTGTAGGCTGAGGTGCCTCGGATTCGTAATAGGCGATGGCTTTGCCAACCTTGCCCAGCCACCACTGCAACTGCTCGGGCATGGGGGTATCAGCGCTGACCGGACGGTCGAGTGTACCTATAACAGGAAGTATCAGGTCGCTGGCCGACAGAATCATAGCTGAAGTTTTTGACGAGTATACGTAATAAGTGGTCATTCCATTGTAGTCGCCCGTGGCAATAAGCTTTGGTGTCGACCGGACCACGGCTTTTGCCTGCTGCGATTTTGACGAGTTAACGCGGGCAAGAGCTTCTTCAGGGCTGAGTGTGCGTGCAAAGCCCGGAACGAGAGCGAGCAGAGCGGCTGCGCTAAGTAGAAGTTTTTTCATTTGCTATATTAATTAATGTGTAAAGATTAAACACCAGAATTGAGCTACGAGTGCACCTTTGTCGTGATAGTACCTTATAATTCTTTACATTTGGAGCAGGGTATTGTTCTGTGGGCAGAAATCACACCTTGCCGACTGATGTGGAACACCGACGCTGTTTATTTCGCATTTGTGCGGTAAAATTACTTTTTTATTTTCACGCTGACAAATTTTTTGCAAAATTTTATTTTTTTCAATAAAAATTCTTGTAGTCCGTCTGTTTTTTCACTAATTTCGAGGTGCAAAAATATCAAAAAGCATCACTCATTGCCGGAGCGCCGACACAATACCACCGGGCTGATTGCAGCCTGTATCGAGTCGTCTGTCCGCATCCGGCCAACTTGCATACTACACCTCTGATAAAAACATTATGCAAACAAGAAATATTTTATCGGTGCGGGGATTTGCCTTAATCCTCGTTTTAATTCTCATAAGCGCCGCGCGCCCACAAGCCGGGGCGCAGCTGCTATGGCGCGTCGACCTGCCGATAGCCAAACAGCCATCGTACATACTCGGCACCATGCACATCGCCGACATTTCGCTGACCGACAGCATCGAAGGCTTTAAGCAGGCTTTCGGCAATGCCGAAGCAGTTATCGGCGAACTTTCGCTTGACGATTTTCAGGAGATGACGGGCAATCCCGCGATAATGCAGCAAGCCTCTACACTTCGTGGAGACACAACACTCACATCACTTGTCGGAAGCACCTATATTCAGCCACTCGATTCGCTGTGCCTCAAGTATACGGGGGTGCCACTCTCGGCTTTCGACCACTTTGTACCCAACATGCTGAGCATGATAATAGAGCTAAGACAGCTGATGGAACACCCGGACAGCCGGCAGCCGACACAGATGCTCGATCAGGGCATCCTGCAACAGGCAGCCGAAGCACACAAGGAAATCATCGGCCTGGAAAGCGTCGGACAGCAGTTGGAGATCCTCTTCGGGATGCCTCTTGACAATCAGGTTGCCGCGCTGCTCACCCTTCTCGCCCCCGGTGACAATGAGCCTGCGGTCATAGACGCGTACTATGCCCGCGACATCGAGCGGATGGCCGCACTTGCACATAAAGACAGCCCGGCGGGGTACGTCGACCGACTTATAGACTCGCAACCGCCGCTGGGCCGAAATACTTGTCCCCGAGATGGAGCGTCGCCCGGTCCTCGTTGCCGTAGGCGCGGCGCATCTCGGAAGTTGGTCGGGGCTACTCGAACTTCTGCGGCGGCGCGGAGCCCGTGTCACCGCGGTTGACTCGCGGCGCTGAGCTCACATTTTCCCATTCCGCGCTCCGGCCGACAGCGCGTAATACATGCACCGACATTTTTTGCGGCGAAAAATGTTGGGGCATTAGGTTTTATCGAAAATAATTCGTACCTTTGCAGTCCGATTATGTCCAAATCATGACATGGTCACTACCGGGCGATGCTTCTTGGCCGGGCATCGCCATGTGCGTGTGACCTCATTATTTATTTATTAATCAATCTATTAAAAGTGGATACTTTAAGCTACAAAACATTAACACCGAACGCGCAGAGCGTCGACCGCCAGTGGGTGGTGATCGATGCCACAGATCAGGTTCTGGGTCGTCTCTGCGCCAAAGTCGCCAAAATTCTCCGCGGCAAATACAAACCTTCGTACAGCCCCAACGTTGAATGCGGTGACAACGTCATCATCATCAACGCCGACAAAGTCATCATCACCGGCAAAAAACTCACCGACAAGATTTACCTCAACTTTACAGGTTATCCCGGCGGCCAGCGCGAACTCACACCCGAAGTGCTGATGAAAAAATCGTACAACAAGCACCTCAAACCCGGCATCCATCCTCTGTTTGTCCGCGTCATGAAAGGCATGCTCCCCAAAAACCGTCTGGGTCGCCGTCTCATTGAAAACATGCACGTTTACAATGGCCCTCAGCACCCCCACGAAGCTCAAAATCCCGTCAAACTCGACATTAACACATTGAAATAATCGCAAGTATGGAAACAGTTAACGCAGTAGGCCGTCGTAAAGCAGCCGTAGCACGTGTCATCCTCAAAGAAGGCAACGGTGCAATCACTATCAACAAGCGCCCCCTCGAAGTTTACTTCCCCTCTTCGATTCTTCAATTTATCATCAAACAGCCTCTGACCACCCTTGACGTCGCCGGCAACTATGACATCCATGTCAATCTGGACGGCGGCGGTTACAAAGGACAGGCCGAAGCTCTCCGTCTGGCTATCGCCCGCGCTCTTGTCAAAATCAACCCCGAAGATAAAGCAGTGCTCCGCCGCCATGGTTTCATGACCCGCGACCCCCGCGCCGTCGAACGCAAGAAACCCGGTCAGCCCAAAGCACGCAAACGCTTCCAGTTCTCGAAACGTTAATCGCCTCCCGGACCCCAAACATGGTCTGCGGCATTTCTGCCCCGTCCGGGCAGCTTCCGCTACCGAACCGGCACGCATAGACACTCTCAGACCACGGCCCCGACAGCGATTCGTCAAAATAGTGTTTAGAATCTAAATCTCGGAGATGGACACGTTCCCTACCCCAAGGTTGTAAAAAAATTAAAAGAACGTAAACAAACCCACCTATCAAAAATCATGGCAAATCCCACATTTGACCAACTCCTCGAAGCAGGTTGCCACTTCGGCCACCTCAAACGCAAATGGAATCCCGCAATGGCTCCCTACATCTTCATGGAGCGCAACGGTATCCACATAATAGACCTCTACAAAACCGCCGCTAAACTTGACGAAGCTGCAAAAGCTCTCAAATCCATAGCCAAAAGCGGCAAAAAAGTGCTCTTCGTTGCCACTAAAAAACAGGCCAAACAAGTTATCGCCGACAAAGCCCAGTCCATAAACATGCCCTACGTCATCGAACGCTGGCCCGGCGGTATGCTCACCAACTTCCCCACTATACGCAAGGCTGTCAAAAAAATGGCCACCATTGACAAAATGTCAAAAGACGGCACATTCGACAACCTGTCAAAACGCGAGAAACTCCAGATAACCCGTCAGCGCGCCAAACTCGAGAAAAACCTTGGCTCAATAGCCGACCTCAACCGTCTTCCCTCGGCTCTCTTCGTAGTCGACGTACTCAAAGAGCACATCGCCGTTGCCGAAGCCAACCGTCTGGGTATCCCCGTATTCGCCATGGTCGACACCAACTCGGATCCCTCGAACATCGACTTCGTAATCCCCGCCAACGATGACGCTTCGAAATCAATCGAAGTCATCCTCGGCACTGTTATCGACGCTATGGCCGAAGGTCTTGAAGAGCGCAAAGCCGAAAAGCTCGACGCTCCTGCTGAAGAAGCTCCCGCCGAAGCCGCTCCCAAACGCGAACGTCGCCGCGTACGCCGCGCCGAAGTTCCCGTCGCCGAAGCTACTGAACCTCCCGCCGAAGAAGTTGCCGAAGCTCCTGAAGCCGAAGCTCCTGCCGCCGAATAATCAGCACACGGCCTCCCACAACATTACAACTCAATCTCAGACGCGTCTCAGTGTCCACCTCAGGACACTGAGCGCGATTTGACAATTTTTAGAGCACACTTTTGTCTGAACAAATCGTTTTGCCAAGTGTTAGCTCCTACACAAGTTTTAATTAACCACGAACCTAAACTCCTAAACAACAATGGCAGTTACAATCGAAGATATCAAAAAACTCCGCAAGCTCACCTCGGCCGGTCTCAGCGACTGCAAAAACGCCCTCAACGAGACCAACGGCGACATGGAAGCAGCTGTCGAAATCCTCCGTCAAAAAGGTAAAGCCGTCGCCGCCAAACGCGAAGACCGCGACGCCGCCGAAGGCTGCGTACTCGCTGACACCACCGGCAACTTCGCCGCCCTCGTCGCCCTTAACTGCGAAACTGACTTCGTAGCCAAGAACCAGGGCTTCGTCGACCTGACAAAACAGATTCTCAAACTCGCCCTAGAAAACAAACCCAAAACCCTCGACGAACTCAAAGCCATCGCCGTCGACGGCCGCACTCTTCAGGACCTCGTTGTCGAAGAATCCGGCAAAACCGGCGAAAAAACCGAAATCTCGGCATACGAATGTCTCGAAGGCGAATCGGTGGCCGCTTACAACCACTTCGGCAACAAACTCGCTACAATCGTATCGTTCAACCAGGCAGGCGTCGACAAACAGGTCATGAAAGAAGTCGCCATGCAGGTCGCAGCCATGAACCCCATCACCACATGCCGCGAAGCTGTTCCTCAGGCCACAATCGACACCGAACTCTCTGTCGCTATCGAAAAGACCAAAGAAGAACAGGTTAAGAAAGCCGTCGAAGCTGCCCTCAAGAAAGCCGGTATCAACCCCAATCTCGTCGACTCGGAAGACCACATCGCCTCTAACATCACCAAAGGCTGGCTCACCGAAGAAGAAGCTGACAAAGCCCGCGTCATCGCCAAAGAAACCGCCGAGGCCAAAGCCGCAAACCTTCCCGAGCAGATGATCAAAAACATCGCCAACGGCCGTCTCAACAAGTTCTTCAAAGAAAACTGCCTCATAGAGCAGGCCTTTGTTCAGGACGAAAAAATCACCGTCGGACAATACCTCGAACAGAACTCCAAAGGTCTCACCGCTGTTGATTTCAAACGCGTAAACCTCAACGAAGATTAATATCCCCCACCCCGGAACTAACGCTCCAAAATAACACCCGGCGGTGCATCCAATACGGATGCACCGCCTACTTTTTTATAGCAATAGCTGAGTTGTTGATTATCCGTACCGACGATAATGCCGGTGTTGGTTATCGGGACCGATAGTGCCGTTTTCATGTCGGTTCTGACACAGCAGACCCACTTCAGGCAACGCTTATTGCAGGTTTAAGAAAATCTGAGCAAAAAACACTGCTTTTTCAATCAATTTGATGGCTCACCGGCAGTCTCGACTTTCTCCACGTCCTGATAATATTGAGGCGTGCCGGCATCACCGACAAATCCGGACATATTGCAGTACATCATCTCGAAAGTTTTCTGCATTTTGTCTGTCTTCTGCTGAGCTTCGAGTGCCCGTTTCTGAACCCCAGCCGGAATTTTCATGGAAGCGAAATCAACAAAAAGCTCATCGTGAATTTTCTGTGCCATGATGAATTTACGCGACGAATAAAGCTGCTTGAACTGCGCAACGGAGGCTTCGTTAAGGTCCTGGTTGATAATCTGCTGGAATTGCGCATTAAAATCATCGGCAAGAATAATAGCCTGATCGACCATCTGCGCGAACTGCTCAGGTGAAAGTTCATAGCCCGGCTTGGCGACAAGTTGCTCGCACAGGACCGAATCATACGCGGCAACCTGTTCGGCCGTCCCCTGAGCATTCCCATTGCTGCAAGACATTGCAGACACACCCGCAAGTGCGACAAAGGCAATTATAGATATCTTTTTTTCTACTCTATTCATTATCAATAATATATTGCATTAGTTGAATAATTCAGGTTGAAATTACAGACGATGCTTGACAGATAAACAAAATGCCGGCAAAAAGAGCCGGCACCTGTTATACGAGACTTAAGTACGAGCTTCAGTCATTGCATTTGCGAGCCTGACGCTCAACGCGTTTGAGAAGGGCTCTATAACGGCTCTTAATCTGTTTATCGCTGAAAGCGTCGCGTGCTTCGCCTTTAAGCTCATTGTCCTCCTTGGCAGTCAGAAGAGCGCCTACAAGCTTGGTGCACCATTCAGCCTCATCCGATTCGACAAGGGACTCAAATTTATCGCAACGCTTGTCTTTCGAGTCAAGTTCGGCATACTTGTTGAGTTCGTCATCCAAGTAGGCAATAAGGCCATCGCTCTGCTCGACCATAGCTATATAGTCCGAAGCTTTGACATCATCTTCATCAACTTTTTCGGCAAGATGCGAAGCGGTTTTCTTGTCATAACTTTGATTACATGAAGTGAATGCGCCAAGTGCAAACACAAGTGCAAAAGCCATGAGGATTTTTGTTTTCATAGGGATTATATTTTTGGGGGTTCTTAATAAATCTGTTATTATTATGGCCAAAGTTAGACAAAATAATAATTACAACCAAAAAATTAATAGTATTTTTTAGATTTTTCGGTCTATATCGAGTTGGCGAAGTTCTACTCGGCCCAAGCGCCATCAACCGGCGCTTAATCAGCGTTTTTTGTCAGGCGAAGGAGATTCAGACACATCATACGATGCGGGGGCTTGGAAAAGTATCACAGGCCGACGAGTGTCGCACGAACGGCGCGTCAGCGTGTCGCCCAAGACACCCTGAGGAATTTCACCGGCAATCACCCATGCGCCGGCAGGGACAGAATCCAGGTTGGAAGCGGGTCGCACACGGTCACCAAGATAATAGTTGATAGTATAATAGCGAAGCAGGCGGTCGTCGGTTATGATTCCATAGACCTTGGCGCCAGCGGTTTTTGCCGCAATAGCCTCAGCTGCAAGCCGGTCGCTTTTGGCATTGAGTACCATGGGTGCAAAAGCCGCATTGTAAGCCAAAAACATAGAATAGACCATAAGGACGACACAGGATATGGGATTAGAGCCACGTCGGCGTGTCAGCAACCACCACAGCCCGACAATGGCGGGAATGAGCGCAAAAGGCCAACGCCACCACGGCATGGGAGTCAGCCGCAGTGACGCAGGGTAGACAAGCGACGCGACAATCAGCACTATGGGCGCGACGACGGCCAATAAAGAGAATATTACACCCGAGATATGCATGAAGCGCGTATTGCGCATCCGACTTATGACCCAAGCCGTACCATAAGCCATAAAGGGGTAGCAAGGCAGAAGGTAGACGCTACGCTTGGACTCGGGGATGCAGTAGAAAATAAAAATGGTAAGCGACACGGTCCAGGCCATGAGCGGCAGTCCGCGGTCAAGTTTTATAGTTCTGATTAATGAGCGTATGCGGCGATAGCACAATCCGACAAGAGCAAATATGGTCCACGGAAGCATCCCGGCCAGCACACTGGTGATGTTGTACCACCAGGGATTGACGTGCGAGTCATAGCTCATTGTTCCGGTAATACGTCCGATGTTCTCTTCATAGGCCAGAGTGATGAAATTGTCTCCGCCCTGATGCCACGCGGCATAATACCACAGAAGAGGCAATATAAACGATGCCAGGCACAGAACAGTCATTACCAGAAGAGTGCGCCAGAAATTGTCGCCACGCAAGAGGAAATACAGCCCCATGGCGAGACATGGCAGCAAAGTACCCACAGGACCTTTGGTGAGTGTAGCGACACTTAGCAGAAGTATGGCCCACAACCAGTTGACACGCTTTTCGCGCAGACGGTATATAGCGTATACCGAGCCGACCATGGCTGCGGTGAGAACCATATCCACGCGACAGGCTACCGCCGAGCGGAAGAACTCGAATGATGTGACCGTAATTATGGTGACAAGCCATGCCTGGGGTTTGTCGAGGCGCGTGCGTAGCAGCCTGTAGCCGGCAATAAGCAGAAAAATGGCGGATAGCGCCGGCGGGGGCCGCCCGGGGGACTCGGCGACGGCATGTTCTCACCGGCCAGCCGCGAGGTGAACTCGTTTACGTGGCCGCCGTTGAATACCAATGAGAATATCGAGATGAGCCATGCAAGCATAGGAGGCTTATATGGGATGTCCTGCCCGAAACTTTCGGGCAGTATCCAATTGCCGCTGTCAAGCATTGACACGGCGACAATGGCCTCGCGTGGCTCGCCCTTGGTGTTGAATACACATTCGCCCAGCCAGGGAATGAAAAGTATTCCTAATACTAAAAACAGAATTATATACGAGCGTTTCATATATCGATAGTCATGCCGTCGGTGGCGAAGGCAACGCCTTCAGGTAACTTTTTTTCAATCTCGGCCTGACATCCAATTTGATGAGACATGTGTGTCAGAAGCGTACGCCGGGGCTTCAGCTCATCGACAATCGCCAGAGTCTCGCTGAGCGACAGATGCGAGGGATGAGGCTCATGACGCAGGGCATTGATTACCAGCAGGTCAAGACCCTTCAGGAGATTTTTGGTCGACTCGGGCATTGTTTTGCAGTCGGTAACATAAGCCACATCGCCGAATCTGAAGCCGAGTATTGGCAATGCGGCGTGCATCACCGGCAGCGGAGTCACACGCAAGTCGCCGATAAAGAAGTCGTGCGAGGGGTCAACAATGTGCATGTCAAAGGTGGGAACGCCAAGATATGGATGTCTTGCGAAGCAATAGGGCAAGCGGGCGCGAATATCGCGGTCGACGTCTTCGCGACAGTATATCGGGAATGGGCCACGATGGCAGTAAGGCCGCAAATCGTCAATGCCGCCGACATGGTCGTAATGTATGTGGGTAAGAAGCAATGCATCGAGGCGCGGCGAACCGGCGTCAAGCATCTGCTGACGGAAGTCAGGGCCACAGTCGATGAGGATGTTGCGGTCGTCAATGGTCAGTAACGCCGAAGCACGCAGCCGTCGGTCACGAGGATCGCTACTTGTACACACCGGGCAGTCACAGCCTATCTGTGGCACGCCGGTCGATGTTCCAGAGCCGAGTATCTGTATCTTGTTCATTGTAATTCAGATTATTTGCGGAACTGCGTCAGTACGCCGTCGAGGAAAACCAGATAGACACCATCCTCGTATGTCCAACGCTCGACAATGCCGGCGGTAGATGGTCTTTGGGTCCAGTCGTTGGGCGAGCCGAGCGCAAGACGACATTCGAGCGGCGTCATGCCCAGTGCCACTTTGGATTCTTTTATGATTTGCCAGTTTTCGTCGCTTATCTGGGGATATCGCAGTCGTGGATTGTCGAAAGCAAACAGTGTATCAAAGTTGCGTGTAGACGTGGCTCCGGAGCCAATGGTCATCATAAGTGAGCCTGTCGAGCCATCCTCGGCAGTGAACGTCACACGCAAAGGGTAATAGGCGTCGCCGCGGCGTACGTCGGTGACAGTCACCGGCGAATAGCGCAGTCCCACGGTATCGCGGCCCGCGTCATTGAGGCGCCGCTGCTGCAATATGTAGTAAGTTTTGCCTGCCATGCGGCGTGCGGCTTCATCGACCACAGACGCTTCGACCGTGAAGGGTATGTCAAGCGG
>OGOU01002886.1_pt1 | contig 11577 bp, 9 predicted proteins | sample 1552721 | NCBI WGS metagenome assembly OGOU01 (sample SAMEA2580176, study PRJEB22360) | human gut metagenome | biome: human gut; feature: human-associated habitat; material: faeces | place: Denmark | collected 2008/2010 | reverse complement strand
AGGCTTGCCGGATCCGGAAGCAGTGCTTTCAAAAACTGGATTGGAACGATTTCCTGTCCATTGTACTGGATCGGTGTTGTAGAAAGCATTCCTACATCTTCAAGACAACGCATGTGATCCAGATAGCTCTGTCCAAAAGTCATGAAGAAACGGATACGTTTTACACCTGGGATTGTTTTTGCAAGAGACTCAATCTCTTCATGGTGGAGCAGATACATATCCTTGTCGCCAACCTGGTCGAAGTTATATTCTCTCTTGATATCCATCGGCGGGATTTCCACCCAGTGTCCATCTTCCCAGTAGCTTCCCGGTGCACTTACCTCACGAAGATTGATCTCCGGATTAAAGTTTGTCGCAAAGGCATATCCATGATCACCGCCGTTGCAGTCCAGGATATCAATTGTATCAATCTGGTCAAATTCATGCTTTAATGCATAGGCACAATAAGCCTGTGTAACACCCGGGTCAAATCCACATCCAAGAAGTGCTGTAAGTCCTGCATCTTCGAATTTTTTACGGTATGCCCACTGCCAGAAATAATCAAAGTATGCGGAAAAGCCTTCTTCTTTGCAGCGTTTTTCATAGATGGCACGCCACTCTGGATCATCGGTATCTTCCGGCTCATAGTTTGCTGTATCCATATAATTTACGCCACATGCCAGACACGCATCCATGATTGTCAGATCCTGATAAGGAAGGGCGATGTTCATTACCAGATCCGGTTTATAGCTGTTGATCAGTTCGATCAGCTGATCTACATCATCTGCATCCACCTTAGCTGTAGTAAGAACAGTTTTTGTCTTTCCTTTCAGTTTTTCTACAAGCGCATCACATTTTTCCTTTGTACGGCTTGCAATACACATTTCTGTAAATACCTCATCAACCTGGCAACATTTCTGAATTGCCACACTGGCTACTCCACCGCAGCCGATCACTAATACTCTGCTCATAATTCTTCTCCTTTTTATGTTGATATGTTACTGTTTTCTCTTAATGTTGTTTGATGATGTCGGAACTTTTGACCCTGGTATCATTCTATTTTGCAATTGCCAGAAGCAGTTCACGAAGCACCTTACAGGCTGTTGCAGTTGAAACACCACTCGCATCCAGCATGGGTGCAAGTTCATTGACATCTGCCCCTACCACATTTGCCTGAGAAACGGTACGGATTGCTTTAAGAAGCTCTAAAAAGCTCACACCTCCCGCCTCCGGAGTTCCTGTCCCCGGAAATACCGATGGATCCAGGCAGTCCAGATCAATTGTAAAATATACCGGAACCTGTTTCTCTTTCAGTTCTCTGATGGTCTCTTCCAGTCCTTCAAAAGTAAACGGATGAAAATCTGTGTGTCTGGAAGCAAACTGAAATTCTTCCCTCTCTCCGCTTCGGATACAGAACTGATGGATATGGCCATCTCCCACAATTTCATGGCATCTGCGAAGAACACAGGCATGACTTAATTTTGCTCCGAGATAATCATCTCTTAAATCTGCATGAGCATCAAAATGAATAATATGAAGATCCGGATATTTTGCGGCTACAGCACGCACCGCTGCCAGTGTTACCAGATGTTCTCCTCCAAGAAGCAGTGGGAATTTTCCTGCTCCCAGGATTTCTTCTGCTCTCTTTTCAATGTCTGAAAGTGCCATTTCACTGCTGCCAAAGCAAAGCTCCAGATCCCCGCTGTCAAAGACGCTGATGTCCATAAGGTCTTTATCCTGATACGGACTGTAGGTCTCCAGGCCAAAGCTCTCATGGCGCATGGCTGATGGGCCAAATCGGGCACCCGGACGAAAACTTGTTGTAGAATCAAACGGTGCACCATAAAGAACAATGGATGCTTCCTCAAAACTGCTTTCGCAGCCGATAAAAGTTTCTATATTAGGTAAAATCATAAATTAATCCTCCACTTCTTTCAGCATGTCTTCCAGAAAAGCCGGAAGATAAAATGCCCCTTTATGGAGTCTGGTCGTATAGTAACGTGTACGAAGATTTAATGCGTTCCAGGCCTCTGCATCCAGATCATCTACCGGATGATATTTTTTACTTGCAAATCCGAACAGCCAGTAACCTGCAGCAAAGGTTGGAATATGTGCCTGATAAACACGGCTGATCTGGAAGGTACTGGCAATCCTTTTATGGCTGCGCTGCATGGCATGTGCATCTTCTGCATAAAACGGGCTTCCCTGCTGGTTTACCATAATCCCGTCATCCTTCAGTGCATTGTAACAGTTTCCGTAAAATTCACGGGTAAACAATCCTTCAGACGGACCAAACGGATCAGAAGAATCCACGATGATAAGATCATATTTTGCTTCACATCTTCGGATAAATCTCAGCGCATTTTCATAATGAAGATGAACTCTCCTGTCATCCAGTCTGCAGGCATTTCCCGGAAGATAGGCACGACAGGCCTCAACAACCATCGGATCCATTTCTACCAGATCAATATGACGCACTCTGTCATATCTGGTCAGTTCACGGACAACGCCACCATCTCCGGCACCGATCACCAGAATATCTTTTGCTTCTTTATGGACCGACATCGGCACATGCGTGATCATCTCATCATAAATAAATTCATCACGCTCTGTCAGCATTACATTTCCGTCCAGAGTCAGCACACGGCCAAATTCCGGTGTCTCAAAAATATCAATTCTCTGATACTCACTCTGTCTGGAATAAAGATGGCGGTTTACCCGGATACTGTGTTTCACATCTGGTGTATGAAATTCTGAAAACCACATTTCCATTGTCATTCCCTCCCTGTCAGAACATTCAGTCTCAAAATATCAGGATCTTCAGGTCCCGTCATGTTACAGCCCTTTGCCTTGGCATATTCAATATAATCCAGGATCTCTGCTGTGATACGTTCCCCCGGTGCAAGAATCGGAATTCCAGGCGGATAGCACATCACAAATTCACTGCAGACCTTACCCTCGGTTTCACGAAGCGGCAGACTGCATTTATCCGCATAAAAAGCATCCTGCGGGCTGGTCACTACCTGAGGATCAATATATTCCTGGCTCAGAAGTCCTGAACCATCTGTCTGAAAACGTCTGCGGATCTCTGCGAGCGCACTCACAAGCCGCTCTACTTCCTGTGCACGGTCTCCTATGGAAAGGTAGGCAAGAATATTACCGATATCTCCAAACTCTATCTGAATATCATATTCGTCACGCAGAATATCATACACTTCGATTCCTGCAAGTCCGATATCCAGCGTATGTACGCTTAATTTAGTTATATCAAAATCAAAAACGGAGTTTCCGTTTACCAGTTCTTTGCCAAACGCATAATAACCGCCGATCGCATTGATTTCCTCTCTGGCATATTCTGCCATATCAGCTACCTGGTGAAAGATCTGACGGCCGCGCTGTGCAAGGTTTCTTCTTGAGATATCAAGGCTTGACATCAGAAGATAGCTTCCTGAGGTCGTCTGTGTCAAATTGATGATCTGGCGCACATAGCCGGCATGTACATCCGGACCCGTAAGAAGAAGGCTTGACTGTGTAAGACTTCCTCCACTCTTATGCATGGACACAGCTGCCATATCTGCACCTGCTGCCATAGCAGAGACAGGAAGGCCTCCGCCAAAATAAAAATGCGTTCCATGTGCCTCATCTGCCAGACAAAGCATTCCTGCATCATGAGCCATCTTAACGATCGCACGCAGGTCACTGCATATTCCGTAATAAGTCGGATTGTTTACCAGTACTGCAACTGCCTTTGGATGTTCTTTTATCGCTTTCTCCACCTGTTCCCTTTTCATTCCAAGGGAGATTCCAAGCCGCTGATCTACTTCCGGGTTTACATAAACAGGAATCGCACCACACAAAACAAGTGCATTCAAAACACTCCTGTGAACGTTACGTGGCAGTATGATCTCATCTCCACGTTTGCAGGCAGTCAGGACCATCGTCTGAACAGAACTTGTCGTGCCTCCTACCATCAGAAATGCATGTGCTGCTCCAAAGGCATCTGCTGCCAGTTCTTCTGCCTCCCGTATTACAGATACCGGATGGCAGAGATTATCCAGTGGCTTCATACTGTTAACATCAACACCTACACATTTTTGTCCCAGAAATTCTGTCAGTTCCGGATTGCCTCTTCCTCGTTTATGGCCAGGTACATCAAATGGTACAACCCTCATACGACGGAAAGTCTCCAGAGCTTCATGTATCGGTGCATGATTCTGGTTTAATTTAAAACGACTTCCTTTCATCATTCCTCCAATTCCAGTTTCCTTTTACATAAAAAAACGCAGATCAGGGCACTAAGCCACAAACCTGCGTTTGATCTGTATTCGCATGCGTATCAGAGTCTATATAGCAATCATACTTTTACTACTCTTATTGATCGTTTCACAAGTCTGCGCTTCTGACGCATCTCGGTTATCAAAGGAACCTACTTATAAAATTTGAGCTTTTAACTCAATCAATAAGGTAACCAAAGTTACCATAATCGGCAGTGGACCCGGCTGTCCGCATGGCCTTAACCCTGACGGGTGGTCCTAAACAATTGCTTTGAAAAGACTCTGTCTGTTACTCTGCATCTTCGTCTCTCAAAATTCACCTAATCATATCATGTTGAAAAAAAACTGTCAAGTTCCGCTTCATCCTCAACATGTGGAATCACAAATCCGTTACTGTTCACTCCGTTCACAGCAACTTGGTCAAAATCCATTCCAAATCACCTTCGGTGATGGGATTTTGCCCCGTATGTCTCGGGATTTTGCCATATTCATGGCAAAACACCTCGCGGGATATTACCTGTGAACAGTTACAAAAATCCCTATAACGTAAAAATGTCGTCTCACCATCCTTAGACAGTAAAACGACATTTTCTTACTTACATCTTTTGATTTGGTTTGTTTCCATTTTGAGCTTTATTAAATGATACGGTATTTCTATATTACTTCTGTTCCTGACTCTTTAACAGCTTCCTGAGACGCTGAACTTCCTCTTCAAGCGCATTTGCTCGCTCTTCTGCCTCAATCTTTAACTGTTTTTCCTCATCTGCTCGCTGCTTTTCCTCATCTGCTCGCTGTTTTTCCTCATCCGCACGCTGCTTCTCTTCATCCGCGCGTTGCTTCTCTTCATCCGCGCGTTGTCTTTCAGCCTCTGCACGCTGTTTCTCTCTCGCAGTATTTCTTTTTTGAGCCCCTATGTCTATTTCTTCCATATTCTCAAACAAATATCCCATACCACGACCTCCTATTCCACCCATTAGCTCCCGGGCATTCTCACTTGGTACTTTCATTTTCATTAGTAAAGACCACAATATCTTTTTATAAATTTCCTTTATTTCGTCTGGTGCATTCACATAAATAGAATCCACCATTGTTTCGGAGACTTTTTGAAATTCCTTAGTATCCTCCGAAGACTGTATTTTATTAATCAGCATTACCAATGACATTTCATCATGTTTCTTGCTGAGCTCCTCATTCGTATATTTATTCAAACTCACTACCTGGTATGTAAAATCTGGTATATACTCGATCATTTCCTCAGAAAAATCAATTCTGTCTTTCAAATGCAGTCCCGCTGTCCACTCTTTCTTCCCTTCATAATATACGATAGGAATGATCAGTGGATACCGAAAATCTGCACTCGCACTAACACCCTTATGTTTCTTATTCTGAGTTGCCTTATAATCCTGCCAGATCACACTCATATACCGAAACAATTGCATTGCCACATCGTAGTCAATCTCACTCTTATGCTCAATCAATGACAATACATAAACTTCTTTTTCTATTGTGCCATCTGTACTGCGAATATATACCTTCTTAATCGTGTCAGCCTCATACTCCACCCCGAGAAATGCCTGATACTTCTGGGAAACATCCTCGATATCCTCCGGCATTACATTGGATAATAATGGAATATTTGTATAGTTTCTTAAAAACTGGCTTGTCAACAGATCGTTTTTAAAAATCTCACGACTGTTCACATCTCTGACATGCATTTCCGGCTGGTAGTTTATATTGTTTTCTCTTTTGTCCTGTGATACTTTTTCCATTCTGCCTCCTTGCGGGAAACAAATCACAGATCAAAAGATATTTGTAACTGTTCAGTTTCCTCGCAGGATACTGCCTGCTGAATAGTTACAGATATTTACATTTTTATTGTAACATGTTGATTTTGATGGAACAACTGAAAACTTTCTAAAATACAAAAACCATCGCTCAATTCCCTGCTCTGGTCGCATCCTCGCAGAACGTTTTTCTAAATATGAATATGTGTATGAACTCCGATTATTTTCGGATAGATTCTTCCGCTGCCTCAGTACGAAATGTAACTTCTGCACATGGAAGTCCACCTTCAACAAGTGCCTTTGCAAGTGGAACTGCATACAGCCATAGCATTAAGCAGTAAAAATGTTGTCGTCCCCAGACTGATTCCCGTGATCAACAGCTCTATTCCTCTGTTTGTAGAAACAATCGGCGGTACTCTGCACGAAGAAACCATAGAAACACACCGCGAAATTGCTGATGCTATCGCGTCTCATGATCCCCTTCGTGCTCAGGATGCCATGTATCTTCATTTAGTCTATAACCGAAAGAGAATACAGCTCAGCAAAATCCTAAATGTCTGAGTCAATAGAGTTCTTTTATGACACACAAATTTGGATTTCCATGCGAATTTGTGATATGATTACAGATATACAAAAGAGATATGCGTGAATACGCAAAGACTGTTATACCTTGTCAACAGAATAAATACAGAAAGGACATATCTCATATGGTAAAGATTATTTCAGACAGCACCTGCGACCTCTCTCCTGAGCTGATTGCAAAATATGATATCGACATCCTGCCGCTCCACATTCTTCTCGGCGAGGACGAATATGAAGATGGCAGAAACATTACACCGCAGCAGATCTATGACTGGTCTGATGCACACAAAACAACGCCCAAAACATCAGCCCCGTCTCTGGCTGAAGCCATTGATCTTTTTCGCCCATATATAGAAGAAAAACGTGAAATCGTCTGTTTTTCCATTTCCGGCAGCATGTCCACTTCCGGAAATGTCATGCGCCTTGCGGCTGAAGAATTAGAAGCATCTGATCTTGTTACGGTCGTTGATTCGGCAAATCTCTCTACCGGAATCGGGCTTCTCGTCATAGAGGCAGCAATTATGGCCGAAAAAGGACAGTCCGCAGCCGAAATCGCAGCTACAATAGAATCTTTAAAACCCAATGTCCGCGCAAGCTTTGTCGTCGATACACTTACTTATCTGTACCGCGGTGGCCGATGCAACGCTGTTTCTGCCATGGCAGGCGGAGTTCTGAGACTTCACCCGAAAATCGTCGTCGAAAACGGTGCCATGGACGCGTCCAAAAAATATCGTGGCAAAATAAATTCTGTCATTATGTCCTATGTAAAAGACATGGAAGAGGATTTAAAATCTGCAAGACCTGAGCGCGTATTTATCACACATTCCGGCTGTGACCGCACCACCGTTGATGCCGTCCGCTCCTACCTGGAAAGTCTCGGGATCTTCCATGAAATATTAGAAACCAGGGCTGGCGGTGTTGTTTCCAGCCACTGCGGTCCTGGTACACTTGGTGTTCTGTTTATTGCAAAATAAGCGATTACACCGGATATTTTACAATTTTACATTTTTGACCCGAATCCCTCAATCTTTAAGGGACTTGTTACGCTTTGCGCGCCAGATACGGTCTGCTTAAGACAGGATTGATTTACGCTGTTCAGCCCGGTTCAGATAAATAAAGAATCCTATGTTCAGGAAGATTCCCACAGTCGTTGCCACCGGTGCAGCCAGACCGATCTTTGTCAGACTTGCGTTCGGCTGGATACTCATAAAATATGCCAGCGGCAAACGTACCAGAAGTGTCTGGATCAGACCCTGTGTCATGACCCAGACAGTCTTGTTATTTCCATTGAAATAACCAACCATACTGAACAGAATCGCTGTCACAAGTGTTTCCGGTGCAAAACCTTTCAGATATGCAAATCCATTCTGGATAACCGCTGCATCTGTAGAAAAAACACTGCACAATACATCACCTTTAAACAGAACCAGTACAAATACCACACAGCCAACAGCCAGACCCACACCGATTCCTGTAAACATCGACTGTTTCGCACGTTTTTTCTTGCCTGCACCTATATTCTGGGAAACGAAAGATGCCATGGACTGCATCAGTGAACTCGGTACGAGCATTGCAAAGTTTACAATTTTACATGCAACTCCGTAACCGGACGAAGCTTCCAGTCCAAGTCTGTTGACAAATGCACAGAGTGCCAGGAAAGAAATCTGTGTCAGAAATTCCTGCAGTGCAAGCGGAAGACCGATCTTCAGGAATTTCCGGCACTGTGGGTTCAGGCGAAAATCCTTCTTTGTGATCGCAAACGGAAGATCTTTTTTCAGCAAAAGCATTACCGCAAATACTACGCTGAGCGCCTGTGCGGTAACTGTTGCGATTGCAGCTCCTGCTGCATCCATGTGAAGACCGGCTACCAGTACCAGGTCGCCGATAATATTTACAATACATGCCACCAGTACAAAAAGAAGTGGTGATTTACTGTCTCCCAATCCACGGAAGATTGCAGACAACAGATTGTACGCTACAATAAAGAAAATACCTGCACCGCAGATTCTTACATAACTTGCAGTCAGATCTACAGCCTCAGCCGGTGCCTGCATCAGAACGGAAATCGGACGGGCAAATCCAACCATCGCAATAAACAGTGCAACAGACATCATGGTAAATACCACTGCTCCACCACCAATGACAGCCCCGATCCTTTCCGGTCTTTTTTCACCAAGATATCGGGCGATCAGAACAGTGATACCCATTGCGAACTGAATTACTACAAATGTCACCAGATTCAATACCTGGCTTCCGGTGGAAACCGCAGAAAGTCCGGATGTGGAACCAAATCTTCCTACAACCAACAAGTCAACTGCGCCGTATGCCGCCTGCAGAATCAACGCCCCGAGAATCGGCATCATAAAGGCGACCAGTTTCTCCAGTATATTTCCCTGTGTAAAATCAGCTTTATCATTTGTCATAATGACTCCTCCTCTCACACATAATCTGATAAAATTTTGCAATCGTGTGGATCATACAGTCTGCATCTTCTTCTGAAATATCACTCAGTTCCCCGGACAGCTCGCCGAAATAATGCTCATCATACTTATGAAACAGCTTCCATCCTTCTTCTGTGATAGATATGTAAGTGACACGTCCATCATCTGGGGATGCAATCTTGCTGAGATAACCTTTTTTCTCCATCTCTTTTACCGTTCTGGTGACTCCCGGCCTTGGGAGATTCATTATATCGCTGATATCAGACACTTTTACATGAATGTCTTTTTTTTCCAGTTTCTGGATTGCATCCAGATATTGAATATAAGACGGCATCACTCCCTGCGGCAGGGGTGGCAGCATTTCCCTGATTCTCTTCGCCTGATAACATGCATCAAGCATTTCTTTGATTTTTTTGGTTGTCATAATATATGCTCCTATATAATTATCATTGTTAATTACCTTTGATAATTATATAGAAAACTGAGGATTTGTCAAGAAGCATTGCATCCTCGCGGAACGTTTTTATGTAATAGGAACATTACGGAGTAGTTTCCTATTACAAAATATCGTTTTACCATCACTCAGACAGCAAAACGATATATCCTTACTTAACAATTACCGGGATTAGGACCATCTGATTTTTGTGCTCCTGTTGATTCTATTTGAACTTACTCATTTTTAAGTCATCGAATTTTAACTCTCCCAATGACCTGTGAGAACCTTACTTTATCATAGAGCAACCAAATTTACAGAAATTGGTTGACCTGCTCAGGATTGGCTTACGTCTGAGTCACTCACAACCGGCAATTTCGTGGACTTTCCCGGGAACTACTTCTATCCGGGTCATTCACGACCGGCAATTTCGTGGACTTTCCCGAGGGTTCCTTCTATCCGGGTCATTTATGACTGGCAATTTCATGAACTTGCCCGGCTCTTACTCCTACCCAGGTCATGCGCAGACAAATATCGCCAGGAAAAACATCTACACCATGTGCAGACATTCCCTGGCGGTGTGCTTCACAGCAAACTTTATTTCAGTTTCTTCTTCAGTTCCTGAATCAGCTCAAAGTAATCTCTGTGTTTCATCTCAGGGAATGCTTTGATGAGTCGTCCCTGTCCAAATACAGTGTGGTTTGTGATAGAACTGGACAGCTCATCAAACTGTGCCTGAAGTTCTGTTTTTTTCATTCGAAGCATTTCGATTGACTTATCTTTCTGCGCTATTGTAGCATCACGGAGCTCTGCTTTTGCAAGTGTAACCTGCACTTTACCCTCACCGACTTTCTGAGCAGTGTCGATTGTTGTCGTCGCCAGTGTGTTGCTGAGTTTGTCACTTACAATTCTCATATCGGAGCTGACTTTATCCAGTCTGGTAAGCTTCTTATTCAGTCCGCGGATCGTTGCTACAGTCACTACAAAATCCGCAAAATATACCGCATACAAAATTGCTATCACAACCCATTCCCAGGTTGCCGGTATATGTGATGCCTGATTTTCCACATACTTCTGGAAAACTTTTACGACCATCACGATTGCAAGTCCCCAGATCAGCGAAAACTCCAGACAGATATATCCGTGAAAATTCAGCGGCTTATCTGAATAATCCCACCATCTTGCATGAAAACATACGTCAAGCAGCCATCCGGCGATCAGCTCTACCAAAGTAGCCAGGACAAATCCAAAGACAAAGATCATTCCTTCACTCATCACATGTCCTCCGCTCTGAATCGTATTGAGCAGAGCAAAAACGGACAGTACTCCGAAACCATACACCGGGCAGACCGGACCATTCAGAAAACCTCGGTTTATCACCTTTCCAAGTGCAACCGCATGGAAGATAACTTCAACAACCCATCCTCCAAAAGAATAAAACAAAAAATACAAACATATCTGAAAATATGTCATTCCACAAATCATTATCTATACCCTCCTCCATCTTTCCTTTTTGATATAAGTAAATTTATTATACCAGACACGCCAATATTTACCTATACAAATCTTATGAAATATTTCGTCACGTTTTTACGTTATTGGAACATTACGGGGTAATGTCCTATTACATAAAAATACCGCCAGTTAGCTCCAGGCTATCTGACGGCATTAATATTATCTCTTTACCCCACACTGAATCGCCTGTGTCGGGCAGGCTTTCTTACATCTTCCACAACGGATGCACTCTGCACTGTTCGGGTTTTCCACAGGGTTGACTTCCATCTGACATGCTTTTGCACATTTTCCACAGTGAATGCACTTCTCCTCGTCTACACGATAACGAAAAACAGATACTTTGTTAAATATAGAATAAAACGCTCCCAGTGGACAGATATATTTACAAAACGGCCGGTAAATAAGAATTGCCAAAATGATCATAATCACCAGAATCACATTTTTCCATATGTAAAGCCATCCAACTGCACTCCGCATGGACCTGTTCAACAATACAAGCGGAAGACCACCTTCCAATGTTCCTGCCGGGCAGATCAGTTTGCAGAAATACGGGGCACCCTGTCCCATGA
>OGOU01002879.1_pt1 | contig 11593 bp, 5 predicted proteins | sample 1552721 | NCBI WGS metagenome assembly OGOU01 (sample SAMEA2580176, study PRJEB22360) | human gut metagenome | biome: human gut; feature: human-associated habitat; material: faeces | place: Denmark | collected 2008/2010 | reverse complement strand
AATTCCGCAAGCCTTCACTCCTTACAAAGAGGTGTTGGATGTATATAGTGCCGGTTTGGATTTGCCGGAGGATGTAACTATCATCTGGCCGGATGATAATTATGGATATATGAAGCGTTTAAGTAGTCCTCGTGAGCAAAAGCGTTCAGGGCGTGCAGGAGTCTATTATCACGTTTCTTATTTGGGTAAGCCTCACGATTATCTATGGATGAGTACTACTCCGCCTGCATTGATGTATGAAGAACTTCGCAAGGCCTATGACATGACAGCCGATCGTATTTGGTTGTTAAATGTTGGAGATATCAAATCATGTGAATTTTCGATGAATCTGTTTTTGGCGATGGCCTATGATATAGATTCCTTTAATTATGATAACATATCCCTTTATCAGGCCCGTTGGCTGTCCAAAATGTTTGGTGATCATTATTATGAAGAGTTTGTGGATATAACGAATACATTTTTTCATCAATCGTTTTCCCGTAAGCCGGAATTCATGGGTTGGGGATATCAGTGGGCAACTAACAGGCATGGAAAAGAACGTAATACAGATACTGATTTTTCTTTTGCTAATTATTGGGAAGCAGATTTGAGACTGGCGGCTTACGATCGAATCGGGGCAAAAGTTGAACGCATCCTGAAAGAGTTGCCGGAAGAGCAGAAAGCGGGATTCTATCAATTACTTTATTATCCGGTAAAAGGTTGTGAACTGTTGAACAAGATGGTGCTGAACGGGCAAAAGAATAGATGGTATGCTTTACAACAAAGGGCTGCTGCGAATGTATTGAAAGAACAGGTCAAAATTTACTCCGATAGTCTACAAATGATTACTGAAGGTTACAATTCTTTATTAGGTGGTAAATGGAACTATGTAATGACGACACGTCAAGGATTTGCAGCATCATATTTTGAGATTCCTAAGATGGAAACAGTGAGGTTATCCGATATATCTTCTTTTGGAATATGGGTGGAAGGAGAAGATGTGTTGAAAGGAGTGAGTAGTTTCCATATGCTGCCTATGTTTAGCACTTATTTTCGTCAGTCACATTTCTTTGATATATTTAATAAAGGTAAAAGCTCAATTAACTGGAGCATTAAAGTTTCGGAAGATTGGATACAGATCAATAAAGTAGAGGGAAGTACTACGACTGAAGATCGTATTTGGGTATCTGTAGATTGGACAAAAGTTCCTGTCGGAGAACGTATATCAGGTATTATAGAAGTAACAGCTGATGGTTTGCGAAAAGAGAATATATATGTTTCCGTATTCAATCCATCCTCTCCGACATTGGCTGAAATGGATACTTTGTTTGTTGAACATAACGGTTGTGTCTCGATCAATGCCGCTGACTATCATCGGAAAGTTGAGAATGATGATATTAAAATTATGACCATTCCCAATCTTGGGTTTGAGAATGCTTCTGTTCAACTGGGTAATCCCATTGCTCCCATGCAAAAAACAGGAAGTAGCATTGTGCCACGAGTAGAATATGATTTCTATGCTTTCGGGAAAGGTTCGGTAGATGTATATACATACGTTTTGCCTACTTTTACATTAAGCGCAGATAAAGATTATGCAGGTCATGAGGCTACTAATATTGAAACACGATATGGTGTATGCATCGATGACGGACCTGTGATGAATCCCTCGACTTCTTCATTTGAATATGCGCAAATATGGTATGAAAGTGCTTTGAAGAATTGTCGTATTAATAAAACGACATTACACATCAATAAGCCGGGCAAGCATACGGTGAAAGTGTTATGTGGTGACGCCGGTACGGTATTGCAAAAAATCGTGTTAGATTTTGGCGGTATGAAGCGATCCTATTTAGGACCTAACCCGACAAGAACGAGATAGAAGATTTTATTCATCTGAGACTGCAGAAATAAAAGCCTTGTAAACAACCATTATGCGGTTTTTTTATCAATTAACCAAATTTTGAGACGTGTTTATTATTTATTGGGATGTTTGTACTACCCTTTAAAATTCTAATAACATACATTTGCAGTAGCGATGAATAACTTGATTGTTTAATTGTTAATTTAGTAGCTTAATATTATGAGAAACAACTTAATTTATTTATTTCTATGTACTTTACTTTTTATTTGTTGTGAAGATGACGAACAGATGAAGTATGCAAAGATCTATTTTCCTTTAGCAACGTGGGCGGAAAAGAATGATTTTTTTATTGCAGACTTTGATTATGAAAAAGACACAACTTATATTATTGGTGCGTATTGCGGAGGTAGTATTACTGTTCCCCAAGATGTGAAGGTATCCATTGGATTGGCTACCGATTCATTGCAGAAACTGCAATTGAAAGAACCAGCTTTTGCTAATTTCGAGCTACTGCCTGCAGATAGTTACGAGATAACTCCTGTTGATATGGTTGCGGTTATTAAGAAAAACACGAGCCGGGGAGATTTGAAAGTTATTTTTCATACCACAGACCTGGATCCGTTAAAACAATATGTACTGCCATTACGATTGGAATCTACTTCCCATTATGAGATAGCCTCTCAACATAGTTATCTCTTTTTCGGAATAAAAAAAACAATAAATTAGCCTAATAATATGATGAAAAACTGTATTAAGTTCCAGTTATTATCAAAACAAGCTGTTTATCTTAAACTGTTTTGTTTTGCTATTATTTGTAGTTGTAGTTTATATGCCTCAAACGTATTTGCTCAAAAGAAAAAGCAAATTGTGGTACGAGGAAAAGTGGTTGATCCTAAAGGAGAGGCGTTACAAGATGTATTGGTCGATGTGAAGGAAACACTTGGATTTGTTCTCACTGATAAAGATGGACGGTTTACGATTGCGGTACCTAATGAAGAATCCAGCCTAATTTTCACATTGGAAGATTATGAAAAAGCTACAGTGCAGATCGGTAAAAAAAGAGATTTGCGCTTGACTCTTCTTAAAGCAGTAGAAAAACATGAAGATAGAACTGTCCAATTAATGTATGGTACGCAAAAAGAATCACGATTAGTGACAGCGGTTGAGACGGTGGGGGGAGAACAAATAGAGAATATTCCGGTCATGTTTCAAAATGCCGCAATTTCCGGATTGATGATGGGAGTTCAGAGTATTCAGACTACAGGTTTGCCCGGAGCGGACAATGCCAGTCTGTATGTGCGCGGTCAACGCTCTTGGCGTAGTGGCTCACCGGTTGCATTTGTTGATGGACGCCCTCGTTCATTCTCTTTACTGGATCCGCATGAGATTGAATCAATCTCTGTTTTTAAGGATGCAGGCTCTTTATCCATTTTAGGCTTAAGAGGCTCTAATGGTGCATTTATGGCTACAACGCGCAGAGGTAAGGAGGGCAAACCGGTCATTCGATTCAATGCTCAATTAAGCTTTTCAAAACCAACGCAAAGACCGGAATACTTGGATGCTTATCATTATGCAAAGTTATATAATGAAGCTTTTCTAAATGATAATCCCGGAGATGAACCTGTATATAAACAGGAAGACTTGGATTTATACTTAAGTGGTGAGTCGCCGTATACCCACCCGAATGTGAATTGGGTAGATGAGATATTGAAGAAGCAGACAATTGCCCAACGATATAATTTAAGTATTCAAGGTGGTAGCTCCAAGGCCAAATATTTTGTGAACTTCTCTTATCAGAATAATGATGGTTTGTATAAGACAGATGATTTGAATACTTACAATACAAATGCGAATTTCCAAGTGTATTCAATTCGTTCCAATGTGGATGTTTCATTAACTAAAGATTTATTATTGTCTGTCGATCTTTTTGGCAGACAGCAGTTAAGAAATAATCCCGGCGGTTCAATGAGTGCCGAAGGATTGTTTAAAACGCTATATTCTCTTCCAGCCAATATTTTTCCTTTAAATTATGGATCGGATAAAGTGGCTGGGGGCAAATCCTTATGGTATATTGAATCATAGCGGATATTCTAAATATATTCATAGTACAATGGAGGCTTCAATGAAAGCAAATCAAAAGCTCGATTTTATAACGAAAGGTTTGAGTATCTATGCTTCACTGGCTTTTGATGCCCGCTTTGATAATACGATTGATCGGAGTAAGGCATATATGGTATATGAATATACAGGGAAGGATGCGGTTACCGGTGAAGAAACGTATACTACATGGGGTGAACCTGGTAAGCAGGCGAATAAGAATTCTTTTGGGGATAGTAAAGTACGTATATTTGATGTTGAAGCAGGTTTAAATTATGAACGGATATTGGGTAAAAAGCATGATGTTGGAGCAGTATTAACGTTCAATCGTAACCAACAAACAACTGATACACAGCGAATGGCAAATTATCATCAAGGATTTTTCGGCCGTGCGTCTTATGCTTTTGATTCCCGTTATATGGCAGAGTTCTCTTTTGGTTATCAAGGCACGGAACAATTACCTAAAGAAAACCGCTATGGTTTTTTTCCGGCGGTTTCTTTAGGATGGATATTGTCAGAAGAGCCTTTTATAAAGAAAACGATAGGTAATAACCTATTAAGTTTTGTTAAGTTCTACGGTTCCTATGGCTTGACAGGTACAGATGACGGCATTCCTTATTTCTATTATCTTCCTACATTGGCTAAAACGGGCAGCAGCCGTTATCATTTTGGTGTAAATGGCACAAATGTAGGAGGTTGGGGAGAAGGTAGTGTTTTTAATCCTAATGTGACTTGGGAAGAGTCGTTGAAACTGAATGTAGGTACTGACATTCGCTTATGGAAAGACCGTATTAGTTTAGGATTCAATTATTTCAAGGAGAAGACTACACAAATACTGACTACCCGATATACGGTATCTACTCTTTCTGGTTATGGTTTTGGAGGACCACTCGAGAATATTGGTGAGTCTGAAAACAAGGGATATGAAGCACGCGTTGCTTTTGCCGATAAACGGGGAGATTTTTATTGGACAATTGGCGGAAATTTTAGTTTTATTGATAATACTATCATATTTAATGATGAGCAACCTTACCCGTATGATTATCAGAAACGGGTAGGAAATTCAATTAATGATTTATTCGGCTATGTATCAGATGGATTGTATATTGATGAACAAGATAGGTTGAACAGTCCAAAAACAGACTCAGGGGCTGCTTATGCGGGTGACATTAAATATCGGGATTTGAATGGGGATGGTGTGATAACAGAACAGGATCAACGAAAGATAGGCGATTCAAATTTGGCTGAGTGGAGCTATGGATTCTTCGTAGGAGCTGCCTATAAAGGATTTGATGTAAAGGCCTTGTTTGCAGGTGTGGCTGATCGGGATTATACCTATGCTGATCTCAATATAATGGCTTTTAAAAATGAAGCCGGCAATGGGAACGAATGGGGAGGTGGTAGTGTACTGAAATACCATTGGGATAATCGTTACAATCCTCAGGAACCATCTACTTGGCATACAGCTAAATATCCTCGTCTTTCTTTATTAGGTGGTACACATAATCGTTTGGATTCCGACTTTTGGCAGGATAATGGAAATTATTTGCGTTTGAAAACTTTAGAAATCGGCTATACGCTTCCCCAACGTTGGACTCGAAAAGCGAAAATTTCCAAAGCGCGTATTTTTTATACTGGATATAATCTTCTTACTTGGCATAATATGCGAGTTATTGATCCGGAAAGCCAACCCGGAGTGTGTAACTATCCTGTGCAAAAGGTGTCAAGCTTTGGTTTGAGTCTTCAATTTTAATTGATTTGGATATGAAAAAACAGATAATTATATTAGTTACAGGTTTGATGTTATTATCTTCTTGTTATGATGCTATGAACGAGGTGCCTTTGGAAAGAATGCCGCCGGAGATAGCATTTAAAGATAGTATGAAGGTAGAGATGTTTGTGAACGAATTGTATGTGGGCTTGAATACAGGAATAGGAGGGTATAACAGTTTTGGAGGCGGATCTGCCAACCAAAATAGTTTTTTTGACTGCGTGACTGATTTGGGTGTACTGTCACCAAGAGGAACAAATACTGCAATAAATAGCTTCACTGGTGCGACGTTCCATTCAGGATCGGGTGGAAACACGGATAGCCGTTGGGCGCAGGTTTATCAGTATATGCGTAAAACAAATGTTGTATTGGAATATATTCATTATTGTGAACAATTATCGGAATCCAAAATGGCACAATATATTGGTGAAGCTAAATTGCATAAAGCGTTGTTGCATTATGAAATGTTGAAACGCTATGGGGGCATCACTATTATGGATTATCTTTTTGGAGGTGGAAATATTGAACAGCCTCGTAATACTTTCGATGAATGTGTCGAATATATTGTTCGTTTATGTGAGGAAGCGGCAGGTGGACTTCCTTTGCGTTATCCTGACAATGATTATGGACGTCTGACAAAGGGCGCCGCTTTAGGTTTGAAAGCGAAGGTCCTTTTATATGCGGCCAGTCCTTTGTTTAATGAGAATCCTTTACCTGGGACGAATGAGATACAACGTTATGCAAGCCCTGATGATAGCCGATGGGAACGTGCAGCAAAAGCTGCGTTGGATGTTATTAACTTGAAAATGCCTGATGGCACTCCGGCTTATGAATTGTATCCTTCATACGAACGTCTATTTTTTACTCGTGAAGGAAATCGCGAACTTCTTATTGCTAGAATGCAGGGTATGACTAATAATGTAGAGAAGCGTAATGGTCCGGCAGGCTATTCAGGTGCTACCGGCAATACTAGTTTGACACAAGAATTTATCGATATGTTTGAGCTGAAAAGTGGTAAACTACCCAAAGATGATCCCGAGTATGATCCACAAAAGCCATGGATCAATCGATGTGAACGTTTTAAGGCATCAGTTCTTTATAATGGTAGCTATTGGTGGGACAGAGAAGTGGAAACTTTTGTCGGTGGTAAAGATTATACGGCGTTAAATTCTACGGCAAAAGGATGTCTCACTGGATATACTTTGCGTAAGCATCTTGATCCGGAAGTTCGTATTTCGGGTGTGGAAAAGAATACATATCATGATTTTCCATTATTGCGTTATGCCGAAATATTGTTGACGTATGCTGAGGCAGCCAATGAATATTATGGAACATCAGAAGATGATATTGTGGATGATGATATGGTATATTCTTGTGTCAATGCAATACGTGAAAGAGCAGACTTGCCGCTTGTGTCAAACAAGACTAAGAAAGAAATGCGTGAACTCATTCGTCGGGAACGGACAGTCGAACTTGCTTTTGAGAATGTACGTTACTTTGATTTGCGACGTTGGAGGGAAGCGGAGGTTGTTTTGAATCGCCCTGTTCATGGAGTACAGATTACTAAAGATGAAAGTACAGGAGAATTTGTCTATAGTGAGCCGATTGAGGTGGAAGATCGTATATTCCCGGAGCGTTGTTATTATTATCCGATTCCTCAAAGTGAATTGAATAAGAATGCAGCTTTGACGCCAAATCCGGGTTGGTAACAAAGTATTGTTGAATCAAATGAAAAACAAATTCATGAAGAAATTTTTATTAACCTTAATAGTGGTAATAGCGGAAGGAGTATTCTATTCGTTATATGCGCAGTCATTTACGGTGACCGGTACAATTGTTGATATGAATGATGAAGCAATGCCGGGTGTGAATATTGTGGAGCAAGGTGTCAGGAGTAATGGTGCAATCAGTGATGTAAATGGAAATTTCAAAATTACTGTTGCAAATAACAAAAGCATTCTTGAATTTTCTTTTATAGGTTATGAGAACCAAGAGGTTGTAGTTGGCAAGCAGAGGAAGCTTGATATTGTAATGTTAGAAACTGGTGTGAATCTGGAAGAAGTCGTTGTTGTTGGATATGGTTCACAGAAAAAAGCTTCAGTAGTTGGAGCTATTTCTACAGCAGATGCAAAAGAGTTACAAAAAACAGGTACTACCAACCTGACGCAGGCTATTGGTGGTAGAATTGCCGGAGTAATCTCAAGGTCACCGGGCGGCAGGCCGGGAGAAGATGATGCTTCTGTATATATTCGTGGTATTGCCAGTTACAATTCCGGTACTTCCTCTCCATTGGTGTTAGTGGATGGTGTTGAGCGAGAGTATTCGCAAATAGATCCTGAAGATATCGAAAGTTTTTCTGTTTTGAAAGATGCTTCGGCTACAGCTGTATTTGGTGTGCGTGGTGCAAATGGAGTTATATTAATAACAACTAAACGTGGGGAAACAAGTAAACCGATAGTTGATTTTAGAACTTCTTTCACGATGAATACTCCAATTAATCTACCTGAAAAATTGGGATCTTATGATTATGCTCGTTTGAAAAATGAGGCATTGATGAATGTAGGTGAAGTTCCTGAATATAATGCTTATGATCTTGAAATGTATCGCACGGGTGCAAGTCCATTCACTCATCCTAATAATGATTATATTGGTGATATGTTGAAGGACTCCAGCATGAAGCAGCAATATAATTTAACTGTACGTGGAGGTACTCCTTTCGTTCGCTATTATGTATCAGCTAATTATCTTAATGAGCAAGGAATTTATAATACTTTTGATAATGACGATTATGATTCGAATGTATATTTTAAACGTTATGGGATGCGAACAAACCTGGATTTTAATGTAACGAAAACCACAGTGTTTGGTGTTGATTTATCCGGGCGATTGGAAGAAAGACATGATAACGATGCAGGGACCGATCTGTTTAAGTCGATGTTGCGTCTTCCTCCAAACTATCTGAACTATGTGAATCCTAATGGAACTTATGGAGGAAAGCTTAATGTGGTGAATCCTTATGCAGCATTATCGAAGTATGGTTATAATCATTCAAAACGGAATGTCTTTGAAGCTGTGGTAAAACTCAATCAACGATTGGATTTTATAACTAAAGGGCTTTCTGCAAGAGCTATGTTTGGCTTCGTTTCCACTATGGCTTCTAGAAGAGATATTACCGAACGTCCGGAATTGTGGGAATATACCAAAGATGGAAAATATGCGATAGTTAGTGAAGAAACCCAGGTTCGTGTTGATACATCAGCAGGACCTCATCGACGGAATATAACAACAGAATTTGCCGTTAACTATGACCGTAAATTTGGTTCTCATGCTATTACTGCTTTGCTGGCATTTAACCGATTGAGCCAGTATAATAATGCAGTGCTTCCTACGGGATATATTAATTATGTAGGGCGTATTACTTATGGATATAAAAATAAATATTTGGCAGAGTTTAATGCCGGTTATAACGGGTCAGTACAATTTGCTGAGGGCAAACGATATGGATTCTTTCCTGCTTTTTCTTTAGGTTGGGTTGTGTCGGAAGAAAAGTTTTGGAACAAGAATGGCCAAATATTCAATTATATGAAAATTCGCGGTGCTTATGGGGAAGTAGGTAATGACAAGATTGGCTCCGAAAAATATTATTATCTGCAAACTTATCCTATGCTTACTTCTTATCGTCCGTCATTTGGTATAGATAATAATCCGGAGAATCGTATTTATGAAGGAAAAGAAGGTAATATTGATGTAACTTGGGAGCGTGCCCGCAAACTGAATATTGGTATTGATATGCGTTTATTTGATAGTAAGTTAGCATTGACAGTAGATGCATTCACCGAGAAACGCATTAATATATTGGATTATAATCGTGCAATTTCTACTATTTATGGAATGTTGGGAGCTACTGATTCTAATAAGGGATTTCCTCCACAAAACTTAGGTGAAGTGCGTAATTCAGGTTTTGAGGTGGATGCGTCTTTTAATGACAAGATAGGAAATGTTTCCTATTATCTGAAAGGAAACGTTTCTTTCGCTAAGAATAAAATCTTAAAGAAAGGTGAAGAACCGCAAACTTATTCGTGGACATCTGCCATCGGACGCAAAGTGAACCAACGTTTTGGCATGATTGCTGATGGATTTTATAATACGCAGGAAGAAATAAATGCTCTACCATCCCGTTTTTCGAGCAACTTGAAATTGGGAGACCTGAAGTATCGTGATGTCAACGAAGATGGAGTAATTGACAGCTATGATGTAACTGCAATTGGTAAAACCCGTTTGCCGGAGATTATGTATGGATTTACCTTAGGAGGTGAATGGAAGGGCATTGACTGGCAATTATTCTTTCAAGGAGCGGCAATTACCGATTTATATGTGAATGGATTTGGGTACTGGGAATTTACAAATTCCAGCAGTGTGTTGAAACATCATTTGGGAAGGTGGACTCCTGAAAACAAGGAGAATGCAACTTATCCGAGCTTGTCTCCATCCACGTCCAAACAGAACCATCGGTTATCTACTTTCTGGTTGAAGAATGGCAACTATCTTAGGTTGAAGAATATGCAGATTGGTTATACATTACCCTCAGATTGGACAAGGAAAGCTAGAATATCATCGGTTCGAATTTATGTAAGTGGAACCAACTTATTGACATTTGCAGGATTTAAAGAATATGATCCTGAAGCTAATGACGGTGACAATAGTTCTTATCCACAGATGAGAAATTACAGTATGGGACTGAATCTTAAATTTTAATAATAATCGGATATGAAAATGAAACTTTATATAATATGGAGCTTGATTCTTTCCTTAACGGTTCTTTGCTCCTGTTTGGATGCCTCTTCCTTAATGGATAAGGAAGATGTAGGCGATTTGTATGAGAAGGATGTATTTAAGGATCCAACTTATGCCCGTTATTTTGTGAATGACATTTATTATTCGTTGCCTAAAGGCGCTGAAGTGCCTGGAACATGGAATGGCGCTTATCTTGATTGTGCTACAGATAATGGAGAAGCTCGCCATCTGGAATCGGATGCTCAAAGATTTAATGATGGTAATTGGAATGCTGAAAGTGTGCCGTTGGGAGGCATTTGGTCAAAGTACTATGCATCTATTCGTGCATGTAATAAATTTCTCGAAAACTATGATTACATAGAAGAACGCGATGGAGTAGCCAATCGTATAGATTTAGAATATCTGCGCGCACAAGTAATCTTTCTACGAGCATTTTTTTATGCGGAACTTCTGAAACATTTTGGAGGAATACCTATTTTGGAAAAAACGTTGAATTTTGCATCTCCGGAATTGAAAGAAGCCGAACGTGCTACATTTGCCCAGTGTGTGGAATATATCTTGCAACAATGTGATGATGCAATTGCTATTTTCAAGAGTGTCAATCAAGATTGGGCAAGCAATAACTTCGGACGGGCAAATGATGGGGTAGCTTTAGCGCTGAAGGGGAAAGTGCTGGCTTTGGCTGCCAGTCCGTTATTTAATCGTCCTGAAAATTCACTACAGCAATATGATTCCCAAGATCTTAACAAAGAATTATGGCGTTATCCGGAATATGATAAAGAGCGATGGAACGAAGCGGCTAAAGCGTTGAAAGCCGTCATTGATTTGGGACGTTATAATTTATATAAGAAAGTGAATGGAACGAAGTCGGCCTATGAAACGTATTTCGTTACTCGTAATACGGTTGAAGAATCTATACTTCCTTTCTTGAAAGGGCCTACGATTGATATATATTATGAAAATTTGCCATTTAACTTTATGCTTGTACGTAGTAAAGGAAGTCCTGTATGTTACAATCTGCCTACACAAGATTTAGTGGCGGCTTATGAAATGAAAAATGGAATGTTGCCGGAGCAAGAAGGATCGGGATT
>OGOU01002874.1_pt1 | contig 11610 bp, 10 predicted proteins | sample 1552721 | NCBI WGS metagenome assembly OGOU01 (sample SAMEA2580176, study PRJEB22360) | human gut metagenome | biome: human gut; feature: human-associated habitat; material: faeces | place: Denmark | collected 2008/2010 | reverse complement strand
TTAGCATCCATAATGCAATTGCCATGTATTGTAACAAGGAGAACGAGTATCAGATAATTATACGGTAAATGAAAACTACAACTTAAACTTTATAAATGTATAACATCTGATGTAGTTAACTGAAAAAGTCAATATTTGATAAATTGTCACATTAAATTAGCGGAGGAATATTTTTATGACAAGAAAAAGTGTATTAAAGAAATTGGCTATACCAGCAATGACAACAGTTTTAATGGTAGGAAGTTGTATAGTTGTATCGGCTGGAACAAGCAGAGATTCTGTATCATCTGGGGATTTAACTATGGAGTATTTTGCAACAGCAACGGATAACAGTGCGTCAGCAGGTGCTTCAGTGAATACATGCTCCGATTTATATGTTGGGGGGACAGCGTATAAGAAGAGACCATGGCAGAAAGATGAAGAAATGCATTTAGGTAATTCAGCATCGCAGACGGATAGTGTATATGCGTCAGTCTCTTCAGAGTGGTCATATTTTACACATATAGATGCAGAATTTGGAGCTGTAAGTAATGACGATGATGAGGTGAAAGCAACAATTTCAGCAGATTATTAATTGACATGACATCTATAGTTAATTAAACTAACTATAGATGTCATAATTTTAAGGGGGATTGCAATGAGAAGAATAGCATCAGGATTAATTGTTATAATGTCAGTTTTGCTTGTGTCATGTAATGGGAAAACAGGTAATACGATAACAGTAGGAAGCGACAAGCTTGATAATACGCAGTCATATTTTTCTGAAAGCATGCATAAGGCAGCAAGATGTGATTCAGGATATTATTACCTTGATAAATGTGGCGCGTCAGCTGATAATCTTATGTTTTATGATGATAAGTCAGAAGAAAGCATTGTGTTATGTAATAAACCACAATGTGGGCATGATGGAGAAGAGTGCATGGCATATATTTCAGGAAGTGAGTTTAAAAGTGAGTTGTATTACTATAATTCGTACATATATATGATAAGTTCCAAGGGAAATTTTGTACGGATAAGTGCTGACGGAACACAGAGAACAGACCTTGGAAGCATATGCGTCCTGAGTGGACAGGATAGTGTGTCAATGTGCTTCAATGATGGATATGCATATGTATCTCAAGAGATAACGGGAGATATAGAAGGTAATGTAACAGTAAGGCTGCACAGATTTAATCTTGATACGGGTTTGAGCGATAAAATATATGAAGAAACGGGATATGGTATAGGAATTAATTCACTTAAAACATATGGCAGTGACACATTTTTTTTAAAGACATCTGTTTCAAAAGATGATAAGGGATTATATTCGTTGGAAGGAAAAGGAATATTCAGAATTACAGGAGAAGACACTGAATGTCTGCTTGATAAGAATGTGTATAGTTACTGTATAGATGCAGATAATAACAAGCTGTATTACAGCGGGCTTGGAGATGGAACGATATATGAATATGATCTTGGCAGCGGCAAGTCAGAAAGCATATATAAAAGTGATAATGATACAGGATATTTTTATATAACATTTGATGGAAATTATATCTGGATGGATGATGAAGGATATAAGGGTATGGCAATGTATTTTAACAAACAGAGCAGTTCACTTGATTATACGATATATCAGTTAGGCTTAGATGGAAAGCTTATAGCAAAGAGAACGATTCCAGACGAGGAAAAGATATTTTCAATTATGCACGGGGACAGCATGAAGATGTTTATGTTCTCATCTGTGAATAATAGAATTGTATATATTGATAAGAGCAACATTGAAAAAGGGGATATTAAGGAGCTTAGGTAGATGAAGGAACTGGGGAGACTGCTTAATAGAAAAACAATATTGCTAATTCTGGCTGCGGCATGTATATGTGTCGTGGCTGTTTTTGCAGGGGACTTTTCAGACTGTGGAATAGATAATTATAAGATTAAAGCAAGAGAGTACAACTGGCTGATTAATGGGCATACAGATGAACAGATCAAAACTAATATCTGCCAGCTTCTTACCGCTGACGAACTGGCACAGGATGATAGAAGAATATTTAAGAGACTTGCAAAGGAATACAAGGAAAAGTCTGATTATATTGATGGATATACAGAAAGTGTCAAAGCAGTTATTACAAATGCCTCGAATATGAAAAAATTCAGTGTGTTCGGTACATCAGAATCAATAGCTAATATCAATAAAACGGAAAATGATTATAAAAGGATTGAAAATGTACAGGTTAGGGAATTAAACAGCAGGGCAGTTGAACAGTTTCTGAAGAATGATATTTCTATCTATATCGTTCTTGCGTTGATGATATATATTATTTATATCATTTATGAATACAGGGATAATGGAATGTGGCAGATTATCTATACTGCTGTCAATGGAAGAATGAGAATTGCAGTTAAGGACACTGCAGCAGTCGGATTGGGTGCTTTATTTGTATCACTGATTATGCAGTTATGCGGTCTTGTCTCTATGCTTATGGTGTACGGTGGCTGGGATTCCCTTACAGCACCTGTACAGTGTCTGACAGGATATAATAATTTCACTTATCCGATAAGCGTAATGATATATCTTTTTATAAGATATATCATTATATCTTTAATAGTTATTGCAATAGTGCTTGTTATATCACTCGTATTTGCGTTATGCAGGAAAAGAATCAGTTCAATTGTGCTGGTGGGTATAATTGCAGGAGCGGAAGCATTTGCATACCAGAATATATCAATGCAGGGCAGATTAAGAATTTTCAAGAAGATTAATATAATAAATGTGATGAATGTAAGCAGCATACTTAGGAAGTATGATAATATCATGATAGCAGGTGTTCCTGTGAGCATGGTAAATGTGCTGTGCATGGTGTGTATTAGTATAGCTGTAATATCAGCAATATTTCTTGCGCTACTTGGAAAGGTTATCCGTCCGGGAAGAAGTGCTGGCTTTATAGGAAAAATGATTGAAAAAATCGGACATGGAGTTCAAAGGATTTTGTCCAGACTTCCGCATTTCTGGAAAGAAATGTACAAATTTTTAATAACAGCAAGAGGCTGGATTGTAATATGTGTTGTTGTGTTTATAACAATATTTATATGTAATAACCAGAAAATAGCATATTCTGAAGATGAAAAAAAGCGTGATGAATATTATCAGCAGTATGGTGGCAGGGATTACAGTGGATTTACCAGTCTTATAGAGCAGAGACAAAATGATGTTTATGAGGCACAGGCAAAGCTGGATACTGCGAGAGAACAGTATGAGCGGGGAGAACTTAGTGAGGATGATGTAAGCAGATATGTGTACAACCTCATGGATGCTACGAGACTGCTTGATAACATGAGCGAATATATGCAGCAGATTGAATATGTTTTACAGATAAAAGAGCAGTGCGGAATAGATGCGTATGTTATGTCACAACGGGGATACGACCAGATATTTGGCAGTAAAGGAGCAACGAGAAAACTGCTTATATATATTATACTTGGATTTGGAGTTGTTCTTATTGCAGAGACTGAAAGCTCAGTGGAATATAAGAACGGAATGAATATGCTTATTGGCTCGTCTAAGAGAGGAAGAAGATGGGAAAATACAGTTAAGGCTGCTGCTGTCTGCATATTGGTGGGGGTAAGTGCATTTTTACTGTATATAATCGAAATGATAATAATGTATAAGGCTTATGGTATGCCATATATTAATGCACCGCTTATAAGCCTTACTTATATGAATACAGCAAAGGTATTCAGAAATATAACGATAAGCCAGTATATGCTTATTCTCATGGTAGAGGAGATACTATTCGCAGTAGCGGTTGGACTTGAAACAGTATTCGCTTCAAGGCACATTTTTAAAAAGAATTCGGGGAAAGGAATACCTCTGATTATAGTTATTAATACTGCTATATTATGTATTATTATGTGAGGGGGATGTATGAGAATCAAACAGTTTGTGATAATGATGATGATTATATGTGGCTGTGTATCAGTTGGATGTAAGAATAAAGAAGTACAGGAGAGTGACAAGACAGCAAGTGAAAGCAGCCGTTTAGCCAGACAGGAGGTGGAGTATCCCGAAAAAGAAGATACATATGGAGACTGGGCACAAGTGGGTGAATTCAAAATAAACAGCAGGTCTGTAGAACAGGATGTAAAAGATGGAGATATTTCATATGTTTACATAATGGGCTTTACATGGCCACAGTTATATGATGCTGATTCTGTTAAATCAATAGTATATACTACATACAATGCACGCGCACAGTTTGAAAAGAGAGATATGCAGCTTAAGGAATTCCTTGATAAAAAGGTTATTAAGACGCAAAGTAAAAAGATATCGGGAGCAGAGCAGGAAGAACTGGATTTAATATTGTATATGGAATTTCCAACAAGTACATACTCATGGTATATGAATAAACAATCACCAGATACGGTACGCAAGGAAAGAAATGACATGCTTAATGCCATACTTATAGAGGCAAAAGTTATATATAATGATGGAAAAGAGGAGACTTGTTATTATAGGATTCAGACTGGAACAGCAGACAATTATGTGTTGTTTGAGAGAAACTTGTAGTTGAAAATAAAACTTTTTTGAAATGCTTTTCGCATTCTGGCAGTGTCAAATAGCATATGAAACCAGTGCATAAGTTGGTAAAAAGCCTACTAATGCTGCTAAATGAGATGAAATAGTAGGTCTTTTGAGAAGAAATTTTGATGGGAATTAAGGTGGCTAAAGAAAATTGCCTACTAAAGTTGTGATTTATGCGAGAATAGTAGGTCTTTTGGCTGACAAGATGTGACTAATATTACAGATATATTAGGAAAAGACCTACTAAAGTGTGAGATGTGACATATTTAGTAGGTATTTAAGACGGAAAGAAGCATCATAAACCAACTAACAATGTAAAAAAGACCTACCAGATTGTGAAAATTGATGAAATAGTAGGTTTACCGGGTAACTTTGGAAAGCGGTAAGAGTACCCCCGCTTAGGGTAATAGGCTGTGTGGTGAGATGACAGGATAATTACTATTAGTGATGGCAGGATTGTAAGTGATAATAAAAATATATAATTGTTCATGGAATATTTACAAAAAATTATAATAAAATTTACTTGAATTATTATACGGGCAAGCATATAATAAGAGCATAGGGTTTGTTTATAATTTAACAATCAAATATTTATGTACGGAGGTTTTATTATGGTTCGATTTACTTTACCAAGAGATTTGTATCATGGAAAGGGTTCTTTGGAAGCCCTCAAGACACTTGAAGGAAAGAAAGCAATCATCTGCGTTGGTGGCGGATCTATGAAGCGTAACGGTTTCCTTCAGAAAGCAGAGGATTACCTCAAGGAAGCAGGAATGGAAGTTAAGCTTTTCGAGGGTATCGAGTCTGATCCATCAGTTGAGACTGTTATGAAGGGCGCTGCTGTTATGACAGAGTTTGAGCCAGACTGGATTGTTGCTATCGGCGGAGGTTCTCCTATTGATGCTGCTAAGGCAATGTGGATTAAGTATGAATATCCTGATACAACATTTGAAGATATGTGCAAGGTATTCGGTCTTCCTAAGCTTCGTAAGAAAGCTCATTTCTGTGCAGTTTCATCTACATCAGGAACAGCTACAGAGGTAACAGCATTCTCTATTATTACAGATTATGAGAAAGGTATTAAGTATCCTATAGCAGATTTCGAGATTACTCCTGATGTTGCTATTGTTGATCCTGAGCTTGCAGAGACTATGCCGGTTAAGCTTGTAGCACATACAGGTATGGACGCCATGACACATGCAATTGAGGCTTATGTATCAACTGCTAACTGTGATTACACAGATCCACTGGCACTTCATGCTATGGAGATGATTCAGGCTAACCTCGTTAAATCATACAACGGAGATATGGCAGCAAGAGATTCAATGCATAATGCACAGTGTCTTGCAGGTATGGCATTCTCTAATGCATTACTTGGTATCGTTCATTCAATGGCACATAAGACTGGTGCAGCATTTGAAGGCGGACATATTATCCATGGTGCAGCTAATGCTATGTATCTTCCTAAGGTTATCAAGTTCAATGCCAAGGATGAGACAGCAGCTAAGAGATATGCATTTATCGCTGATTTCTTACATCTTGGTGGCAATACACAGGATGAGAAGATTGACAATCTTATCGCTATGTTAAGAAAGATGAATGATGACCTTAATATTCCTCACTGCATCAAGAATTATGGTGAGGGTGGTCTCCCAGCAGAGACAGGATTTGTATCAGAGGAAGAATTCAAGGCTAAGTTACACGACATCGCAGCCAATGCTATCCTTGATGCATGTACAGGTTCTAATCCACGTCAGCCAAGTCAGGAAGAGATGGAGAAGCTTCTTACATGCTGCTACTATGATACAGAAGTTGACTTCTAATAATTACATATAAGAATAAATGTTAAGCCTTCTGGTAATAATACGGTTGTATTAATTATCAGGAGGCTTTTTATTATGGCATTGAATGAAAAAGAAAAGACTACGATTAAGGATTTACAGACTCAGGAGCAGACCTGTATCAAGAAGTACAAGAAGTATGGACAGGATGCTAAAGATCCTGTGTTAAAGGAGCTGTTCTCTACATTAGAGAAGAATGAGCAGAAGCACTATGACACATTAGGACAGATTCTTGAGGGAAAAGTTCCTGAATGTGACTGCAACGACTGTGAGGGAAAAGAGTATGAGCCTGAGGCAACTTATGATGTGATGAGTAAGTCAGAGGATAAGGAAAGCGATGCATTTTTAGCAACAGACAGTATTGGCTCTGAAAAACTTGTATCGGGAGAGTATAATACTAATGTGTTTAATTTTGCCGATACAGCCATCAGAAAGATTCTTGCTGATATCCAGATTGAGGAGCAGAATCATGCAGAAATGCTGTATAAATACAAGACAGTAAACGGAATGGCATAATTTATGCAAATTTTTTTGAAAAATGTTACAATTATTTAAACTTTTTTGAAAAGTATTCCGTATAAAGATATGAACGGGACATGAGACTTTGATTTATGTTCCGTCAGTACATACCAACCGGGGGTGAGTAGATGGGTTTGCTGTCAAAGAACCGTGATTTTAGTTTGATAAGCAGAATCCTGAATAATAATGACAGAGATGCAGCAGACGAGCTGGTTACGCAATATTATAAGGCTGTGTATAAGCACATTTATATTAAGCTGAAGGATGAGGAGTTAAGTATGGATCTTACTCAGGAAACATTTATTTCAGCGTTGAAGGGGCTGGGGGGCTTCAATATAGAGAAGGCGTCATTTAAGACATGGCTTACAAGGATTGCAGATAATAAGGTCACTGATTATTTCAGGAGCAGACAGTATCATGAGAGTATTGTTACACAGATTATGGATGATACCATACAGGAACCTGCTGATGAGAGGGCTGGCACGGAGACGAGTGTGCTTGGGAAGCTTTCTTATGAGGAGATGGAGAAAATGTATGGTCATCACCAGAATAAGGAATGGGAAACCTTCAGGCTTAAAGTGTATGAAGGTTATACATTTGGCGAGATAAGTGCTAATCAGGGGGTTGATCTTAGCACTGTCAAGAGCAGGTATTATGCAATGGTTAAGAGAGTAAGAAAGGAGTGGGATTATCTTGAGTAAGGTTAAGTATCCGGATAAGGAAAAAATCAGAATACAGATAGATGAAATCCTTGACAAGTCTGAACTGTTTGATGCTACAGAAGATAAGTCGTCTACATATACGAATGATAAGATAGTACAATTGAAACCAGTAAAACAACACCTGCCAGTCGGAAAGTATATTTCGGTTGCAGCTGCAATAGCGGCAATTGTTATATTTGTTATATCAGTAAAGAATTATCAGACAGTTGGCAGAGGAGAGCAGAGCAAGACAAGTTTCGTGCCGTTAGCAACCAGCAGTTCAGAGGCAGATATGCATGAGAGTACTGCGGAGGAAGCAACAGTTAAACAGAGCCAGATAAGTGATATGATAATTGAAGATTATAACAGCTATGAAATGTTATATTCGAAACTTAATGTTATGAGTGAAGGAACAATAAATATTGAGAACAGAACAGAGTATGGATATACATATTCTGTAAGAACTGACAATGTTGCAACAAGGAATAATGTAGTACTTTATATTGATGTTCCTTATGATATTAAGTATAATGATAAACAGTTGGATGGAATGGACGAGGCGGCAGCTGATACATTAAAACAGGTGATTCAGACATATATTGATAAGAATGGTCTTAATAGCAATATAAAGATTTCATGTTATATTATGAATAATTCTCTTGAGTTCTATAGTGGGGATACTGTATATGGGAGTCTGACGCTTTCTACAGAATAATTGGTGCTTTTGGGGGATTAAATGAACGAGAATAATTATTACTTAAAGAAATCTAAAGCAGTTTTAAGAGAGGTAAGGAAGTCTGTCATTGGAAAAGATGATGTTATATGCAAGGTGTATATGGCAATAATCGCAGGGGGACATGTATTATTAGATGATATTCCGGGAGTTGGTAAAACAACAATGGCACATGCATTTGCAAATGCACTCGGACTTAAGTACAACAGAATACAGTTTACACCAGATGTTATGCCATCGGATATAACGGGATTTTCGATGTATAACAGGCAGACTGGCAAGTTTGAATTCAAGCAGGGGGCGGCTATGTGCAACCTGCTTCTTGCTGATGAAATAAACAGAACATCACCTAAGACGCAGTCAGCGTTATTGCAGATAATGGAGGAGTCTAAGGTGACTGTTGACGGCAATACATATGAGCTTCCAGACCCATTTGTAGTTATAGCAACACAGAACCCTATTGGTTCTATTGGAACACAGAAGCTTCCTGAGTCACAGCTTGACAGATTCATGATAAAGCTTTCTATGGGATATCCACAGATTGAGGATGAAGTAGCAATTATGAAGAGCAGACTTGAGAACGGGAAGAATACACAGTTTTCTGCATGTGTACTTGAAAAAGGTGATATAGAAGGAATTCGTGAGGAAGTTGCGGGTATCTATGTTGATGATTCTATATATGAATATGTAGCTAAGATTGCAGCTAAGACAAGAAGCAGGGAGAATATAATACAGGGGGTTTCACCAAGAGGAAGTATCGCGGTAATTGCAATGGCAAAGGCGGAAGCATTTCTTCGCGGTAATAATTATGTTCTTCCATCAGATATTAAGAATATTGCTGTTGAAACATTTGCACACAGAATAGTTACTAATGTTAATGGAGCTGCAGGTACGGAGGCAGCCAGAAAAGAGATTACTGAGATATTAAGAAATGTACCGGTTCCAGAGATGAATAAGTAAGGGTGGCAGTATGCTTAAAAGAAGGATTTTGTATTTTATCTGCCTGGCAGTTGTTTTCGGGATTAATATATTTTATGTGGAATACCAGATATTTATATTGCTTGTCCTGATGATTGCAATACCACTTGTTTCATGGATTATGTATGCTATATCGGATGTCAGCCTGGGGCTTAGCCTGCAGGTCAATAAGAATGTTGTACAGGTGGGAAACAGGATTAAGATAAGAATAGTTAAGAAGAATGCATGTAATCTGGCTTTTGTTAATGGCAGCATAACCATAAAATATATGTATTGCCATACGGGTGATGAATTCATGATAAATGTGCCTATAAAACAGGGCATAAGAAAGAGTGCTGGAATTACGGACATTTCTGCGGATTACTGCGGTAATATATGTGTGGGGGTTGAATCCATAGAAATATGTGACTATCTTGGACTTTTTGGAAAGAAGAAACAATTTGCAGGAGTTACTAAAGTATCTGTTATGCCGGAGGAAACAATTGACAGATATATGGAAGCAGACAGAGCTAATGCTTATTATGATGAAGAGAATGAGATGTATGTAAAGAGTGCATCTGATGAAGTCAGTGAACTCAGAGAATACAGGGATGGAGACAGTCCAAGGAATATCCATTGGAAGAGAAGCAGTATACTTGCAGAGAATGACTTTATTGTTAAAGAGTACAGCACGAACATTAATAAGACGGTATTCATCGTTGTTGACACGGACTGGAGAGGAGAAAAGTCATGGCGTCTTTCAAGAATGAGCCGAATATATGCTGAGATGATGTCGCAGGGGCTGGCATGTGCAGAGGCTGGACTGACTGGACAGTATATAGTGTGGGATATGGCTAAAGCAGATATTGTAAGAGTTACGTTCTATGATAATACCAGTTTGAAAGCAGCCGTTAAAGTGGTTATGGATATACGTTGTGGTGAAGGTACGGTCAATAAAGCATGTCAGGCATTATATGAAGATGACAGGCTGGAGATTACGACTGAACCAGTGATAATTACAGAGAATTGATAATAATGTGACAAGAGGGTATTAATGAAAAAGGGACAGCTTATACATACAGACAACTTAATACTTAGAATAATAGTGACATTTCTTGGAACATTTGGTGCAGCATCCATAATAGAGACGATTACATATCCGCTTGCAGATATGGGATTTATTGGATTTGTTTCACTGATATTCAGTGTTGTGTATACATTTATGCTGTCCTGTTACGGAAAGAATGCAAGGCTTATAAGGATTATGGGAATGGCTGTTTTGCCGGTGGTATATCTCGTAATTAATATAGGCTCTTTTATTAATGGAATTACAACATTTATAAATGTGTTTATATCAAGGGCATCTTTTACAGGACCTGTGGATAGCAGTAATGTACTAACGGTAGAGAGTGCTGGTGCGGCTTCCGTAAGATGCGTATGTGTGGTTGTTGTTATAATTATAGCAGTCCTTGCAGCTTTGGAAGTTAATGTGTTTCCTAATATGCTGGTGAGTCTGGCAATAACTATGCCTCTGCTTAGTGTATTTATTGCGGCGGTTATTGTTCCTGATATCATAAGCATTATTTTCTGTGTTCTTTTTATCTTTGATTCAATGGCACTAAGGAATAAGAAGATAAAAACTAACCAGAGTGCCAAAACGGCTGTAATAATATCAGCAGTTATAGCGGCAGTTTTAACATTTGTTGTTCCTCAGGATACATATAAGAGAAATTCTTTCTTTGATGATGCAAGAAATATGGTAACAGATGTTGTTTATGACAGATTTGGCATAGACCTTCAGGGAAATAAATCAGAGACAGAGGATGATAAGGCGAAGGTTAATGCGACTGTAGGAATAGGAAATGGTGATGTTGGACAGGTTGACGAGGTCTACTATGGAAATGTATACGCAGGAGAGCTTAATACAATGTCTGATATCGGAATTGCCTATGCCAAGGTATTTATGGGAAGGGATTTCAAGAATAACAGCTGGCAGCGATGGTCGGATACAAGGGAAACTCAGTATTCTTATGAGAGTGCTGTGTCCGAGTTTGCACTTAATCTTGTGAAACGAAAAATATATACGCTTGATGAAGACGAACAACTGCTTGCTGACAGATTTTTCTATTATCAGCAGACATTCAGAAGTAAAGATGGCAATGTATATGGTTCGTCACTTGATTACCGTATAGCACGGGGAAGCTTTGAGGATTACTCCCGCATGGGGCAGCTTATGAAGAAATACAGAAACTCTGCTATCGTTAATTCATATGAAAGCTATGCACACGGGCAGTATCT
>OGOU01002872.1_pt1 | contig 11620 bp, 9 predicted proteins | sample 1552721 | NCBI WGS metagenome assembly OGOU01 (sample SAMEA2580176, study PRJEB22360) | human gut metagenome | biome: human gut; feature: human-associated habitat; material: faeces | place: Denmark | collected 2008/2010 | reverse complement strand
GGTTCTCCCAGTGGGCAATACCGAGTTTGTACAAGCCGCCGTCGGTAACGATAAGCGCGCTGGTGCAACCTTCTTTTTCCTTGATCCATTTGGGAAGTTGTTTGATTGAACCTGCGCCCGAAAGTGTGCCTTTGTTCTGATGCCACGGCAAGAACCACATTGCAACCCACATGGATTTCTGGAATACTCTGTAACCGAATTTAGTTAATCCGTTCATTTTATTCCTCCTGATTAAGATTATACGAAAATTATACCATCTAAATGCAAAAAAGAAAACGATTTTTACGAAAAAAAGAATAATCGTTCGGTTTGCGCCAAAGAACTGCCGGTTTTTTCGGCAAAAAAGACAGCCTTGTCCGCCGCCGTATATAAAAAACGTAAACCTTTTCGACGGCACATATATTGACTTTGAAACGCACTTAGTGTAATATATATTATGTCATAAAGACAGGGAGGAAATTATGTCTGAATCTATCTCAAACGAAAGGTTAAGCAAACGTAATTTGTGGGGCTACTCGATGGGCGGTATCGGCAGAGATATGGCTTATCAGCTGGTCAACACGTACCTTCTGACGTTCATCACCTTTACGAAAGGGCTTTCGAACACCGAGTTCGCAATGGTTGGCGTCATTATGGTTATCTGCCGTATTTTCGACGGCTGCAACGACCCGTTCATGGGCAGCCTTATCGAAATCACAAGGACGAAAATCGGCAAGTTCAAGCCGTGGATTCTTGCGGGCGTATTTACGAACGTTGCGGTTATCATCGCGCTGTTCTGCGTGCCGCTTCGCGGGACGAGTTATCTCATTTTCTTTGCGTTCGGATACCTTCTGTGGGGTATGACCTATACGATGAACGATATTTCGTACTGGGGTATGATGCCTTCGCTGACCTCAAACCCCGGCGACCGCAACAACCTTACGACGCTTGCAAACATCGGCGCGGGCGTCGGCGCGGGGCTTTCTGTCCTTGCAATCCCGTCGCTTACGCAGGGCAACCTGGCAATCGCGTCCAACGCAAGCAAATCCTACGCAATCGTGTCGATTATCGTCTGCATAGTTTTCTTTGTATGCCAGATTATGACGGTTTTTGTCGTAAAAGAAAAACCTTTGCCCAAAGTCCGCGTGGACGACGGCGAAAAACGTTCCTTAAAGGAAATGTTCAGGGTTATCTTCAAAAACGACCAGTTAAAACCCGTTATGGCGGCGATGCTCCTTTACAGTATAGGCAGCGGTATCACGATGGCTCTTGCGAGTTACTGGATTTATTACCGCTTTGCGTATCAGGGACTTCTCGTTACGCTGTTCACGGTTATTTCGGGTATTTCGACGGTTGTCATCGTATTCTTCCCGATTCTGTGCAAAAAACATTCCAGACGCTGGATTTCAAAGTTGTCGATGATTATGATTATCGTCGGATATCTTCTGATGTTCGTCATAAGTCTTACGACGGGCATAAACCCCGACGCGGACAAAGTCGGCTTCAAAATCGGCGAAGTATTGATTCCCGTTACGTTCATATTCACGGGACTTACGGGAACGTGCGCGTTCTTCGGACAGACGCTGTTTTATCAGGTGCTTACGATTTCGGTCGCGAACACGGTCGAATACAACGAATATACGACGGGAATGCGCGACGAAGGCGTTATATTTGCGTGCCGTCCTTTCACTGCGAAACTCGGCAGCGCGGCGGTCGTCGGCATTACGACGCTTGTCGTTCTCGCACTTGGTCTTAACCCCACCAACAAGGCGATTTCCAACGCCGACTACGAGGCGGGACAACTTGCGATTCAGGTGGAACAACTCGTGAAAGACGAAACCCCGAATTTCGATTCCCTTTCAAAGGCAGAGCAGACGAAACTTATCGAGGCAAAGAAAAAGTCCATCGAAACCGAAAACGTCGCAAAAATCGAAGACATCATTCACACAAACGAAAAAACGAAGGTCGCAAAATGGCAATATCAGACAATGTTTGCGTTCATGACGTTGCTGCCCCTTGTGATTCTCCTTGGAAGTTTTGCGATATACTTTAAGAAGTACAACATAAACGAGGAACGTTACGACGAAATCTGCGCCGAAATCGCAAGGCGCAAACTTGCGGCGGAAGGCAACGCGGAAGTCGTGCTTGACGGCGCGGACGTAAACGAACTCGAAAACGATTTAGCATCTTCCGATGCGGAAACACCGGATGAAATTTTTGAACAGGAAACGGCGGCGGACAAAATATCGGAAGCCCCGGACGAGGTTGAAAAATAGTCAATGATAGTTGCGGTTATTCTCGGAAACAGAATGAACGATAACGGCACGTTATCCGCGCTTGCAAGAAAGCGTCTGGACCTTGCCGAAAAACTTTATAAGGAGTATTCGCCCGAAGAAATTATTCTGTCGGGCGGACGCGCCAATCCCAAAGTGGACGTCACCGAAGCCGACGCCATGCTCAAAGAACTGAAACGCCGCGGCAATATCGACGAAAGCGTAATCTTGCTGGAAGGAAAATCCATGTCGACCAAAGAAAACGCGAAATATTCCGTGCCGATGGCGCTTAAATTCCACCCCGATAAGATTATCGTGTGCACCACGCGCGAACACGCAACGCGACCTTATCTCAATCCGCTCAGACTTTTCCGTCGCGCGGTCAAAGACAACGGAAGCAACGTGCCCGTTGAAATTTATACAAACAACAAATAACATTTTTGGAGATATAATATGTCTGAAATCAAAAGCGACGTCCTGATTATAGGTGCGGGACCGTCGGGTATTTTCACGGCGCTGGAACTTATCCGTAAGAACAGCGACAAAACCATCACCATCGTCGAACAGGGAAGAAACATCGACAGACGACACTGCCCGAAAAACAAAACGGGCAAGTGCGTGAATTGCAAGCCTTACTGCAACATCACCACGGGCTTTTCGGGCGCGGGCGCGTTTTCCGACGGGAAACTTTCGCTATCGCCTGAAGTCGGCGGCGACCTTCCCGAGCTTATCGGCTACGACACCGTGCAGGAACTTATCGACTACACCGACGGGATTTATCTCGATTTCGGCGCGGATAAGAAAATCGAGGGCGCAAACAGCGAAGACGTTAAGGTCAAAGAAATTCGTCGTCGCGCAATCGCAGCAGGACTGAAACTCGTCGATTGTCCCATTCGCCATCTTGGCACTGAAAAGGCGCACGAAGTGTATTCCCGCATTGAAAAATTCCTTATCGACAACGGCGTGAACATTCTTTTCGACACGTCGGCGGGCGACCTTATCATAAACGACGGAGTGTGCGAAGGCGCGCATTTCATCAACAACGTTACAAAGCAGGAATTCGTCATAAAGGCGGAAAGAGTGGTTGTGGCAGTCGGTCGCGTCGGCGCGGACTGGCTTGACGATCTGTGCAGAAAGTACGGCATAAAACGCCGCGCGGGCGTCGTCGATATCGGCGTCAGGGTGGAGTGCCGCAACGAAGTCATGGAAGAAGTCAACGACGTGTTGTACGAAAGCAAACTTATCGGTTACGTCCCGCCGTACAACGATAAAGTCCGCACGTTTTGCCAGAACCCCGGCGGATTCGTATCGCAGGAAAATTACGAAGGCGGGCTTGCCGTCGTAAACGGACACAGTTTCAAGGATAAAAAATCCAAAAACACCAACGTCGCGATTTTGTCGTCGCACCACTTCCGCGTACCTTTCGACCAGCCGATCGAATACGCAAGAAAGGTCGGGGAACTCACGAATATGCTTGGCAACGGACAAATCCTCGTGCAACGCTTCGGCGATATCCTTGACGGCAAACGCACCTGGGAAAAAGAACTTGCAAGAAGCAACGTGCGCCCCACGCTTCCCGACGCGGTTGCAGGCGATATCACGGCGGCAATGCCTTATCGTCCGATGTCGAATATCATCAACTTCATAAAAGCGGTCGATAAAGTCGTGCCGGGCTTTGCGGGCAAGGAAACCCTGTTATACAGCCCCGAAATCAAGTTTTACAGTAATAAGGTGGAAATTGACGAGCGTTTTGAAACGAGCGTCAAAAACCTTTATACGTTGGGCGACGGCTCGGGCTGGACGCGCGGACTTATGCAGGCGTCGCTTATGGGCGTGCTCACCGCCAGAAATCTTTTCTCGGAATAAGAAAAACAAAATACGAACAAAAAATAAAAGCCTTGCGTTCTTGCAAGGCTTTTCGTTTGTTGGTTGATTAAATTTTTATGCCGCGCGTTCGTAAATTTCGTTTTCGCGACGTTTTTTAAGGACGGGAAGTTCCGCAACGCGGAAGAGGTGGAATTTTCCGTTTTCGTCCTTTGAGAACAATAAAAGGATTTTGCCTTTCACGACGCAGATGCCTGCGGCAAGCGGCTCAATCAGGAATACGACGCCAAGGATTGCCATAAACACGAATACTACCCAGATAAACGCGCCGTCCTTGAACCACATTTCAAAGCCTTCGTAAATGGTATGTACGCCCATAATGTTGCCGAAGCCCGAAAGTCCCAACGCTTTTCCGGCGGCTTCGTTGACCTGTGCGGTCGTGTACTCGGGATGAGCAAGGCGCGCCGCGTCGATTGCATTTTCGACGTCCGCCATATTGTACTTTGCGTGGAAGGGAAGCATTGCGATGAGTACGTAAGTCAAAGGAATTGTCAGAATGAACGCAAACGCCGTGATGAAAATCGTCAGACGTTTTCTCAGTTTATCGTCTTCAAAGCGCAGCGCGACGTTTGAAAACAGCATAATGCCCGTTGCCATTACTAAAATGACGACAAGATATTTTGCAAGGGGGTTTTTGATTGCGGCATAACTTTTGTAAAAGTTTGCAACGCCCATCGCGTTGACAAGGAACAGTATGCCGAACACCATAATGACGCACGATAAAATAATACCGTAAACGCATTTTTTGTCGTTTGACGAAAGATTTTTCATAATTTCTCCTTACCCTGAAAATCGGTTGCCCGTAAAACCATAATAACAAGCGCAGCAAACGTGTGTCAAATGTTTTTTGATATACAATATATTTTTATTATACTGTATTTATATTGTACATAATCGGCGGGCAATTTCTTGCCTTTCGCGCCGCGTTATGATAATATTATATGGAAAACAAGAGGTTGCATATGAGTTACGCAGACAAAGTATTCGTTGAAAACGTCAAAGATATTCTTGAAAACGGCGTGTGGGATACCGACAAGGAAGTCCGCCCGCATTGGGAAGACGGCACGCCCGCGCACACCGTCAAGAAGTTTTGCGTCGTAAATCGCTACGACTTGCAAAATGAATTTCCGATAATCACCGTAAGGCGGACGTTTTTTAAGTCCGCAATCGACGAAATTTTGTGGATATGGCAGAAAAAATCCAACAACGTTCACGATTTGAAAAGCAGAATCTGGGACAGTTGGGCGGACGAAAACGGCAGCATCGGGAAAGCGTACGGATATCAGCTTGCGAAAAAATCAATTTATAAGGAAGGCGAGTTCGATCAGGTCGACCGCGTGCTTTTCGATTTGAAAAACAATCCGCAAAGCCGCCGCATTATGACGAATATTTATAACTTCGACGACCTGCACGAAATGAATTTGTATCCTTGTGCATACAGCATGACTTTCAACGTTTCGGGCGACACCTTAAACGGTATTCTGAACCAAAGAAGTCAGGACACACTCACCGCAAACAACTGGAACGTCGTGCAATACGCCGTGCTTTTGCATATGTTTGCACAGGTTTCGGGGCTGAAAGCGGGCGAACTCGTGCACGTCATCGCCGACGCTCATATTTACGACCGTCACGTGCCGATTATCAAGGAAGTCATTGAAAAACCGCAGTATCCCGCGCCGAAGTTCTGGATAAATCCCGACGTCAAAAACTTTTACGATTTCACCGTCGACGATTTCAGGTTGGAAGGCTACAAATTCAACGACCTTGACAAAAAAATCGAGGTGGCAATCTGATGAAAACGATAGTTGCAGTCGATGAAAAATGGGGCATCGGCAAAAACAACGGGCTGTTGTTTGCAATCCCCGAAGATATGAGGTTTTTCCGCGAAACTACGCTTAATAAAGTCGTCGTGATGGGCAGCAACACATTAAAAAGTTTCCCGGGCGGCAAACCCCTGAAAAACCGCGTGAATATCGTGCTTTGGCCTGACGCGGACGGGCGCGACGACGTCGTCATCGTGAGAAATCTTGAAAACGGCAAAAATCTTGTGCAGAACTGAACCTTCAACAGGTCTTTTCCTTTCCGCCTACGACACCGACGACGTGTTCATTATCGGCGGGGCAATGTTTTACAAAACCATGTTGCCTTATTGCGATACGGCGTACATCACGAAGGTCAGGGCGGACGGGCAGGCGCAGGTCTTTTTTGAAAACCTTGACGACCTTTCCTGCTGGTCGCTTGAAAAAGAATCGGAACTCATAAACAACGGACAATACGAGTTTTCGTTTTGTACTTATAAAAACAAAAACCCGAAACCGTTTTAACGAAATTTAAAAGGCGCATCGTGAAAACGATGCGTTTTTTTCTCCACGCAAGTACAAAAGTATCTTGCGTGGGTTTTATAACAAGGATTCCCTTCCGGGAGATTCTCACGTCGTTGCAATGCAACTCCTCAGAATGACAAAAAGTGCATTGCACGGAACAACGTAAAGAGAGTGTACTGATTACGCTTTTTAACGTATCGTCCTTTTCCAATGCGTACGAAGTACTTTGTCATTGCGAGCGCAGCGTGGCAATCTCCCGGAAGGGCACCTTATAAAAAACATAAAACGGCGCAAAAAAACCTCGGCGGAAACCGAGGTTTTTCGTTAAGTTCAATTAGTCGTTAAGGTTCTTGTAATCGTCTTCCTTCTTCTTGGAAGTCTTTTTCTTATCGACTTGTTGTTTGCCTTCCTTGTGTTTGGGCAGGTACTTTTTGATGAAGAATGCCGCAACTGCGATGACGACGATTGCGCCGAACGCTACCGAAGTGAAGATAACCCAGTTGAAGTTCTTGCCGCTGTCTTTGTTGTTTTCCTTATCGGGCTCTTTATCAGGAGTGGTTTCTTCTTCTTTGTCGATTGCGCTGTACTTGACGGTGTTGACCGTAAGGTCTGCGTGTGCCGCCTTGAAGTCGTTAACGTGTTTGTCGAATTCGTCCGCTTTCACATCGAGTTTTTCGATAAGGACGTCGTCGAACAGCACGTATCCGCTTGCTTTATTATCGGCAGATTCGCCAAAGCCCAGACGGATTTTGAGAGAAAGGTCTTTCGCATTTTCGCCGTACTTGTCGATTTTCGTGTCGGACGAGGGCGCTTTGATGAAGAACACGTACTCTTTCCATTCGGTGCTGTTGACCTCGATTGTCTGCGAAGCGTAGTCAACGTACTTGCTGTTTTCGCCGTAGTTTGTCGCGACAAGCGTGATATACGCTTTGCCGGTGTGACCTTCGGACAGTTTCGCCCAGACGGAAATCTTATAGAAGCCGTCTTTCGTGAGCGTCTTTGCATCGCTTGCGTAATAGCTTGCGCCCGCCGTGTTAAGGTAAGGGATAATCAGGCAGGATTCGCCGCTGTGCGCTTTGTAATCGGTGCTGTAAATAACGCCGCTTTGAAGTTGTTCGGTATCGGTATCCTTAGTCAGGGACGTCTTTGTCCAGCCTTTCGGGGAAGTGGGTTTGTCCTGATCGGGGGTGGTTGCAAGACCGAAGCTGTCCAGGTTCATTTCGACGCGTTTGGTTTCTTCGTACTCGTCGGCGGCAGACGCCGTTGCGCTTGCGGTTTTTGCATTGTAAACGCTTTCGGAAATGTCTTCCTTGATGACGTAGTCGAAGAGCACCGTGCCGCCTTTCGCGCTGCCACTGTAATTATAAGTTTCGGTGGCGTCTTTGTGGGTGTTCTTGTTGTAAACTTCGTATGCGCCGTCGACTTTGACATACTTGCCGTTAAGACCGTCCGCAAGCACCATATTCGCGTCGGTGAGGGCAATATCGACGTCTTTACCACCGAGGTACAATCCCAGCGTTGCGCTGATTGACGAGAAGCCCGTCTTGACGTAGAAGGTGTAGCGTTTCCAGCCGCCTGTTTGAGAAGCCGTGGATGCTTCGATGTTTTCAAACTTGCTGTCGACGTTGGTTTCTGCGATGTTGTTGTCGGTCATAAGGTAAACGCTTGCTTTGCTGTCGCCCATAACCTTGACCATAACGCTTATTTTGTAATAAGAGTTCGCGTTAAGCGTGAAACTGTTTGAAACGTAACCTACGCGCACAGATTCTTTCGCAAGACCTTCAACGTCCGCGGAATTGATGAACAGGTAAGAGTCGCCGCCCGCATAAATGCCGAATGTTTCAACGTCTTCTTCTTTGCATTCAAACGGTGCGGTTTTGAGCGTGTCGACAGGAACGCCGAGTTTCGTTGCAAGGTTAGAAAGAAGCGCGTCGCGATTTACGTCGACGATGCCCGCAACTGCCTTGTCTTTTTCGCCTTTAAGCGTCCAGCCGGAAGGTACGCCGAAAGAAGTGCTTTGGAATTCGCCTTTTTCGTTTACGCCGCCGTCCTTGAAGAACTTCGTATCGGAGTAGTTGTATTTCTGGAACTGACCGTTGGTGAACGTTTCGCTTGAAAGCGTTTCATACCAGTCGTATTTCTTTTCGTACGTGCCGGAAGCCGACGCGCCGTTGTATTTTGTATAATCCGTTTCGACAAGAGACGCGTTTGCGATATAAGCCGTGCCGCTGAACAGGGTGGAGCTTGTGAACGCGCCGCCGCTGCCCAAAGAGATTTCAAACGTTACGACTTGTTCTTGGAGCGACGCGGTGTGGAAGTAGCAAACGAGTTCGCGATAGCCGTTAAGGCTTGACGAGCTGTCCGCAAGGTCTTTGTCGGTGGTAACCGCGGCAAACGTCGCGATTGCTTTTGCGGCAGAGTTAGTGTCTTTATCGCCGTCGTATACGGTCAGGACAACGCCCGAAGTCGAAGGAACGTCAACAGTCCTTACCCATACGCTGAAACGGTAATATGTGTCTTTTTGAAGTGTTGCCTTGGTCTGGAATTTCGCAATGGTTGCTTTCGCCGACGTGAATTTTCTGTTTCTTTCCGAGAAGTTTGACGAAACGTAAGGCGTTTTGTCGTCTACCGAGAATTCTTCGCCGTCGCCGGTGATGGTCACGGGAACGCCGTTGATGTCGGTGCCGCTCTTGTTGACGAAAGCGTCGGTGAGTTTATTGTCTGTCGGTTTGAAACGGTTGTCGGTGACGTAGTCGCCGGTCTGCGTGGTGTCGTTGGTTTCTTCGATTTTAAGGTCGTCGACAAGGATATAACCTTTCGCTTTGTTGTCGCTGTCTTTACCGAGACCGAAGTGGAAGTAAAGTTCGTCCGCGGTATTCTCGTTTGCGTAAACGTAGAAAACGTGTTCTTTCCAGCCGGGGTTTTCGGTGTCTTTTCCGACGGGGATAATTGTATTGTCGGACAAATCTTTGCTCTTGCCAAGGGCAAGGTACGCGCTGCCGCTTTCGATATAATCCGTGTTCAGAGAAACGGTTACTTTGTAATATCCGCCGCGCTTGAAGTAAAGGGGATTCGTGGTGTAAAAGCCCATTCTCGCGTCGGCGACGTTATAGATTGCGAAAACGCTGCCGTGTCCTTCGACCGCAGCCGCGTCAACGGCGTAATCGTTCACAAGGGTGATTTTGCCGTCTTTTGCGTCGACTTCGTTCACAAGACCGTAGTTGCTGTTGGTGTCGGTTGTCGTAACTCTGTTGTAAAGATAAGGATAATCCGACGTGGTTTTGTAATCGAAGCTGCCGTTGGGAACGGAAAGGGTAATCGTTTTTACGTTTTCGGTGGGCAGGACGGTATCGTCTTTGACGGTGTTCAGACGGATATTGTCAAAGAAAGCGTAACCGCTTGTTTTGTATTCGTCGCGCAGGTTATTGTTGCCCAGCATGAGTTGCAGTTCAAGCGATGTGCTGCCGTTGTATTTTCCGTCGATAATGAAGGAATAAGTCGTCCATTCGCCGACGGTGATCGCGTCGAAACTTGCATAGCCTTCGGTTGCGGGAATCGACGAGCCCGAAGAATAACTTTTTGCGATTTTGATCGTCGCGCCTTTTTTCTCGCCGCCGTCAAGGTTTGCCGTTCTTACGTCGACCTGCAAAAGGTATTTCGTGTTTGCCGCCGCGCTGAACTCCGAAGATCTGTACATATAGTAACGGGCTTCCGTGTTGTTTATCATAAGAACGTTGTCGTCCTTATTATAATTTTTCGCGTCTTCTTCGTCCGTCAGGCGTTTCGCGTCGAACTTCGAGAACGTGCACCATGCGCCGAGGTTCGCGTAATCCGCAAGGTTGATAACGCCGCGTTTTACGGTTTCGAGCTTGGGAAGGGTGCTGCCTTCGGTATCAGACGTCGGCGACGTTCAGATGGATATGCTGAAAGCTTTGAAACACCATTTCGATCCCAACGGTATTATGAATCCGGGCGGAACGCTCTGGCTTGACAAATAATAAAAAACAACGCGCCCCCTTCGCAAAACGCGAAGGGGGCTTTTTTAATGAAAACACGACGTGATAAAATCACGTTGTGGTGAAATCACGGGGTGATGAAATCCGCCGTCGGAGGGTGAAATCTTGCCTACGCAAGATTATTGAAAGTTTAATAATCCGCTTGCAAGATAAAAATAATCGGAAAAACTTTGCATTATTGCAATCCTGTTTAAAAAGCGCCTTTTTCAAAAGATCCCAAAAAGACCGTTTGTCGAAAAAATAGAAAACAAAATATTCTTATTATATTGACGCGCATACGTACGCGATCGCATGCACGCGCGTATGCGCGCACGTTTCTATATATAGTGTTTCAAGGCAATGTCTGTCCCGTTGACTTTGACAAATAAAAAGATATGTCAAAATATACAAAAAATTTAATTTTTTTGTAAAAAACCCCCGTTTTTTGCTTGACGGAATAAAAAGATAAGGCTATAATTCGCAAATGTTGTTTACAAATGAACATTGAAAATTCAGTTGACGAAATCGCGGTAAGTTTTGATAACCGCGCATCGCAAATCTCTTTAAAACCCGTCGCCGGCGACAAACGCTGCGGCTCAGGATTTATCGGGAACAACGCGGGATTGTGCATTCAAAATCATTTTGAAAAAAAGTTAAAAAACTTTGAAAAATATTGCGAAAATCGTTGACAAGCGAATTTAGATATGGTAGTATGTAAACACTGTCGCCCGTGAAAGGCAACAGCAGCACATTGAAAATTGAAGATATGGAAAAGCGAATTAAGAAATTGTAGTGAATTAAAACACGAAATAAATTTCGACGTCAAATTCCAATTTACGCAAAGTAAATTTGTCAGACAAAGTCGGAACAGTCAAGATTGAACTTGAGAGTTTGATCCTGGCTCAGGACGAACGCTGGCGGCATGCCTTACACATGCAAGTCGAACGGACCTAGCAATAGGTTAGTGGCGAACGGGTGAGTAATACATGAGCAACCTGCCTCAAACAGGGGGATAACACCGGGAAACTGGTGCTAATACCGCATAAGACCACAGCGCGGCATCGCGCAGGGGTAAAAACGATTCAGTGGTTTGAGATGGGCTCATGTCCCATTAGCTAGTTGGGGAGATAACAGCCCACCAAGGCGACGATGGGGAGCCGACCTG
>OGOU01002869.1_pt1 | contig 11636 bp, 10 predicted proteins | sample 1552721 | NCBI WGS metagenome assembly OGOU01 (sample SAMEA2580176, study PRJEB22360) | human gut metagenome | biome: human gut; feature: human-associated habitat; material: faeces | place: Denmark | collected 2008/2010 | reverse complement strand
CGTCCTCGCGGGCTTCCGACGCATTTATCATTTCAAGCAGCGTCGTGAAGTTCTTTTCTTCCTCCGGGGCTTCGTACCAAATGTAGCCGATAAGGGCGCAGTAAAAGAGCCGTTCCGATTTTACCCAAAAATCCTCCCCGGCTTTTTCCCCGTCCCCTTTGGTGTTGGCAATCAAGGTATTTACCAGTTTCAAAATGTCTTTTTCGCTGCGGATATAGGCAAAGGGATTATAACGCATGGATTTCTTAAAATTTATCGTGTTCAGCACCTTTATCCGATACCCGCCGCGCTGTAAGAGCTTCCCACACTCGACTAAAACCGTACCTTTCGGGTCAGTTACAACGTAGCTTGAGTGCATTTGCATTAAGTTGGGCTTCACAAAAAATCTCGTCTTGCCGCTGCCGCTTCCCCCGATAACAAGGATATTTTTATTCCTTGCATACTTCGGCTGCTTCGGGCGGCTGTTCATGGTAAGCCGTTCCGTCTGTGTCAGAAGCACGTTATTTTGAAATACCGGGTCGGTATAGGGCTTTATATCTTCGGCGTTGCCCCAACGGGCTGAACCGTATTCGATACCTTTTCGGTATTTCTTCGCGTTCTTGCCTTTGAAGTACACCATAAGCCGGATAAGGACAGCCCCCACAATACCGATAAGCAAATCCATAGGGGCAAGGCTCGGAAGCGGGGTTGCAAAGGCAGCGGAAAAGCCGTCTGCAAGGGAAAGCACCTTGCCGGAAAGGTCAGCCCCCGGCGCAAGGCGTACCGCTTGTCCGATTTTGTCAAAGAGATAGACAAAGAGCAGATAGGGGGCATTTAGGATAAGCAGCTTTTTAAGTTCCGGCTTCATAGCGATACCTCCCTGTCCTTTTTCTTCACTTTGTCCTTCTGTGCGTTCAGAGCTGCCGCCTTGTCTTTCAGAGTGGAAAGCAGCTTGCGGATAGAGGGCTTTTTATCCCTGCCTAATTTCTTTGCGGTAAATTCCCGGAACGCTTCGGTCATAACGTCAATATCCTTGCCCTTAAAAGACACAAGATAGGTCGGCGGCTTGCCGTTCTCAATCTTCTTGACGTTGTAATCAAGCCCGCTTTTCCTTGCGATAGGGTCAAAGGCTTTGATATTTTGGTCGGTAATCTCAATGTTGGAAACCTTTTCTCCCTGCTTCATAAGCTGCCGCATAGTGATTTTCCCATGCGGGGCTTTGGTTAGCTGCCCTTTGCCTTTGGCAAGCAGGGCTTTCATAGCCTTTTGCAGCACTTCGGCGGTCAGCTTAGATGTTTTGATTGCTAAAGACACGACTTTTTCATTGACTTCATCTTGCATGAAATCCCTCCTTTCATAGTTTGGTTAGGGTGGTGTGCCGCTTCGGGGCATAAAAATAAGGCGTACATTTTTCATGCCGCCTTTAGATACGCACCCGCAGCCCGTTCAAATCCGAAGCCCTCACACCGACAAGATACCAGTTGTCCCCGTACTCCATGCGGGTCGGCTTCCATTTGCCGCGTACAAACACTTCAAGGCAATCCCCACAATGCAATCCTCCGTAGTAGTCGTTAAGGTCAAAGCGAATGTCGTAACGGTCTGCCGTTTCATCAAAAATCAAAGCTCCTGTTTTCTGTGTCATATTAAAATCCTCCTGTTTTTTAATAGCCGCCGTACATATCGTGGTTGACAAGGGCGGTGTAATAGCTGTCAATGGTGTTGGGCGCGTTGAAAAGTACCGCTTTCAGATATTGCTTGATGTTACGGATTTTCGTGGTGTTCTCTTTCATGCAGTCAAAGACAAATTCAATGTGGCTGCTGTTCAGCTTCATAAACTTTGCTTTGACAAGCTCTGCCGGATAATCGTCCCCGGCGATACGAATTGTCTTTCGTTTGGTGCAGACAGTTTCAAGGATAAGGGACACAATCTCGTCCAAGCGTTCCCTGTCAATGTTGGTATGCTTGATAAAATGCTCATACTCGATATTGTCCTTGATGATTTCCTCATACACGCTGTATGCGTCTGCCGCTTCCGTTCCTTTCCGTTCCGGCTCTGCCGTTTCTTCCCTCAAAGGAGAGGGGTTAGGGGAAAGGATAGGAATGGAATGGGTACTTGATAAATCCGTATTTGATTTTTCTTTTTTTGGTAAGTCAGTCTTTTGTATATCTTTATTTAATTGCATTGGATTTTCCAACGTAGGTTTTTCCTGCGTAGGATTTTCCAATGTTGGATTTTCCAATGTAGGTAAATCCAAGTTAGGCGGCTGCTCATAGATGATGTAATCAGTTCCCCGCAAGCGTCCTTTCTCGTCGCGCTCCCTTGAACGCTGAATATATCCGGCTCTTTCAAGCTCCCGGACAGCTTCGCGGATAGCGTCGATTTTTTCCCGGTTGATATAGGACAGTCCCGCAAGGGTATAGTCCCAATCCTCCGGCAAGGACAGCATTTGTGACAGCAGGCCTTTGGCTTTCAGGGACAGGGCTTTGTTCCGCAGGTGGTAGTTAGACATCACCGTATAGCCTTTGTTCTTCTCCACGCGGAATACTGCCATATCATCGTCAGCTCCTTTCACTGTGAATTTGGCCGCAGCAAGGGCGGTCAGCTTGCCCGGCTGATAGGGACACTCTGCATACACGCAGTATTGATATTTCCAATCCGGGCGATAGAAGCGGCAATTGCCGCAATCCTCCGGCGCGTTCGCCCCGCCGCCGTCGTAGTGATCGAAACTGGACTTTTCCTGCATCAGCCGTTCAAAGGCCCGGTCTTGGCCGGAAGTAAAGTACATGGCGTCGCCTCCTTTCTGAATTTGGGCATGAAAAAAGCCGCAGACTTTTTTCAAAATCTGCGGCAAAGCCTATGAGGAAAGGACACCGTTCTCACGATATCCTTTCCATTCTGAACATTCATTTTTTGTGTTTCCGCACTCCATATCAATTACCACCGAAACGGTGATGTGATTTTCAATGCGTTTATTGTGGAGTTTATCGCCCTCGCCATCGAACACAACATGACGAGAAAACAACGTAAAACGAATGATTTCCACTAGATTTCTCTTCGTAGCGAAACTATCGCTTCGGTATGACTTTCGTTGTCCAAACACAGATCAATATCGCTTTCAACGATAGGCAGTCTGAATTTGATGGATTTGAGCCACTGACCGTTGGGCTGACGCTCCGGGTAGATCTGAATTTCAGAGATCAGATGTTCCATCAGCTTTTTGCGTTCAAGGGAATTCATAACATTGTAGAGCTTTTCAAAGCAGATGAGAACTTTGTAAATGTTATCGCCCGTGATTTTATCCGCTTCGATAGCCTGCTTCTTTGCCCGGGCATCCATCAGGTTGTTTTCGGCTTCCTCGATTTTATCGTACATCCTGTAAAGCCGCTCGTCAAGGTCAGATTTGCGGATGATGTAATGGCGGTCATCCGGGTCAAGTGTGTCGATCTCCTCCATAATTTTGGACTTGACGGAGTAATACTGCCGCAGCATTTTTTCGGCGGCGGCAATTTCCTGTTCAATGGCAGTGGTGTCTACTTTGCTGTTGATTTTCTCCTGCATCATGGCGGCAAACTTTGGATTGCTGACCAGTTTGATGATAACCTCCACCACGGCGTTGTCCAGAACTTCTTCCTGAATTTGCTTGTTGAAATCACATTTTTGCCCATGTTGCATCTTGCGATGCTTGCAACTGTAATAAGAGAAAGATTTATAGGGTGTGCCATCTTTCTTTCGTTTGGTGCATTTGTTGCTGTACATTCCAGCACCGCAAATGGGGCACTTGACAAGGGCGGATAATAAATGCGCCTGTTCCGTCTTGCTGCGGTTGACTGGTTCGTATCGTTTGGATTGCGCCAACAGCTTGACCTGTGCGGCGTTCCACAATTCTTCCGATACGATGCCCTCGTGCAGGCCGTCCACCAGTAAATAATTCTCCTGTGGAACCTGATGATATTCGTTCCGAGTGCCGTGAATCTTTTCGAGTTTGCGGCGACCAAAGGCGATTTTTCCGCAGTAGACGGGGTTCTTCAGGATGGCACGAATCAACGTTGCGCTGAAAAGGGGAGAGGTGCCATTTTGACGGGCAAGTTTCTGAAAGCCGTGGGTCTCCAGATATTTGGAAAGACCATTTGCACCTGTGTCGGTGTTTACATATTGCTCAAAAATCGTGCGAATGGCAGGGGCTTCATCCTCATTGATTTGCAGCACACCGTCAACCAAACGATAGCCATAAGGCGCAAAACCGCCGTTCCAACGACCTTCCCTTGCTTTCTGGATACGACCTTCCATAGTTTGGACACGGATGTTCTCACGCTCGATCTCAGCGACAGCAGACAAAACGGAAATCATCAGCTTGCCAGCGTCTTTAGAAGAATCAAGGCCATCCTCCACGCAAATCAGGTTCACACCAAAATCCTGCATTACCTGCAGGGTAGACAGTACATCGGCAGCGTTGCGGCCAAAACGGGAGAGCTTGAACACCAGCACATAGGCAACACCATCCTTGCCGGATTTGATGTCCTCCATCATCCGGCAGAAAGAAGCACGGCCTTCAATGGATTTGCCCGATTTACCTGCATCCTCGTATTCGCCGACGATCTGGTAGTCATTGAAGCCTGCATAGGCTTTCATGCGGGCTTTCTGCGCATCCAGTGAATAGCCATCGATCTGCATGGCCGTGGAAACACGGGTGTAAATGTAAACCTTTGTCTTTTCCTGTAACATAAGAAAACCTCATAAAACGGCTATTTCTTGCCTGTTTTCTGCTCCAAAAACTTAATGGAATCCAGGTAATCCTGCTCCACATCGCTGAGGGTTTTAGCCTTGTATTTCCGATATTCGGTAGCAGCCTTGTCCACTGCCTGCTTGTGAGTAACGCTGCCATTGCCAATAAGCAACTGTTCACCGCTCATAGTCAGGATGCGGTCAAGGTGGTTTGCCCAATCCTGCATTGTCATGGGCTGTTCACGTTCTGCCTGACGTTCTGCGAAATCCAGATAACCGGAAACCAACTGCCCCATAGCACGAAGCTCTTTTTCGTTCAGATAGTTTTTGGCAATAGTAGCTTCTCGTAAAGTGGGCTGGTTTCCTGCAAAAGTGGTCAGACCCATAAATTCCTTTTCGGCATCTGCACGGTTGTAAATGACCTCGGCGGCAGTCTGACCGTGGATGGCATAATGAATTTTATTCTGGACTTTTTTGAAGAACTGGACGGAGATTTCTGCTTTTGGGTCGTAGTCAATGCTGGTTGCATAGATTTCCAGAACCTGACGATAAAACACTTTTTCGGAAGCACGGATGTCACGGATGCGTTCTAACAGCTCTTTGAAATATCCACCGCCGCCCAGATTTTTCAGGCGTTCGTCATCCAGCGCAAATCCCTTGCGCATATATTCCTTCAGGATGCCAGTTGCCCAGATACGGAACTGTGTGCCTCGTTTGGATTTGACACGATAACCAACAGAAATAATGACGTCAAGATTGTAGAATTCGACCTGATAGGTCTTTCCGTCTGCGGCAGTTGTTGCAAATTTTGCAACAACTGAATCTCGTTCAAGCTCACCCTCTGCAAAAATGTTTTTGATGTGACGGGAAATTGTGGATTTGTCACGTTGGAACAACTCAGCCATCTGGTCAATGGAAAGCCAGACGGTGTCACCGTCAAAGGTAGTATCAATTTTGGTCAGGCCATCTTCTGTGGTGTAAATGAGGATGGAATTTTTAGGAGAGTCATCTGGACGATTCATTTTAAGTACCTCGTTCCGTGTATGTAGTACAGTGGAGAGGAAGACCCTACCACTGTGTTGGGACAAGTATTACAAGAATATTATATCATGCTGCAATGGTGGTATCAACAGCATCTTGTTGATTTTCGTTGTTTGATAAGGATTCTGCTTTGTCTATCTCCAAGACAGATGCGTACTTCTCAATCACATCAGCTAGAAAGATTGCGAATGCGCTCCATTCATCGAGTGTGGGCGTAGAGCAGTCCGAAGAGGAAGGGCCGGTTTCTGTACGGTGGCAATTATTCAATAGGCAGCTCCATTTCCTTGTAGCAGAACTTTGACTGTCCTGCGAATTTTAGAAACATCCCTTGATTCATCCGATCAAAAGTTTCAGTCGCTCCAGCTTTTCCTGCGCTGTTTCTTTGCGGAAACTCACGCCGATGCAGGAGATTGGAACGCACATTTCCAGCAGGCGGTCATAAACGCGGGCATGAGCGGTATCCTGTGGGTGCCATATCTCGTCCAACGTCAGGTTGGTGGTGACGATCAATGGCTCCCGGCTGCGGTATCGGCTGTCCACGATGTTGTAAATTTGTTCCAGTGCGTACTCGGTGCCACGTTCCATGCCGAAATCATCAATGATGAGCAGGGGATAGCGGCAGAGCCTGTCCACAATATCATTGCGCCCGGAAAAGCTGCTGTTCAGCTCGTTCAGGATTCGTGCAAAGTTCGTCATCCGCACAGGCACTTCCTGTTCCATCAGAGCGTTCGCAATGCATCCGGCAAGGAAACTCTTGCCGGTGCCAACACCGCCCCAGAGAAGCAGCCCAAGGTTCTCTGAACGCATGGTCTGCCACTGCTCCACATAGCGATGTGCATGGTGCATCTGTGGGCTGCGGCCATTGTCGTTTTCAAACGTCCAGTCCAGCATTGCCGGGTCAGAAAACCCCTCAGCTTTCAGCCGCCGCACAAGGTCGCTGTGCTTTTGCTGGTTGATAAGGGCTTCCTGCTTTGTCCGCTCAATGCGCAGGCAGTTGCATTCGACGGGGTGCTTGTTCTTGCCCATCAGGGCAATGCCCTTTGCGAAGAACGCTTCCCTTGGCGTGTGACATTTTCCGCAGTAAAGCAGACCATCCTCGCCATAATAATCATCGGTGTTTTCGGGAATACTGGATGGGAGCTGTTCCAAAATTTTTTCTATCGTCTTTATAGGCTTTCTCCTTCCTTGAATGTGTAGTCCGGGATGCCCGGCGTCGATTTTCGTTCTGTTTTCTGCCGCTTTGCCCAGATACGCAGGGTGGCGGCGTGGTCGGTGTACTTTTTGCCAGTAGACTGGATATAAGCCGAAAGCTGTTCGATTGGATCGTCCAGCCCGGAGAAATCAGCTTTGAGTCGCCTGTACTCCTTTGCTGTTAAAAAGACATTTTGATATTCTCCAAAGGTCAAATGAGCGTCTGTTGTTCTTATCAGGTGGTTATCTTTCAGGTTGTTCTTATTACGTTGGTTAGTGGAACACTTTTGTTCCGTGGAAGGTATCATTTCTGTTCCATCGCATAGGGCAGAATCGTTCCATGCAAAGGAACATTTTTGTTCTGTCGGGACTTTTACAAAGATGCTGTTGGGCACAGTAATGCGACCTCTTCTGCGCTCGATCAGATCGGCATCCTCCAGTGAGCGCAATGCACGTTTAATGCTCATGGTACTGCATCGCAGAGCTTTGCTTAATGCAGAAAGAGGGAAAATTACATAGACGAAGCCGCGCTCATCCACCCAGTTGTTCTTTTGAGAAAGCGTTGCCCGGTCCAGAAGCAGGGTATAGAGCAGCTTTGCTGTGTGGCTCAGGTCTGTATCCAGCAGAAAGCGGGCATAAGGCAGATATTGCGGTAAGGGCGTAGTGACAGTCAGGTAGTCTGAAATAGAATTCACCTCCAGTGTTTTTTCATCAAACAAATTTTTGGAAAGCATTTTACTGGCTGTTGGTAGTCTCCAGAAGATGCTGCCGATGCTGTTCTTTCAGATGCACAATATAGCTTTCTGCCTTTTGCAAAGCAGCAATAACTTTTGCTTCAATCTCTACATTTGTCAGAAAGTCGGGATACAGAGTAAAGCATTGTTCGAGACGGAAAATAAAGCTATCAGAGGCACTGTTGATTTCACTGAACATTCCTTCGGCATCGGCGACATGATCAACCATTGCCATCTTTTCTCCTAGCTCACGAATGGTCTGGAGTTCGGTGCTGCGCTTTCCCGATGAAATAAAAGGTCGATTCTCCGAGAGTGGATCAGCCGTTTGGACCTTCGATGTGGCAGCACTAGAGAAATTGCGTTCGGTGACCTTGGAAAGCAATTCTAAATTTTCATAGGTGTCTGCACTATCGTCTGGTTTACCGTTTAACTTTTTCTCTCGCCACGTTGATACCACGGTGGGCAATGCTTCCGTGGGAGTTCCACGGATAATGGTAGCCTCTCGCTGGGATAGCTTAAGTTTGCCGGATAAGATTTCTTCCTGAATGCCGGGGCAGTATTTTTCCATCAGCTCAACGGTTTTCATGAACTGCTCGGCACGAATTACGAAAGAAGGGCTTACATTGTTTTCTTTGGCGATTCGTTCGGTCGTGTTTTCTACCGATGGCAAATTGTCAATTTGACAGTTTGCCACCTGTGTGTACTGATTGCCATGATTTCCCCCACGAGTGGATTTTTCAGAATGATACTGCTTTCCAATCAGAAACTTTTTCTGTTCGGGTGTCAAATTCCGGCGACCCAGCTGATGTTTGCAGATCCATGCAAGAACATCTTCACGGGTTTCGCAGGTGCAGGAGATCGAGCGGGTGGTATAAGGGATTTCTGGGTGCTGCTGGAGAATCTTATAGCGATTGTGGCCATCAACAAGAATGTTGCCCCAGACAATCAGGGGAGACAGGACTTCACCTTCTGAGAGGATGTTTTCTTCCAGTTGCTGAAATTCTTCATCGGTCAATGCAGGAATCTGAGATTGAAATTCGGAGTCGATGATAAATTCAAACTTGTTTTTCCTCATAGGCAAAATCTCCTTTCAAAAATTTATTGGTAGTTCAGCCGTTATCCCCGCATGGATTTCCTGCCCCCTTCCGGCGGCGTCTTCCGGCTCTTCCTTGCGGGGTCATGGCCGGGTATCCCATGCAGACGGTCATTCGGTTCTCAAGGTTCGATGAAGGCTTGTAGAAAGCCTATCACAATCAAATAAGTATTTTTAGGACGTATCAGGTCCGGTTTTGAGGGAGAAAACCGGACCTGGGAGGTCCGGTTCTTGTGAACGGCTCTGGATAGAGCATACCATAATAACGTTCAAATTTTTAGGAGGTGATACTTCCGCTTTTTACCTTCAAAACCGGAAGTGATAGTTCCGGTTTTGTGCAATATTGAATGAATCAACGCTGATTTTTCTAAAACGATTTTTTTGAGAGAAAATTTGCTTGTTCAGCGTCTGCTAAGATACGCAGTCGGCACAGTTTATGTGCTGAATATCGGGTTTGGGCGAAGCCCAACAAGTGTTTTTGAAGTCGGATTTGTAAAAAATCAGATTCAAAAAATTGCAAGTTGGAACCAACTCGCCCTGCTTGCTGCGACTGCAAATGCAAAAACTTTCCGAGCAGAAAAATAACCGTCCGCTTCAAGTTGAACTTGAAAACGGACGGTTTTGATTGAAAACTTATTTTCAAATTTTGAAAGAACGTTGAGAGGTTTCATAGCACCCGCAAGCAATGCAGACGTATATACATCTGCTTGTTTTGCGTTGCAAAATACTTGTTGGGAACACCCAAACCCTTGAACTGCATCGTGCCGATGCAGGCTGTGCGATTGCATCGCTGAATAGTAGCGTCGCTATACAGGATAGGAGTACCTTGTCAATAACGCCGCTGTCGTTATTCATCTACGCCAAAATCTTTTACCTTCAGCGTTTTACAGTTCTCCATCACGGTGCGCACAATGGGGGTGGACAGACCGTCCGGTGCATCGGCGGTAACATCCAGCGTTACCGAAACTTTGCAGCCATCTGCGCTGAGCAGGTGGGTGATGACTTCCCCCCCCAGCCGCTGCACATTACGGTTGATGCGGGTGGTGTCCAACTCGGCAGTCATGTAGAACCGGGTGTTTTTGGGCGGAGCGGGAACAGCGGCAGGCTGCGCTGTCGGCGGCTGATGCAAGGTTACAGTAGGGTCAATGGGAGCATCCGGGGGAAGGTTGAAAAGGGTGGGCTGTTCGCCGCCCTGAGCAGTTTGCGTAGGCTGCACAACTACTGCGGGAGCACTTTTTTCAGCCAAAAGCTGCTTGCGGGCAGGGTCCAGCTTGACCAAAAGATCGGAGATGTTGATGCAGTCCACAAACTGGTTATACCGCAGTTCAACATAGCGGTCGCCCGTGTAACCGGCTGCAAGGGCAAAATATTCCTGCGAGTTCAGACCGGTACGGATGGCATCTTCCAGCACACTGTACTTGGCAAGGCGGGGCAGATAGCAGTAGGTGCACAGATACTCCCACAGCTTCTTAATCTGGATACAGTCGGTGTCCTTCCACAGCACGTTGTTCAGCTCCATCAGCAGCAGAGCAGGTGCCCATTTGGTGATAAGGGTCTCGCTTTGCTGCATTTTGCGGGAAGCCTTTGCTACGATGCTGTCGGTGCCGCCGGAAATGCGGCTGGCGTCCCACTGGATGGTTTTCATATCCACAAAACAATCGATCTCCGGGGTCAGCAGCCAGCAGTAGGTCTCCTTGATGCGGGCCTCTACGGTATCATTGCAGCGGTGAAGGTTTGCGTCCACCTCTTTGTTCTGGGCGGCATCGAGATTCAATGTTTCCTTGTCATCCTGAATGGAGCGCCATGCACGGAAGTCCCGGACGGCCTGCCGGAGAGAGAGCATTGCCTCCTGATCCGGAGACACGAACGTCAGCATATTGAGGACCGTGCGGTAGGTGCGGGGCTTTGAGCCGTGGTTGTTCAGGATGTTTTCAGCAGCAGTGATGGCGGCACTCGCTCCTGCGTTGGCGCGGTGGGTGTCCTCAGTGCGCAGAATGACCAGCCGGGCCGCTTGCTCATCCGGCACATCCAGCGAGGAAGCTGGGCAAACGTGCAGACCTGCAAACGGTTCCTCCCGGCGCAGCTTTTTCAGCCGGGATTCGATCTCCTCGATCACGTCGGCTTCGCCTCACTGCGTTGCACGGGCCTGCGCAGTTTTGCGTAGGGTAGGGCGGGTGTCGAACCAGTAACGATCTCCGTTGGTGTTGGTGTAAAGGTATGCCAGCGAGCTCCGCAGGGTGTTCAGGGCATCGTTGAAATCGGCGATGTTTTCGCCGGGCTGGACCACACCCAGCCGGATGCGGGAGGCCTCGATGCCGCGCACTGCCTGCGAGCGCACGGTGGGAGCGCTGCCCAGCATGATGGTGCGTGCCACCCGGCGGGATGCCATAATGCGCCCATACCGCTGGTTGCTCTGGTCCTTCTGGTAGGGGACAGAGTTCTTGCCGTCGATCTCGGTGTTGACGATGGAGTTCCAGCCCTCCGGCAGATAGCGAATCAGTTCGTCCCGGACGTTGGGAACATCCAGCGAAAGAGAACCCGGCATGATCATGGCGCTGGCATCGCTGCCCATCCACAGCTCATGGATGACCGCAGCCATCAGCCGCAGCACGCCGCGGGTGCGCTGGAACCGCTCCAGTGTGGACCAGTCATCGTATAGGCGGTCAAAGATCTCCGGGTGGATGGGGTAGCAGGAGATCATCCGGTCGTGGTATTCCACCTCTTTGACCTCCGGCGGAAAATCGCTGGGGTTGGTCTGGTACAGCTGGCTAAACTGAGTACAGACCCGGTCGCGGGCTTCTGGGTCCTTGCAGTCAAGGAACAGACGGCGGCGCACCACCTCAAAGCCTTCGTTGGCGGCAACGGGCTTCCAGAT
>OGOU01002865.1_pt1 | contig 11646 bp, 7 predicted proteins | sample 1552721 | NCBI WGS metagenome assembly OGOU01 (sample SAMEA2580176, study PRJEB22360) | human gut metagenome | biome: human gut; feature: human-associated habitat; material: faeces | place: Denmark | collected 2008/2010 | reverse complement strand
CCGCCATTTCAGTGCCGCTGATAACGGTGTAGCCCTCAACATTTTCTGCGCTTAGTGTGTACAGCTTGTCATCTGTTTTAATTTCAAAGCACTTTGCCTTGAGCATATCGTCAGTAATTTTGAGGTCTGAGAGTGTGGCTGCGTCTGTGTCAAGGTTAGTGCTGATAATGACGCCGTCTTTTGCAATAATAGTGTCGCCTTTGCAGCTTTCAGCAAGATTTTCGCCTGTCACAAGCGCGTATGTGTCAGTGTCGATGTCAATAATAACCACTCCGCCTGCCGAACGGGTTACGCAAGCCATAAGGTTGTAAAAGCCGTCTTTGCCCTCAGCAGCCTTTGGCTCGGATATGCTCTTGTAGGTGTTGCCCTTTAATACGGTTTTAAACTGCCTTGTATTTTCATCATCTGTAATATTTTTGCCGATTAAATCTGCGTTGTCGGAATTGATAATTTTGCCCTCGCCATCGGTTACCATAAATGAATTCAGTTTCAGACTTTTTGCAATTTCTCCGCACTGTTCAGCAGAGGTCTGCTCGCTGACTGCGGCTGATACAACATTTGCCTTGGCAAAAAGCCCGTCCATAAACGTAAAGCTGTTCAGGCTTGAGTTGCTTACAAACTCGCTTACAACGCTCTCTGCGTTTGATAAATATTCGCTCTTGCCCTCGCCTTTGCCCAAACTGAGAGCCACGCATATCACAGAGGAAGCCGTCATAATTACAGCGATAACTGCGGATACAATGATAGCCGTGTTTTTTGTAACTGTCTTTGGATTTTTCATAGCAATTTTCCTTTCAAAGTTATTAATTTTTTACGAATTAAGAATAACATCTTTTTTGATGCGCTGCAATAGAAAATTGTAAAATAACAAACTATTGCACATAACATAACGATTTTTAAACACAATTAATACTATAATTAAATATATCGGATAATATTATGCTAAAATAATGCTTATTATCGGATATACTGATTTACTGTTTGCAAATTTCAAAACAACTTCACACAAGCGCCGCCTGAAAGTTCCTTTGTTCAATGTGTGTTTTTTAATTAATATTGTTATATTAGTATTATTAGGGTTCAGATTTTGAAGCAGTGTACTTCAAAAATTGAAGTAGGGGTATTCAAATTCTGAAGTACGGTGCTTCAATATTTTTTTAATGAGAATTATTTCTTTTGGTAAAAAATTCCACGAGATTGTTCCTCGCAAAGCCCTCGCTGTAAAGGTCGGGGTTCAGCTCATACACAAAGGAAGCGTTCTGCTCCTTTCCAAACTTGCTTGCACGAAAGCCGCCCGACCTTGATATAATGTTTCTGTCCTCAAGCTTTCTTATGCTCTTCCTTACGGTGTTGTCAGAAATTGAGCAGGAAACAGCTATGGTGTGCACGGAAGGAAAGCTCATACCGTTATCATCACTGCACCTTGCAAGATAGCTGAGTACGGCAAGCTCTGACGGGGTAAGCATAAGGCAGAAAACCTCATTTGGCAATGTAAAAAAGTTTTTGATGTTTTTATTATTCAGAATAATCACCTCTTACTTATACATCAAAAAACCTTTAAAATTGCACTAATCACAACAATTTCCGAGAAAATAATTTTAAAGGCAGCCGGTGGGCTGCACTTATCCGAGAGGATAGTATCATAAAGAAAAAACTCTTGTGCCTGACAACTGCCGAGCAATTCACTATAAAGTTAAAAGCTCAATACAGGCAGTAAAGGTTATAAAAGGCTGATTTTCGGGAAAATAAAGTGTTGAATTAACCCAAACTGTCTGCTCGGACTAAAAAAGCAAAAAAAGACGCTACCGACAGTGCCTCTGCCTGTCGGTAGCTTACTTAGAGAAATACATAAAGATTAAAATGAAACTCGTAATTTACTATATCATAGTTTCTTAGTAGTTAATTTAAGTAGAACTTTGGACTCATCTCCAACAATAAAATTTAATATTAAAAAATCAGTAAAGTTTACATTGGAATTATCTCCTATACATCGGTATATTAAATATAAACTTTTATGTACATTGGTTTTATCTCCGTTTATTATTTTTATTTAAATTAAACTATACTGTACATTGGCATAACCACCATCAACAAGATTTTTAATATAATATTAATTTGTAATCATAATCTCGGATAAACCTGATTACCTTAGAAATGTGATTACTAAAAAGCTCATTTTTACGAATAATAATCTTAAAGCTGCTGCCTCCAACTATATGTAAAAATATGAAGTTTATGTATTAATTCGTACGTTTTGGCTGCATCTTTTCGATTGGTAATAATCGGAAACCTAATCTGATTAAATTAAATTTTTAATAATGTGTTTAATAACACTGAAATTATCAGTAGTCCGACAAACAAACGAGATATTATTATAACCCTTCTACTGCATCAGGTTATCGTTTGTTTGGGGGAAGGCTCCGCATGAAATCTCTGATATGTCTTATGTATAGGATTTTTACTTTCATATTAGAAACCTCCTTTGTTCCTTTTCTTTGTCTATATTATACATAATGATTTAACGTTTGTCAATATAAATATTAAAAATATTTATATTTTTATTTTTTAAAAAAGTATTGAAGGTTTATTCCTTATGTGTTATAATTAAATAGTTGGAGGTATTGCAAAATACTTCCTTTATTGACTTTTTACCTGTTTTTGTGTATAATGTTTCCACATAATTCAGATTTTCAAAGGATAAGAGGTGCAGTGAATGATTAAGAAGTATAATAAGCTCGTAAGAGATAAGATTCCTAAGATTATTGAAGAAAACGGACAGATGTGTGAAATTGAAATTCTTTCCGATGAAAGATACCTTGAAATGCTTGAGTTAAAGCTTACGGAAGAATGTACAGAATATCAGATAGACAAGGACCCTGAGGAGCTTGCAGATATTCTTGAGGTTATTTATGCCATTGCCAACGCAAGAGGTCTTACCGATGGCGAGCTTGACAGAATCAGACTTGCAAAGGCAAATAAAAACGGAAGATTTAAGGATAAGATTTATATTAAGGAAGTTACCGAATGGTAAGGCAAATAACAAACAGCTAAAGTTTTTTGTTAAGAATTCTGAATAAGAAAAACGGCTTGAAATCTGTGTTTTGCAGATGTCAAGCCATTTTTATTTATGCTTTTGTTTATGCATTTTCCCGAGTGGATAGTATCATAAAATCTTACACTCCCCTGCCCGACAACAGCCAAGCAATTTTCGGGCATAAAAAGCCTTGAATTAAACTATACTGTCTGCTCGGACAAAAAGCTTAAAGGTTGTCGTCATAAACAGCTCTGCCGCCGCCGATGTATTTCGGCCTTGTTCTGGCGGCAAGCAAAATTGCATTGCCAATGTGGTCTGTTTTGAGCCTTACGGGAACAGCTACCCTTTTTAAGTGCATACCAATTAATGTTCCGCCGATGTCAAGTCCTGCGTCAGCCTTGATTTCCTCAAGAGCGACAGGGTCATTAAAGGTTTTGTAGGCGGTAGTTGCAAATGAGCCGCCTGCCTTTGGCTGAGGAACAACATTCACAATCTCGGAATTGGGAACAGCCTTTCGCTCAACAATGATTGCTCGGTTGAGGTGCTCGCAGCATTGCGCCGCAAGGTATATTTTTCTTTCGCTCAGAACATCATAAATGCCGCTAAATACCTCCTGAGCTACCTCAAGGTTTGAGTTTTTTCCTATAGTGCCGCCGGCAACCTCGCTTGATGAACAGCCGACAACTACGATACTGCCTTCCTTGAGCTTTGCAATTTCGCACAGCTCCTCACAAGCCTGCCTTGCCTGAGAATAAATATCAGACATATATATCAACTCCTAAAATTTTTATCTATTATTATATTATATCATTATTTTTGCAAAGTACAAGTGCAACAGGACTTTCAATTTAAATTTGCCGCTTTAATACGAAAAGCCTGCGGCGGTTGATACGCCTCAGGCTTTTGAATGAAAATATTATTTGTTTTTCTTGAACAGCTTTTGGTAAAGCGCAGTATCCTGAAAGCTTTTTGCCTCTGTATCGGGGATTTCCTTCAGCTTTGCAATTATCTTATTGATTGCTGTGTATTTTCCCTCAAGAATTGTGCAGAGCGCATACGATGCGTAGGGGAGAAGCAGGATTATATAGGTCAGTATATACTGAGATTTTGCTTCAAAAAGCAGATGGTAGCCAAATCCTCCGAGCAAAACAAGGGGAAGCAGAACCGTTTGAATATTTGTTTTTCTATATAAAAACATAAAATAAATTCCGATGGTAAACAGTATGAATACCGCCATCATATAGAAGCTAAAGTATAATTCCAAAAATTGTCCCGTGCTGCCCTCATAAACAGCCTTGCCAAGCCCCGTCTTCACGTCTGTGCTGTGACCCTTGACCTCGCTAATCCAAATGCTCTCATATGTCGGCTCGTTCCACTGGCTCAATATTTTGTTGCCAAAGAAATCGAACATATATGAAGTGTCGTTTGACATAAAGTTAAGCCTGCTGTCAATATCATCCCAAGCCTGGGCTTCGGCGGCTTCAATGTCACAGCCGTTGCCGGTGTAGAGGTTGAGCGCAATGTGATTGTACCATCCGGGAGCCATATTGGATTCATTTAATCCCATATCGAGATAAAGAACCTGAGAAACTCCGCTGTTCAGCTCGGTGCTTGCCCTTACCTCATAGCTTTTGATTATAAGGGTGCTTGTGCCGACTGTTGCAATGCACAGTGCGAGCGCAAACGCTATGCTCTGCCATTTTTTTGCCTTTACGGTATGAATTATAAGCATAATTACAAAGGCAACAAGGTAGATAAGATTGTTGTATTTTGCTACCGTGGATACAACAAGCAAAACACCGCAGGGGATAAGCAAAAGATACTTGTTTGTCTGAAAATACTTGATAAGAAAATATGAAGCCCATAATGCACAGCACATACCGATGATATTGCCGTAAACAAAGGTGCAGAAAAGAAGCGGCTGAATACAGCCTGCAAGTGCGATAATCACAATAAACTCGATTTTTTTTCTGCCGAAAATAAGCTTTGTGATTTTTGCAACTGCAACATATGCTGCTGCGGCGCAGAGAACATTAATTGCCTGAATCGGCATTGAGCTGTCTGTACCGAAAATTCTGTAGATGATTTCGCTTATAAATACAAAACCGAGTTGGAACGGGTAGCAGTTATAATAAGAGTATCCTCCGTAATAATCGTGGTTATGAAAATCGGTGTTATTATGTAATGAGGTGTAAATTCCCTGAGCCGCCTGAGTTGCGGTTTCGTAAATATTGTAGCTGTCGGCACCCGGAGTTGACTGAACAGAAAGAATCCATATTAATCCGATTGCGGAGGCAAGGGCAAACAAACCGACCTCCATTAACCGCATATCGACCTTTGCAAAAAATTCGGTGTATTTGTTGATTTTAAACAGAACAGCCAAAAAAACTGCAAGGCACAGTATGTTCAGAACCACTATATCATTCTGAAAAAGAATAACCTCCGAACCGTATTTTGCAGGGTCGATAACGCTTGTCTGAAAAATACTCATTATTGAAATATAGCCGAATGCAAAAAACAGCAGAAAACAAATAAAATTCACCGCAATGCTTTCGGTAAGGCAGCCCTTTTGCAGCTTTTTTTCGCTGTCAGCCGACTCTTTGCTTTGGGTTTTTTCGTTAATAGTTATAGTATCGCTCATTGTGCACCCCCTCTGTCAAAATTCCTTTTTAACGGAGCGCATAAAGAGCTTTCCAAGTGCTTCTTTAGGGTCAACATTATCAAAAAGAACACTGTAAACGCTTTCAACAATAGGCAGCTCAACATTGTTTTCTTTACCGAGCCTGCACAGAGCCTTTGAGGTCATTACGCCCTCGGCAAGCTTTTCAAACTTAATGCCCTTTACAAAATTTTCACCGTAGCTGCGGTTGTGACTCCACTTAGAAAACAGCGTAGCCTCGTAGTCGCCCAAATGACAAAGCCCGTAGGCACTCATTTCGTTGCCGCCGAGAGCCTTTATGAGCCTAGCAATTTCTCTTGTTCCTCTTGCCATAAGAGCACCCTTAAGCGAGGCGTAGCCAAAGCCATCGAGCATACCTGCGGCAATTCCTATTACATTTTTTGCGGCTGCGCCGATTTCGCTGCCTATAAGGTCAGTGCCTACATAAAATCTTATGAGAGGACTTGAAAAGCTGTTCACCAGTTTTTCCTTAACCTCGGTGTTTTTGCTGTCAATAACCATACAGTTGGGAATACCCATTACATAATCCTGAGGATGTCCGGGGCCTACCCAGACTGCAATCGGAGTTTTTTCTTCGTCAACAAACTCGCCCACAACTTCACTCAGCCTTTTGCCCGTGGTTGCTTCAACGCCCTTCATACAGAGCACTATAGTCTTGCCCTCAAGGTTATTTTGGGCTATGCTCTGCATATATGAGCGCAAATGCTGAGAGGAGATTGAAATGATAATCACCTCAGCGTGGCTGACCGCCCTCGAAAGGTCGGAGGTTACCTCTATTGACGGAGGAAAGGTTAAGTAATCGTTTTTGTGTTCAGCGGAAAGCTGTATAAATTCGGGAGCGTCTGCAAGTCCGCAGGAAATAACATTGTTGCCTATTTTGTCAAGATACCAGGCAATGCAGCTGCCCCAGCGACCGCATCCCAAAACAGAAATATTCATAATAAGTCACCTGAATTTTTGCTTTACCGTACTAAAGACTTGTACGGTAAAGTATGTAATATGCTAAAACAAAGTAAAAGCAGCCCGCCGGCTGCACTAATCCGAGTAGTATGGTTTAAGTTTGTTGATAAACTATTTTGCGACAGCAAAATAACTAAAAATTTTCGCCCGCCTTTTTTAAAAGGCGGTGGGGTGGAGGGGCAAAGCCCCGCCTCGCAGTCTGCTGACTGCGAAATCCTTTTGTTTGAACCAGCGCAGGAGGGGAGAAAAACAGTACAGTGTACTGTTTTTCGTGGGGAACCCTCGCCGGGGGTTCCCAAATCCGGATGTTCCTTTTGTGCATATTACATAATGAAATGTACTTTTTCTACAAGCCGAACGGCTGCTGCATAAATTTGCAACAGCCGTTTTGTAATAAAAAGTCACACTACTTTTACGGTAACGTCTATTCTCTTTGTGCGGTGCATTGCGTCCTCAATGCTGTAGGTCAGCTTGTATGTGCCGACCTTGTCTGTGAGAACATTTCCGTTCACTGAGATTTTGTCTGAAATATTGTTGGAGCAGGTGTCATATGCGGTCACTCCCTCAAGCAGGTCAACAGAGCTGCCCTTTTCTACAGAGAGGTCGCTTGTTCCATAAATTTCGGGAGTTTTTGACGAATAAGGATTTTCAATATCATCGTCGGTCGGGTCCCAGCCGCAGCTGTGGTCGGTTATTTTTATAGACTCGGGCTTGCCGAGCGGGCCGGGGTCATCGCTGTCATATACGGTCACATCGGTGTTTTCGGGACAGTTTTCGTATATCCACTTAACGTCGGCGGTCTGCATTCTCACACAGCCGAGCGAAGCCTCCTGCCCGAGCTTGTTAAATTCCTCTGTTTCAAGCATATCAGGGCTTGCGTCATAATAAGGCACAGAGTGAAACAGGTAGTCACCGTAAAAGCCCGATACATAGTGACCGTAAACGTCATTGAACAGCGGATTCCATTCCTGCTTGTAATAGATTGAAAAATCGCCGACAACAGTTGCCCTGTCAATGCCTGTTGAGCAAATCATTGCCCTTACCGGCACGGTGTACTCGCCGTTTTCGTCGTAGGTATAAACGGTAACGCAGTTTTGCAGGCGGTTTACTCTGATATAATAAGGATTTTTTTCATAGATATTATAAAGGTTTTTCTCAAGAATATCCGTATTTGCAATATAACAGGTGGAAAAGCCGTCATAAACGCTCTGCGCCTGCGGGTCAACCGTGACGTTGTAGGTGTAGCGGGTGCTGCCTATTTCTGCATAGACAGTTGCACTGCCCTCGCTTACTGCGTCAATTCGTCCGCCGTCATCTACTGTAACAACGCTTTCGTCACTGCTTGACCATTTTGAATTTATTAAATCTTCCTTGCTTGCGTCAGACGGTGTAATAATTTCGTATTCACCGCACTCAATGACTATGTCGCCCGTTTCTCCGTCAACAATAACTTCCCGTGGCTCGGTAGTAGGCACTGCATTGGGATAAGTGCCTGTCTGAGCGGAGCTTGGCATTGTAGCGTCAGTAGGCTTACTTTGGATTGCAGTTTTGCCCGCAACGGCGGTCACAGCCACAGACACAGCAAGTACGGCTGAAAGCGAAAAGATAAAGGATTTTCGATTCATCTTAAATTCCTTTCGTGTGGTTATTTTTGCTTAAAATCTATAATGTCCGATTTTACATTATTATATATGTTTTTATAAAAAAATTCAAGAAATATTTAAATCTTCAACAAAAAACACGGTAAATGTGGTAAAATGAGTGGGGTGATTAGTATGGCGCATATAATAAAGCACTTTTTAACTATTACAAAGCACAGGCACAAGGTTATAGCAAACTGCGCAAGGGCGGGAATATTGTGGCAGGGGCTCAGGCACGACCTTTCAAAGTATTCGCCGACTGAGTTTATACCCGGCGCTTTGTATTTTCAGGGCAATAGAAGCCCTAATGAAAAAGAGCGTGAGTTGTACGGCTATTCAAAGGCGTGGATGCATCACAAGGGAAGGAACCGCCATCATTATGAATATTGGAATGACTACAATCCAAAGACAAGGCAGATTGAAAACGTTGAAATGCCGGTGAAATATGTTATAGAAATGTTTTGCGACAGAGTGGCGGCAAGCAAAATATATAACGGCACTGCCTATAAGGACAGCGACCCGCTTAATTACTTTGGCAGGGTAAAGGGCAAGCGCCGTATGCACGAAAACACAGAAAAGATGCTTGAAACTCTGCTTGTTATGCTTAGCGAAAAGGGGGAGGAAGAAACCTTCAGATATATTCGCAGTATAAAAAAACAGAGAAAATAACAAATTCAATCGGTCCGCTCAGGCATATGCCGAGTGGTTCTGTTTTGAGCTGAAAATGTTTAAATCAGACATAATTTACAGAAAAATCAGCCAATGGACTGCACTTATCTGGGCAGACGGTACCATATAAATATACAATTTTGTACCTGACAACCACCGAGCAAATTCCTATAATTTTGATTAAAAGTAAGCCTTTTTTATACAATATTTAAAATTAATAGTAATTCTTATAAATCCTTGACATTCAAACGAAAGTGTGGTATTTTATATATGCTGATTTTTAAACGGAAACAATAAATCAGCTACGCAAGGCTTTATGTTGCCGTTTTGACAAAAAGCAAAAATATCAATTCAATGAGAGAAAATCTCGTCTATTGAAACTGCTTATCATGCCGGCGGTTCAAATCAAAGCTGTTTGAGCCTTGTCGGCTTTATTATTGAAAATTTAGGGGGTTATTCTATGCGTTCCGAATGGAGTAATTTTGTCGGAGGACTTTGGGAATCCGAAATCAATGTAAGAGACTTTATACAAAGAAACTATAAGCCATATGATGGCGATGAATCTTTCCTTGAAGGACCTACAGAAGCTACAAATAAGCTCTGGGGCAAGCTCAAGGAGCTTCAGAAGGAAGAAAGAAGCAAGGGCGGCGTTCTTGATATGGATACAGAAATTGTTTCAACAATCACATCGCATAAGCCGGGATATCTGGATGAAAGTATGAAAGATCTTGAAAAAATCGTAGGTCTTCAGACAGATAAGCCTCTTAAACGTGCATTTATGCCTTTCGGCGGAATAAAAATGGCTGAAGAAGCTTGTAAAACTTATGGCTATACTCCAAGTCCTGAACTTCATAAAATATTTACAGAATATCATAAAACGCATAATCAGGGCGTATTCGACGCATATACGCCTGAAATGCGTGCAGCCCGTAAGAACAAGATTATTACAGGTCTTCCAGATACATACGGAAGAGGACGTATCGTGGGCGATTACAGAAGAGTTGCTCTTTACGGTATTGATATGCTTGTTGAGGAAAAGTCCAAGGATCTTGCTTTCTGCGGAAACGGTAAAATGCGTGACGACGTTATCCGACAGCGTGAAGAAATAAGCATGCAGATAAAAGCGCTTAAAGAAATGAAAGTAATGGCAGAATCATACGGATTTGATATTTCAGCTCCTGCCAAGGACGCACGTGAAGCATGCCAGTGGTTATATTTCGGTTATCTTGCAGCAATCAAAACACAAAACGGCGCTGCAATGAGCGTTGGACGTATTTCTACATTCCTTGATATTTATATTCAGCGTGATTTAGACGAAGGAAAGCTTACAGAATCAGAAGCTCAGGAGCTTATCGACCATATGGTTATGAAGTTTCGCATGGTTAAGTTTGCACGTATTCCTTCATATAATGAACTGTTCTCAGGAGATCCTGTTTGGGCAACGCTGAGTATTGCCGGAAAGAGCGTTGACGGTCGTCATATGGTTACTAAGAACGATTTTCGTTTTCTGCATACGCTTGAAAATATGGGACCTTCACCTGAACCTAATCTTACGGTTCTTTATTCATCAAATCTTCCGGAGGCGTTTAAACGTTATGCGTCTGCTATTTCCGTGCGTACAAGTTCTATTCAGTATGAAAACGATGAAGTTATGCGTGTTGAGTGGGGCGATGATTATGCTATCTGCTGCTGCGTATCTGCTACTCAGACGGGTAAGGAAATGCAATTCTTCGGTGCACGTGCAAATCTTGCAAAATGCCTTCTGTACGCAATAAACGGCGGTGTTGACGCTAAGACAAAGGTACAGGTAGGGCCGAAATATATTCCTATTACTTCGGAGTATCTTGATTATGATGAGGTAATGGCAAAGTTTGACGACATGATGAGCTGGCTTGCAAGCATTTATGTTCATACATTGAATCTGATCCATTATATGCACGACAAGTACTACTATGAAGCTGCCGAAATGGCTCTTATTGATACAGATGTAAGACGTACATTTGCCACAGGTATCGCAGGTTTCTCACATGTTGTTGATTCACTTTGCGCTATTAAATACGCTAAGGTTAAGACTATTCGTGATGAAGACGGTATTGTTACTGATTTTGAAACTACAGGCGATTTCCCAAGATACGGCAATGACGATGACCGTGCTGATGAAATTGCAGTATGGCTGCTGAAAACTTTCCTCAGAAAGATTAAACAGTGCCATACATACCGTGATTCAGAACCTACAACCTCAATCCTTACCATTACTTCAAACGTTGTTTATGGCAAGGCTACAGCTTCACTTCCGGACGGAAGAAAAGCCGGCGAACCGCTTGCACCCGGTGCAAATCCATCATACGGCGCTGAAAAGAACGGACTGCTTGCTTCACTTAATTCCGTTGCAAAGCTGCCTTACGAATATGCACTTGACGGTATTTCAAATACACAGACAATTAATCCTGACGCTTTGGGTCATGAAGAGTCCGAGCAGGTTACAAATCTTGTAAATATTCTTGACGGATACTTTGATCAGGGGGCACATCATCTTAATGTAAACGTATTCGGCAAAGACAAGCTTATTGACGCTATGGAACACCCTGAAAAGGAAGAATACGCAAACTTTACGATCCGTGTTTCCGGTTATGCAGTTAAGTTTATCGACCTTACCCGTGAAC
>OGOU01002863.1_pt1 | contig 11657 bp, 14 predicted proteins | sample 1552721 | NCBI WGS metagenome assembly OGOU01 (sample SAMEA2580176, study PRJEB22360) | human gut metagenome | biome: human gut; feature: human-associated habitat; material: faeces | place: Denmark | collected 2008/2010 | reverse complement strand
CTTTTGAAAAAGGCGGGCGAAAACTTTTAGTTATTTTGCTATCGCAAAATAGTTTATCGACAGTCTGAGCCGCCGTCTTTACGGCGGCTTTTCTAACAGGTGAATTTATGAAAATTAACAAGGATTATATCTGGAATTACTTAAAAAAATCCGACCTGCCTATTGTTCTTTACGGAATGGGTGACGGTGCAGATAAGGTGCTTTCCGCATTTGAAAAGCACAAAATTACGACGAACGCTGTTATGGCAAGCGATGATTTTGTGCGTGGTCAGAGCTTTCACGGCTTTACCGTCAAAAAGCTGAGCGATATTGAAAAAGAATTTCCCGATTTTATAATTGCGCTTTGCTTTGCCACCCAGCTGCCTGAGGTTATGCAGAATATATTTCAAATTTCAAAGAAGCACAAGGTCATTGTACCGAGCGTTCCCGCATTCGGAAACATTCTTTTTGATGAGGAATTTGTTGAAAAAAACAGCAAAGACATTGCAAAAGCCAAAAATCTGCTCGCTGATGATTTGTCAAAAAGGGTTTTTGACAATATTCTTGAATTTTACAGAACCGGAGAACTTTCTCTGCTTGACGAAATAACCACCGACAAGGACGAGGCTTTTTCGATTTTATCACTCGGAAATAACGAAACCTATATTGACTTGGGCGCATATAACGGTGATACCATAGATGAATTTCTGCACTATACAGACTCAAGTTACAAATTCATCGCCGCCTTTGAGCCGAATGCAAAGAATTTCAGCAAATTACAGGCTCACTGCAAGGATATGGAAAGAATAGAGCTTTGGCAGCTTGGGGCATACAGCTGTAATACCACCCTTTGTTTCAACAACAAGGCAGGCAGAAACAGCGCTATTGTAAGCGAAAGCTCCACCAGAACGCCTGTGGCAGCTGTGGATACAATTTTATGCGGCCGTGCTGCAACTTATATAAAAGCTGATGTAGAGGGAGCTGACTATGAGGCAATTCTGGGAATGAAAAATACGCTGAAAATGTTCAAGCCAAAGCTCAACTTCTCAGCGTATCATAGATTTGAAGATATTTTCAGACTGCCGCTGCTGATTTCGGAAATAAATCCCGAATATAAAATCTATCTGCGGCATCATCCGTACATTCCTGCATGGGACACTAATCTTTACTGCATTTAATTGTTTTTTGCAGAGCCAAATTCGCTTAATATGTCGTCAATTTCGCTTTCACTGGTTACTTTATCGGTGGAAGCGTATTTGCTGTAATCAAAATCATCGGCATCAATATCAACCTCTGCAGAAACGGTTTCTTTTGACGCTTCAGCTTCAGCCGCCTTTTCGTTTACAAACTCCTCGTTTCTGCGCTTTGCAGCAAGAAGTCTTTCCTCAGCCTCTTTCTCAGCCATTGCCTCTGCCTTTTTGCGTTTGTCACCAAATGCAATATCACCGATAAACAAGCCGAATATACCTGATATAAGGTAAGCTACAAGAAGAATAATATTTGTGACTTTAAAGCCTCCGTTATAAAGGAGCATACTCGGAATATAAACAACAGGGGCAATCAGGGTGAACAAAAAGTCCATTCCGTGTTTTGAGCAGTAAACCGCCGCACAGATTATTGCTGTTGCAGGAAAAATAAAATAATACGCAATAGTTGAAAAGCCCTGCATTGACTTTGAAATAAAGATAAGTGGTGCAAGCATATATACCACAAGAATTATCATACCGTATGGCAGATAGCGTTTTACCAAACCGTTCATAATTAACCTCCAAGCAATATTATACATAGAACATCATACATTATTTATTATAACTTAAAATTACAAAAAATCAAGAACATATACAACATTTGTTAATAAGCATTAAAAAACGGGACTTTTCAAAGCTCGTCAATGCTTTTTCTATCTTTCTGCCATTCGCAGAATAAGCATTAAAAAACGGGACTTTTCAAAGCCCCGTTTTTGTTCTTTTACCTCTAATAATTACTTAAGACCCTCTGTAATTTCTTCGGTATAATCAGCCTTTTTGGATACAACAAGGTCATTATACATATCAGCCTTTGAAGTATATCCCTTTACCTCTGAGTAATAACCATACTTAAGTGTTGTTTCACCCTCAATAGAGTTTGATTTAAGGTCAACGTACTGTGTGCCGTCTGCATACTGCATAATATCGGTAAACCTTACAGGGAAGTAAACTGTTGTTTCATCAAACTGTTTTTTCTCCTCGTTGCTCTTAACCTTGCCGCTGTAGATAACATAGAGCTGGTTTTTACCGTTCCATGTCCAAGCGCCGTCTTTTGCGTAGAGGAAGTATGTGCCCTCAAATTTAAGATCTGAAAGGCTTATGTACTTGCTGTCGCCTGCAAAATAAGAATTAATTACATCTTCGGTCTGAGTTTTCATTGAATCAAGCGTTTCAGGCTTAATGTCAGCGACCTTGCTTACATATTGGTCAACGCCCTTGCACTCAAATTCCTTAGTGGTAGTTGTAAATGCACAGCCGTATTCCTCTATAAAATACTCAGGATCGTTAGTTACAGTAACAGTAATCTTGTCACCTACCTTGATTCCGTAGCTTTTGCTGAGGTCGTAGTATATATGGTCATAAACTTCGTCAGTATTAGTGCGTTTAATGTCAGCAGAAACATCAGGTGATGTTCCGGTAAATTCAACCGTTACTCCGTCAAAAGGATCAATAGTTTTAACCTCTTTAAGTCCCTCAACAGTATATTCGGTAGGCTCGCCTGCATATTCAATTTTAAACTTTGATGCAGCCTCGTTATCAAACTCAAAGGTAACTGTTACTACATCACCGTTTTTCAAACCTGAACTCTCATCAAGCTCCCAGTCAACACTGTCAACCATATCATAATAAGCCGAAAACATACCGCTATAACTACCGTTATACGCATTCTTGAATGAAGGTGATGCCTTAATAAGGTCATCGTAATAACTTGTATAGTCAAAATCGACCTCAGCCTCACCATTTGTGTTATAGCCTGTAAATTCTACGGTAATGTAATCGTTGAGATTTATTTTTGTCTTATGTGTAGCTACCAAAACAATGGCAACAACTATAATAATAAGAAGTACGCAGACACCGCCGATAATTCCAAAAAGAAGCTTTTTGTTTAAGGGCTTCTTAGGCTTCTGCATTACCGGTGCAGCGTTAAAATTCTGCGGCTGTCCGACATTTTGAACAGGAAGCTGTGACGGCTGCGGCATATTATTCTGCTGTGCATTTACGTTTGGCTGCTGTACCTGAGCATTCTGATTTGTATTTACGTTTGGCTGCTGTGCCTGTGCGTTCTGATTTGCATTTACGTTTGGCTGCTGCGCCTGTGCGTTCTGATTTGTGTTTACATTTTGCTGCTGTAAATTTGCACCGCAAAATACGCAAAACTTACTGCCATCCTTTATTTCCTTTTTGCAATTAGGACAATTCATTAAATTTCCACCTTTCTGAAACTGAAACAAAAGCAATATTTAATATTCACATTTCTATCACAGAAAATTATACGCTTTATTTTTACAAAAGTCAACAAATTGCGGCAATGCCTGCCTCCAAAAAAAAGCGGATTTTTACGCTGAAATTCATTGACAATACACACAAAATCAACTAAAATAAATATGTATGGGTTGATAACCATATAACTATAAATTGAACTGGGGTGAAAAATTAATGGACGCAGATGGTAATAAAGGCGCAGTACCCGGGCGAAGTTTTAACAGACAAAATGGCGCTGCTGCGTTCGTTTTTGTCTAACCCTTAATAAATAAAAATGGTACTCGTCTTTACTCCCTGAAACAAATAAAGGAGGAAAGATGATGGAAACGGTTAAGGTTACTATTACCGAAACTATCAGAGTACTGCTTGAAGAAAAAAAGTTTAATACTCTGAGGGATATTCTTATCACCCTTAAGCCCTATGATATTGCCGCCGTTTTTGAGGAATTGCAGGATGAAAAAGCTCCTATACTCTTTAGAATTTTGCCTAAGGAGCTTGCCGCCGAAACATTTGTAGAAATGGATGAGGAAACTCAGAAGCTTTTGATTCACGGCTTCAGCGATACCGAGCTTAAAGAGGTAGTTGACGAGCTTTTTATTGATGATGCTGTTGACATTATCGAGGAAATGCCTGCCAATGTTGTAAAACGAATTTTAAAGCAGGCAGATAAGGATACCAGAAAAATTATAAACGAGCTGCTCAAATATCCTGAGGACAGCGCAGGCTCGATTATGACAACGGAGTTTATTGTACTCCGACCGAAAATGACAGCCGAGCAGGCTATCAAACGAATAAGAAGAACGGGTGTAGATAAAGAAACCATTTACATCTGTTATGTTACAGACGATAATTCAAAGCTAATAGGCATAACCAGCGTTAAGGATTTGCTTTTATCCGATGACGATACAATCGTGTCGTATATTATGGAGGAAAACGTTATCAGCGTAAACACCCTTGATGACCAGGAGCAGGTTGCGCAGATGTTTTCTAACTACAACTTTCTTGCGCTTCCGGTTGTGGATACCGAAAACAGACTTGTCGGCATTGTCACTATCGACGATGCTATTGACGTCTTGCAGGAGGAGGCAACCGAGGATATTGAAAAGATGGCTGCCGTAATGCCGTCTGATAAGCCGTATATGAAAACAAGTGTTTTCGGAATTTACAAAAAGCGTATTCCGTGGCTTCTCATACTTATGCTCTCGGCAACATTTACCAGTGCAATTATAACCCATTTTGAGTCAACTCTTGCGAGCGTAATTGTACTTTCTTCGTTTATTCCGATGATTACAGGTACAGGCGGTAACGCAGGCTCTCAGGCGTCGGTATCGGTTATCCGTGCACTGTCTTTGGGCGAAATCAAGTTTTCTAATGTATTAAAGGTACTGTGGAAAGAGTTTCGTGTGGCTATTCTCTGCGGCGTTACCCTTGCTGCGGCAAACTTTATAAAGCTGATGATTTTTGATTTAAACGGCAAAGAAAACGCAGTTTTCATTGGACTTGTAGTTTCACTCACACTTGTGGGAACAATCATAATGGCAAAGCTCATAGGAACATTTCTGCCTATGGTTGCAAACAAAATCGGCTTAGACCCTGCCGTAATGGCTTCTCCGCTGATTACCACAATCTGTGACGCACTTTCTCTTTTAATATACTTTGCCATAGCTACAAGTATATTAAATATTTAACAGCCGATGGGCTGCATTCCTTCGGGCAGTTAGTTTCATATAAAAACTCACTTTTGTGCCATACTGTTGCCGAGAAAATTTTTATGCATCATATAAAAAAGCAACAACCTTGCAGAGTAAAAAATCTGCAAGGTTTTTATTATTTTACGGTTGCTGTCAAAAGCTTTTTGCCGAGAACAAAAATCTTTGAATTTTTATACCACATATAGCACACTGTGGATGCCGCAATGGGAAGAAAAGTCCACCAGATACTCTCTCTTGCCCAAAAAATCTGTACTATGCCGGCAAACGCCACACCAAGATGGAAGAACAAAAGCGTCATTCCAAAGAACTGCGCCTTGCGCTTCATTTTAATATCCCCGTCAATTAAATACGAGGCGAGGGAGGTAACAGCCTGTCTTAAATTATTTGTAGAAAATATGGTAGAGCTTCCGTAGCCGGCATCTCCTGCAAAAGCATTCCATTGAATCGGCGTTGCATAGAACAGCGGCAGCATAGCAAGATACGGATTTTCAACAAAATTCAGCATACTTACAAGAAAAACAGCGATTGATGTTACAAAAAGGCTGATAACTCTTGCATCAATTTTTACAAACTTATTCACAAGAACATAGGTTACATTTCCGCAGATATATACAACGGCGGCAATCACCATATAAATAAGAAGCGAATGAGTAGGTTCAAAAAAATTGTGCACAATATGAATCATATTTGAAGTCTGTGATGAAGCCAGCAAATCGCAATGATTTATAATAGCATATGCAGCTATAAATCCTCCGACTGAGCTTACGCTAAAGTGCAGCCACGCCTCTTTTTTTATATTTTTATCCACAAGCATCGCCCTTTTATCAGTTTTCGGTCATAATTATAGCACAAGCAAGCTCTTATTTCAATTATTAAATCGCTGATAAGAACACTGCTTTCAGCTGTTTTTTTGTATATCGTCAATCAATCTGCCTTTTTCGACATTCGGCTTTATAAAATTGTTGTATGAATACTCCGCAAGAATTTGAGAACCCTTTGCAGTGTTTTTTTGTCTGCCGAGCACCTGACTCAGGGCAATTTTCCTTTCTTCCCACATTTTTCCGTCTGTTGCGTCATTAAGCATTACAGGCTGAATATTATCCATTGTGTGAGCAAATTTTGATTCTGCTGTTTGACCCTCTTCAAACTCAAGCCAAAGGCTTTTAAGCTTTTCCCTCTGGTCATCAGGCAAAAGCCCGAAAATTCTTTCTGCAGCCCGACTTCCCTTTCGTGCTGAGTCTTTTTGCCATCCTCATCATAGGCATAGGTATCTCCGGCGTCAATTTCCACAATATCGTGGAGCAAAAGCATTGTTATGGTTTTCAGTAAATCAATCTTTTCATTGGAGTATTCGCTCAGAATAACAGTCATAAGCGCCATATGCCAGGCGTGTTCGGCATCGTTTTCCCTGCGCTTTCCATCCGTAAGATAGGTTTGCCTGCTTATGAATTTTTCTTTGTCAATTTCCTTTATAAAATCAAACTGCTTTTTAATTCTGTCTTCCATATTATCCTCAGCTTACTACATTCTGCGGCTTGCCTGCAATGAACAAGCGTATATTTTCTGCTACGATTTTCATAAGTCTTTCCCTTGTTTCAACAGGCGCCCACGCAATATGAGGAGTAATAATGCAGTTTTTCGCCTGCATAAGTATGCAGTCCTCCTCCATTGGCTCAACAGCGAGGGTGTCAATGGCTGCGCCGCCTATAATATCATTCTGAAGCGCAACATATAAATCCTTTTCAACCATAACTCCGCCCCTTGCGGTGTTTACAAACAGTGCGTTATTTTTCATTTTTTCAAACTGTTCTTTGCCGAACATTTTCTCGGACTCACTGTTAAGAGGGCAATGCACGGTTACTATGTCACTTTTTTTAAGCAAATCATCAAAGCTGACGAACTCCACACACTCCGCCTGCTTTTTTGAGCGGTTGTATGCAATCACATTCATATCAAAAGCATTTGCAATTTTTGCAACGGCTCTGCCAATGCTTCCAAAGCCTACAATTCCGATTGTTTTGCCTGCAAGCTCATTTAAAGGATATACAAACGGCGAAAATGTCTTGCTCCTTTTCCACTGACCGTCAGCCACAAATTTAGCGTAATCGCTCACCTTGCTGTAATGCTCCAGAATCAGCGCAAAGGTGTGCTGTGCAACGGCATTGGTTGAGTAAGAGCCTGCATTGCAGACGGTGATATTATTGGCTCTGCAATATTCAATATCTATATTATTGTAGCCGGTGGCAAAAAGTCCGATGTATTTTAAATTTTTTGCAAATCTTAAAGAATTTGCGTCAAGCTTGGTTTTGTTGCAGATTACCATATCCGCATCGGCTATTTTCTCTGCAACTTCGTCATAGGCGAGCAGACCGTACTGCACAACCTCACCAAATTCAGCAAGGCAGTCGGCAGGAACAAGCTCATCAACTACAGTCTGTGCGTCTGTCAGAACAATTTTCATATAAACCTCCGTATTTTTAAAGCCTACGGCTATAAATTCTAACTTAATTATACACTATTTTTCCGCTCTTGCAATATTTTGATAAAAATGTATAATTATATCGGAGGTTTTAAAATGTATAAAAATATTCTTTTTGATCTTGACGGAACTCTTTTGCCTATGGATGTACACAAATTTGTAGAATACTACTTTGGCTCTCTGTGTAAGAAGATGGTTCCCGTATTAAAAGTTGAACCAAAGACACTTACCGACTCCATTATGGTTGGATTACAGGAAATGTATAAAAATGACGGCTCGGCGCTGAACAGAGAGGTATTCTGGGATTCCGCCTCAAGGTTCTGCAAAATTGACCTTGCTCAATATGAAAACCAATTTAACGATTACTATAACAATGAATTTGTTGCCGCCAAAGCCGCTACCGAAATTAATCCCTACGCTCAGAAAAGTGTAGCCTATGCAAAGGAAAACGGGATTAAGCTGATAGCCGCAACAAATCCAATTTTTCCAAAAGCCGCCACATATAAGCGCCTTGAGTGGGCAGGACTTGATCCAGATGATTTTGACTACATAACCGTGTATGACAATTCCACCGGCTGCAAGCCTAATCTCTTGTATTTCAGGGAAATTTGCGATAAATGCGAAATTTCTCCAGATGAAAGCCTTATGGTCGGCAATGATGTTGACGAAGATCTGTGCTCAGCTGAGCTTGGGTTTGACACATATTTAGTCACAGACTGCATAATCAACCGCCATAACAAGGATTTCTCCTCTCATAAAAGCGGCAGCTTTGAGGATTTTTACAATTATCTCACCGAGCAATTTCTTGAAAAATAAAAAAATTTATCTGCAACAGAATAGAACAAAATTCTTACTCCGTAACTATTATTATAGTTATGGAGTTTTTATTTTGCCCAAATCAATTTGGGTATAAATAGCGAGCTGAATTTTTCAGTGACGAAAAGGGATGTTTAAAATGCTCAAAACAAAATTTGAAAACAATGTGCTGACAGCGTTCCTCGAGGGAGAAATTGACCACGATGCAGCCGCAAGAATACGCACCAAGCTTGACGGAATATGCGAATCTGTCAAGCCAAAGCTTTTATGCCTTGACTTTTCGGGGGTGTCGTTTATGGACAGCTCAGGAATAGGTCTTGTGCTTGGAAGATACCGTCAGATGAAGCTTATCGGCGGTTCGGTACGGGTAATTAATATACCTGAAAATATGTACAGGCTCTTTGCTCTGTCGGGGCTTGAGGGATTGGGGGTGCTGAGATGAATGTAATAAACGAAATGAGCCTTAGCTTTCCGTCAAAGAGCAGCAATGAGGCATTTGCCAGAAGCGCTGTTTCGGCTTTTATAATCGGACTTGACCCCACCGTTGCGGAGCTTTCAGACTTAAAAACAGCGGTTTCGGAGGCTGTTACAAACTGCATTGTACACGGCTACCGACGTGGAAGCGGAACTGTTTACATAAACGGCAAAATCTATGAGAACAACAGAGTTGTAATTAAAATCCGTGACAAGGGCTGCGGCATTTCTGATATTGAAAAAGCAATGGAGCCTCTGTTTACCACTGCTCCCGAGGAGGACAGAGCAGGGCTTGGTTTTGCGGTTATGCAGAGCTTTTGCGACAAAGTAAAGGTGAAATCCGTTGTCGGCAAGGGAACTGCCGTTACCCTTGAGAAAACTATTTCTTCCGGACGTTTTCTCTCAAGAGGACGGTAAAGACGGTTATATCGTGAGTCGGGGGTGATATTATCGGGGACAGAAATTCTATTGCAGAAAAGCATATGGGACTGGTTCACTCCTGCTGCAGGCATTTTGCAGGCAAGGGAATTGAATACGAGGAGCTTTTTTCAGCCGGCTGTCTGGGACTTGCAAAGGCTGTTGAGCGTTTTGATGAAAGCAGAGGACTGAAATTCTCAACCTACGCCGTACCCGTTATTCTGGGAGAAATCAAGCGGTTGTTCCGTGACGGCGGCTCAGTACGGGTTAGTCGCACCCTCAAGGAGCTTGCTGTCAAAATTTGCAGACTTAACAATGAACACGAGCTACGGTACGGCAGAGAAATGAGTATAACCGAACTTTCACACGCACTGAATGTAAGTGAAGAAAAGATTTGCGAGGCACTTTCAGCCTCCCGTTCTCCCCTATCTCTCACTGTCGGAAACGATGATGATGACTCCCCCGTTGATATACCTATTGCCGATTCTCAGGAGGAAATTACCGAAAGGCTCAGCCTTATGCAGGCAATTTCTCAACTTGATGAACGTGACAGACAAATAATACATCTCCGCTATTTTCTTAATAAAACCCAGTCGCAAACCGCTGACCTGCTTGCAATGACGCAGGTACAGGTCAGCCGCAGAGAACGCAAAATTCTTGCAGCCATACGAGAAAAAATGAGCGTTTAGTCCTGCATATACTGTCTTTAAAATTGTAATAAAATCAGCCCGACTTCTTCCGGGCAATTTTCTAAAAAATGAAAAAACCGACAAACGGCGAAGTATTTAACCTCGTCCGTTTGTCGGCATTTTTATACAGTATAAGTCATACTTAGGTAAAGTGAAAATCTTATTCCCTACTCCCTGACTTTTTCTCCTTAGAATAAATAACCTCACCATATACAGCAGGAATTAATGAGCTTACTATAATAATCAAAACCGACGTAAAGAAAAGCGCAGATGCTGCTTCAGCCGCAAATATTGAAATCACTCCGAGAGCAACGGCAATAATACCTCCGATAACTCCCGTATATGCGGCTAAACGGTGCACCTTTTTCCACACTGCTTTACTGCTCAGAGTAGCATGGGTTTTAACACCAAAAGAAAAATTCTGCTTTATCTTAGGCATAAGATTGCTGATAAATACAAACATACAGCCCAAGAATATGCAAATCAGCGGTAAGAACAGATTGTAAATCTGCACTGAGTTATTCAGTACAGCTACAGTCAGAACCCAGAATATCATCATTAAAAAGGCAAAAATTGCATATATACATCTTTCTGCATATTTTCTGTATGACTTATATTCCTCATCCTTTTCTTTGACTGCCGAATATACGGCAAATATAATTCCAAACAAAATAAGAACGCTCGGAATAAGCAAAAACAGCCACTTTGAAGAATAAGCGTCTGCAACTCCGTTTACGCCGTAATGCGAGGGCAGAATATCATTTGGATTGGCGGCAATAAATCCCGCTGTCACAGCCGTATTTAATAACGATAAAATCAAAAGTATAAATTTTTTCATATCAATTATCCTCCCTGTCTGTCAAGTCTGAAAGCAATCTCAGCATATCCTCAAGCACGGTAGTTCTCAGTGAATAAATTACATTCTGACCTACTTTTTCCGAATCCACAAGCTCCGCCTGCTTTAAAATATTAAGATGATTGCTGATTGACGGCTTTGTCATATTAAATTCTGCGGCAATCTCACCTGCATTCAGGCTCTTGTTTTTTAATAATTCAAGAATTTTTCGCCTTGTAGGGTCCGCCAATGCTTTCCACACATCTCCCATATAATCACTCCTTCGATTATTAGTTAATTAGATAATTGTCTAATTGACTAATATCATTATAGACCAAGTATATTCCCCTTGTCAATACATTTTTTAATTTTTTTGCCCGAGTAGGCAGTATGGTTTAATTCAAAACATTTTATGCCCGAAAGCCACCTTTATATGATACCGGCTGCCGCAAAATAGTTTATCAACAGACTAAGGAGCAGCCTTTCGACTGCTCCCGCAAATTTTAGGCATTTGCCTTTATTATTTATTTCTGTAAGTTACAGCACGGTAACTGTGCTTGCAATAAACTGCTGAAGGAAGGTAACATCAGCTACATCAACCTTGCCGTCCTTGTCGGTGTCGGCTACTGTGTCATAGTAATCTGTACCTGCTTTTGCAAGCTCAATCTGGATTGCCGTTACATCGTTTACGTCAATCTTTCCGTCATTGTTCATATCGCCAACGGTTTCAGTTTCTTTCTTTTCCTC
>OGOU01002858.1_pt1 | contig 11672 bp, 9 predicted proteins | sample 1552721 | NCBI WGS metagenome assembly OGOU01 (sample SAMEA2580176, study PRJEB22360) | human gut metagenome | biome: human gut; feature: human-associated habitat; material: faeces | place: Denmark | collected 2008/2010 | reverse complement strand
TTGTCGCTACGAGGGCCTGCCGTTCGGGTTCGATGCCGAGCTGAAACATCAGCGCGATCAATACAGGCAGTACGATCCAGACGGTATTCATAAGCGATGTAAAACGACGATCCCGGGGCGCGGACTTCCCGGCAGCCCGGTTCCATTTTACTGCAAAGGTGGCCCTTTTTTCGGGAATCCGGCCCGTTTTCCGGAAAAAATTGTAATTTTAACCTTTCAATTACGCGAGATACGACGGTTTATGTCCCTGAACACCAAATACGACATCCTCGACAACCGACTGGTCATCCGACGGCTCAACGCCGGGGACCGGCAGTGTTTCGAAGCGTGCTACCGATTCTATTACAAGGGATTGTGCAGCTTCGCTTCGCGCTGGGTATCCCTCCCCGTGGCGGAGGACATCGTACAGGACACGATGCTGTACATTTGGGAAAACCGGGACCGCCTGATGGAGGAACTTTCGCTGAAAGGACTTCTGTTTATGATCGTCCGCAACAAGTCGCTGGACCGCATCTCCAGCCAGAAGGTCCATTCACGCGTCCACCAGCAGTTGGAAAAGAGATTCGCCGACCAGTTCGACTCCCCGGACTTCTACCTCGGCACGGAACTCGCACGGCTCTACCGCGAGGCGCTCGCCCAACTCCCCGAGCAGACCCGGCGCATCTTCGAGATGAGCCGCTTCCAGGGCATGACCCACCAGCAGATCGCCGCCGAGATGGAGGTGTCGCCCCAGACCGTCAACTACCATATCGGCCAGGCGCTCAAAGTCCTCGGCGTCGCGCTGAAGGACTACCTGCCGCTGATCGCGCTGTTTTTCGAAATGCCCGGGAACAACTGAAACCCCTGCCCCCTGCAACCGACCATATGCAATAAAAACGAAAGCCCGAAAAAAAATCGGGTTTTCGTTTAGTAACTATTTCCCCAAAACCGTATTACTGTTAGAAACCGAACTTATGAAAGAGATCGACGACAACCTGCTGACCGAATTTCTCGAAGGAAAACTCGACGAACCCGCCAACCGCGAGATCGAAAACTGGTACGACACCTCGGAGGAGAACCGCCGCCGGCTCGAAGCGCTCTACTTCGTGCTCTTCGCCGGAGACCGGCTCCGTGCCGCCGCATCGGTCAACACCGACCAGGCCTTCAGATCGTTGCAGCGGCGCATCGAACTGCGCCGCACGAAAACAAGGCCCCAATGGCGGCAGATCGCGGCGCGCTACGCCGCCATCCTCGTCGCGGGCGTGATCGTCGCAGGCATGTATCTCTACCAGAACCGGCCGGACGACCGCATCTGCACGGTCAGCGCCGAGCGCAGCGACTGCTCGGTGACGCTGCCCGACGGCTCCGTCATCCGGCTCACCCGCAGTTCGCAGCTCAACTATCCGGCCTCGTTCGACGACGGGAACCGCACGGTGCACCTCACCGGCGAAGCCTTTTTCGAAGTCAGCAAGCGCAACGGCGCGCCGTTCACCGTCACCACGGTCCACGACGCCGAAGTCGTGGTCCGCGGAACCAAATTCAACCTGAAAGCCTACGACGACAGCTCCGACGTCGAAACCGTACTGGTCGAGGGAGCCGTCGATTTCCGCGCCGCGGACCACGTCGTGGCCCTGCACCCGGGGCAGAAAGTCTCCTACAACCCCACGGACAACGACCTGACGCTGCAAACGGTCAACGTGGAGGCGGAGCTGGCCGCGCGGCTGCGCACGTTCCGCCACGTCGACCTGGCGCAGATCGCCGGGGTGATCGAGGATTTCTACGGCATCGGCGTCGCCTTCCGCAGCGAGGCGCTCAAAAACATCCAGTTTACCGGAACGCTCGACTTCAACATGCCGATCGACCATATCCTCGAAGTGCTGACGCTTTCGACGAACACCCGTTTCAACCGCAACGGCGAAAAAATCACCATTCACAAATAATCCAATCTTAACCAAACCTCTATGAAACAAAAGTTACTCCGTATGCGGCATGCCTGGTATCTACTGGCAGCATGCCTGACACTCCTTATTCCGTGGGGGGGGGAATGCAGGCGGCGCCGTCGCCCCAGCAGACTTCGGTCCGCGTTGAAAACGTAACCAGCCTGAAAGGGCTGATTCAGGAGATCGAATCGCAGACCTCCTACCGGATCTCCTACCAGGGCAACCTGGCGGACAACGTCCCCGTAAAAATCGCCAAATCGACGAAATCGGTTTCCCAGCTGCTCGACGAAGCCCTGCGCGGAACCGGCATCACCTACATCATCCGTCAGAACAACATCATCCTGACCCGCGCGGCGGCACTTACGGATACGGTCACGTTTCTGCTGTTCAGTCCTATGTACGGCAGCATCGAGAATTGGAAAAATATAATCGCGATCATTTCCAAACGGACTGGCATACTTTTCTACGATTTTAGCTGAAATGTCATTCAGTGGGAAACTTATCGACTTGCCTGTCTTTTTCCTTACATAGCAAACCCTACCATCCTTCAAATTGCAGAAGCGGAGCAATGCAATATCCGAGAAATTTATTCCTGCACCAAAATAGCTGAACAGAAATAAATCCTTTGCAAGTCCCATATAAAAGCCAGAATCGGAAAGTTCGAGTGCGAGGATTCTTTGCACCTCCTCCTTGGAAATCGACCGTTTCTCTGTATGAATATCAAACTTGTTTATTTTGAATCTATTAAACGGGTATGCGTCCTGCTTGATAACGTCCTGCTCTATGGCTTTATTGAAGACGCTACGGAGCGTTCGAAACAGTTGGCTTATCGTGGTGTCTTTACATCCTCTGGCGTGCAACCACTCTTCATATCTTTTCAGCCACACACAATCAATCTCTCGAAAGGGAATATCGAGTTTATTACGCGTGTAACTCATCAACGAATTAAAGGAGTATTTATAGACCGCCAAATTACCCAGCCTCTCCATCTTCTTCATCTCCGCAAACAACCTGCCGTACATTTCCGCAACAGTTCGCCCTTGGGTCTTTTGTTCAACAGCCTGTGCCAACGATCGAGGGGTATACTCTTTGCGTTCAGCCATCATATCGACAACCAATGCGTTGTACTCCGCCATTTTCGAAGCAATCAGTTTGTCAATCACTATTTTATTGGGACAGTTTCGTTTGGGCTTATTCTTCTCGAAATCCCAGAATTGAGGTAAAACCGCTACGCCAAGACTGACGTATTTCTTTTTTCCGTCTTTACAGAGACGAATCATCAACGGATGCGCTCCGTTTGCAAGCGTTTTCGACTTGTAGCATAGAATGCTGACACCTGTTGCCATGCGAGTTTGTGGTTTAACTCTCGGTTTAACTCAACAGCTAAAAACGGTGGTAAACCACGAAAACAGCGCATATAAAAAAAGACAGCTGCATTTCTGCAACTGTCTGATTTTCATTGGTGGGAACATGCGGATTTGAACCGCAGACCTCCTGCTTGTCGAGCAGGCGCTCTAAACCAACTGAGCTATGCTCCCGGCATAAAAAACCATCCTGTTTTGGATGGTCTCTGTCGTGGGAGCTGAGGGATTCGAACCCCCGACCCTCTGCTTGTAAGGCAGACGCTCTGAACCAACTGAGCTAAGCTCCCCTTTTGCTGAATTGCGAGTGCAAATGTATGATAAATAAATCATTCCTGCAAGTCCTCGCTTCATTTTGGGAAATCTTTTTTCGCTGGCTGTTCGTTCGGTTGACACATTGGTTGACACATTTGCATAAACTCAATGCTGGTTAAACAATAGTGAATTAGTTGATAATCTTATATTTGAATAAGAGAGGACAAACTTTGCAAAGGGGCCTATAAATATACCCCTTTCGCAAAGTCTGTCCTCGTATCTGTTGAGAAAAACGCGCGAGAAAATTTTCCCCTCCTCCCTGCTCTCTCCTTTTAAGAATGTTGTGTTGCTTTTGTTTCTATATGAACTGCTCTAAATATTTCTCGTTGAACCCAGTTAGCGGGAATTTGAAAGAACTCTGTTTTCCCTCCGTCGATGTGTAGCCGAATACGACCGTATCGCTCTTAATATGGGCTTCAAAAAGATTGAGCATACAGTTGGACTTGGGAATATCTACCATGTTAGGTAATATAATGGCGAGACAACCCTCCTCTACGGCTTTTGGATTTAGCAGATAGGAGAATCCTGCCATATAACGACCTCGTTTCTGAAAACAGATGGTCATATCTTTCGCAGGGTCGATGTCGAGTTCAAAGATATAGTGAAATTCTCGTGGTGTGGGGTCATCAGTTCTACGTCCTACGAACAGACAGACGCCGTAAATATTATCATAAGATACCCCTTTGGAGATATACGATATTTGAACATCGTCGATAGTCTCTGTGCCCGTTTTTCAATCAATACTTGGTGTTTTTCTTTTCATTTTAGCTAAAATTTATGTTGTGATTAAATCTTTGATTATTATGTAAATATACGAAAAATTTATGAAATATGCAAGTAAAATAGAAAGGACAAACTTGGGCGGAACGGTATAATATAGACCGTCTGTCCAAGTTTGTCTTATTGGTAAATAAGATCATTCGTCTAATCCTGTAATGCTTGCAAAGTTTTTCCAATCCCTTGCGGCCTTATAAGCACCAGAACAACCTGACGGAATTTTAAGCACGGAGTATGGATTTATATTATAAAATGGATTAATATGGTTGCTATTGCATCGGCACTTGGGTGGAACAGACGTACCGATCTTTACTAATCTCAATTCTTTGCAATTATAAAACACGGCATCATTGATATTTTTGACATCCAAACAGTTTGTAGCATCGAATGTAAGCAAATTTGTACAATTAGTAAATGCACCATGATACATATCGCTACTAATCCCAGGGAAATAATTACCGTCAAGCATTCTTAATTGAGAATCTATTGCAAAAGTAACAGATGTTAGTGCCGTACAATTCTTAAAAGCATTTGTTTGTATTGTCTCAACATTTGCTGGAATAGTTATCGAATATAAAGACGTGCAGTTTTCAAAAGCACCAATCCTAATTATATAACTGGAAGAACTCGATTCTTGGCTCTTACCGCCCCCTATTAGTTTTAATTTGGAACTTTGCTCAAAATATATATTTTTCAAAGATTGGCAATTGTAGAAAGCTTCAGCTTCAATAGTTTCGACGTTTTTAGGAATTGTTATTAAATTTAGTGATGTGCAATTTGCAAAAGCACCTTGTAAATTACTTTTGTATGATTCTTTATCTGCACCACCTATAATTTGTAATTGAGAATTTTGTTCAAATTGTATAGATTCCAAATTGAAACAATTTATAAAAGCTCCCTTGCTAATTGTCTTTACATTTGCTGGAATTTCAATTGAGATCAATGATTTACAATTAGAAAATGCAAATTCCCCTATTGTGCTAAGATTTGTATTTTGCCCAAAAGATACTGCTGTTAATGAGGAACAGCCAGAAAAGCCCCTGTACTCAATAGATTCTATGGTTGCTGGTATTTGAATTGAACTTAAAGCAGTACAATTAGAAAAAGCACTTTTATCAATAGTTTTTAATATAGAGCCTTTTTCAAAAGTTACAATTTCCAATGAAGTGCAATCTTGGAATGCTTCTTCCCCAATTATCTCGACTTGTGAAGGAATCTCTATTGAAGTTAAAGCTCGACACTTTGAAAAAGAGCCATTGGCATAATAATTCCCCTTAATAGTTTTAAGATTAGATCCATTTTCAAAAATTACTGTTGCCAATAAAGGACAATTATAAAATGCTGCCTCTTCAATTATTTCTACACTTGCGGGAATATCTATTGAAGTCAAAGATTTACACTCTCGGAATGCTGAATTACCAATAGTTATTACATTTGCAGATATTACGACCGATTTCAAGTTGCTCTGATAAAACATTTCTTCCCCAATCATTATTAATGTATTTGGGAGAATCAGATTCTCGACATTTGTAGATTTATAAAATGCTTGTATTGGTAATGCTGTAATATTTACCTCTGCAATATCGAGGTTTTTCAGATTGGGCATCATGCGATAGATAAACAGAAAATCAACATCGTTCAGCACGCCTGTAATCTTCAACGATTCGATATTGGCATAATCATAACCCGCCAATTCATTTTCCAGTTCACCTTTCGTTTCGACATGTATTTCGGTACACGTTCCCAGTTGTCGAAAGATAATCGTTTGCAGGATATTCCCTTGTTCATCCTTTAAGGCAACCGTTGCATAGCGTTGAATCCCCTCGTTGGCTGCCACCTCAAAAATAATAGTATCTTCCCGTATGGCCCGTGTTTCGGGAGCCAGCGATAACCACGACTTGGCATCATCTGGAATCTCAACGGTGTAATCCAAATTCGTTGTCAATTTGATTTCCTGTGTGCCTCCAGCGGGAGTAGCATCAATAGAGTTATCTGCTATATTGATTTGCCCCTGCATACAATTCAAAGATACCATTACGGTACGATAGGAACCGTCGTTGGCAAAGACAAGGATTTCACTTTCTACAATCGGATTAGGGGCTGTAATCGTAATCGTTCCCTTATTTGTAGAGGTAGCATTTATTTTGACTTTCCATCCATCCTGTGCAATGGCTTTGACAACCGTATTTTCCGTTGCACTCGTAATCGTATAGGAAATCGTTTTGCTCTCTCCTCCATTGAGAATGGCTATATCCGTCGTATCGAATGCAATTGCAAACTTTGAATTATCGCTTTTAGGAATCGTGATAACAGAATCGTCCTCCAATGTGAAATAGACATTATCATTATCTTCCGTTACACTTTTGAAGATGCCATTCGTTCCGTCCTTGCCATCGACACCATCTTCTCCATCCGCCCCGTCTGCTCCCGTTGCTTGTCCTATATCAGTCCAAGTTTTACCATTATCCATTGAAAGCATCCATCGGCCATTCTCTATTTTCAGTTGCGGTGTAATTCCATCCTTTCCGTCTTTTCCATTCGTTCCATCTACACCATCTTCTCCGTCTATACCGTCATTTCCATCCTCACCATCAACTCCGTCCTTACCGTCTGTACCTTGTGCTTTTACTTTATTTCCCTTTTCATCAGTCAGCCATTTGCCATCAAGTGTCCAATAATAACAGCCATCTGTATCTTGTTTAACACCAATAACGGGAGCATCACCGCTATCTTTGCCGTTTTTAATTGTAGCAGTAGAACCATCTGAAAAGTGGATAATGTAACCATCGGATATTTGTTCAACTTTGGAAATAGACAGATTATCCTGTAATGCGTCTACAATCTTTTGCAACGATGAAATATTGGTATTCATCTGCTTGCAGAGTTCCTCTAATTTTGTTACGCGATTTTCGAGGTCGTTCAGGTCATTACGCAATGCACTGTCATCGTACTTATCGCCACAACCAAATAGTAATAAGCCACACACCAATAGGGATAGTAGTTTCTTCATAATAACACTTATATTTATAATTAGTAATCAATTATCTCTCGGTATAACCCCACCTAACACAATATCATCGCCATCCCTCCAATCTTTGATGTCGAGTTTTTTATTTCCAACAGATTCAATCGGATAAATCATTTCTGTTTTAAGGTTATAAGCAATATATTCCCTATTCCCTGCCATGCTGAACTCTACGGGAATAGTCGTTTCGTTTTCAACTAAATCTGCTGTGTAATAATCAACAACACCATTTGTACGATGTTCACAAAGATTTTGAATTTTCATGGTACAGTAATATTCTTACCGTATCAACTCCTACTGCGGTGAGTTATATGCAAAAAGAAAGTGTGGAGTTGTTCGTTATCTGTACCGAGGTTCTGACAAAACCCAAAGACGAATAAGAAACAATACCCCACACCGAATAGAATATATCAGATGATATATGCCTATACACGGTGATGAGCGTTGTCGTTATCCTCGTCTTTGTAGAAACTGTCAGATTTCGGTACAAGGATTAGCGAAACACTTTCACTAAACTAATATGTTACCGCCCATTAGGACGATGCCACAAAGTTAGAAAATGTTTCTCAATACGCAACACTCTTGGGGTATTGTAGTTGCAAAGTTCTCTAAAACAAAGTTTCCATGCAATAGTTCGCCTTATGGAATCAAAACTTTGTTATTCGTAAATTGAGGGAAACGTTTGCAAGATTAAGGGCGCATAAGGTCGAAAACAACGTATTGCAATAAACCATTGCATCCAATTATCGACCTTACGCCAGCATAAAAACAGAAATTAGAGGTAGCAGATTCTTTACTGAATTGCAAAGCCCCTAATCTCTGTAATTTATGAATTTGCTATGTCGATATGCAGACCGAGTTTTATTCTCCTGCAATCTTCTGTATCACGCTATCCATGCAGATAGACTGCCCGCTTGCTAACCTGCCCCACCAACAGCAACCGTATTCCTCAATGATTACTTGGTTCTCTCGTTTCAGACGTTCTGCCAACCATGAATCAATCAACCACCATTCCATAACATCACCCACAAAGGGATAGATATATTCTTCTGGCAGCAAATGCTTGTTCAGCATTTCATCCACGACTGCGGTTTGATTCGTCAGTACGCAGTTCTCCACCAATCGCTGTGCTGTCATAATAGGTGCTGTTGTGTGGCTATGTTGCGTAACCATTGATTAGCGAATGTCGTGTGGTCTGCCTGTAAACGACGGTTCAGCAAAATGCCCTCGTTTGTCCATCTAACGCTGTACTGCTCCATACCCATATAATCGTTGCGGTAGTAGTAAGGAACGAATTGCTGTGATTCTTTGTGCAGGGCGATAATCATTTCGGGGTCGCGCATGGCATCGCCGTTCTGTCGTCCATAATGAGCCAGCGAAATGTGGTTGTAGTTCTCGGTTCTGTCGATAATCTCGATATGAACAGGCATATACACCCCGTCTGAGTTGTCAATCTTTGTAGTTTGCAGGGCCAATAATCCACGCAGGATTTCTGACGCCTTTTTGTCCAATGTTTTCATGGTTTTTTTATTGATTTCACATTCGACAAGGGGGAGGGGCTTTAGTTCATGTATCTGTTCATGGGCAGTATATATCGAATCTCAGATTGCCTACTTATTTAGTTTTTACCAATATTAAGACGGTATGGAAATCAATCATAATTCGTATCTTTACATGAAAAAATCCTATTTATATGGAGAATGCAATCTATAAGTCAACTGTAAAGTGTTTATTTGCAGTAATATTTGTTTTGTGTTTCACATCCTGTACCGCTGAAATCGAGCCTTCCGCCGCAAACTCTGCATCAGCAATTATTGCCACACTAATGGAATACATATTTGCCATCTTCGTTTTGATATTTTGTTGTATTTCACACCTTATTAGAATTGCTGGAACAGCAGGAGTTACCATTGCCCTTTACATGCTTGTAACTAATATGAACTCAAGTATTGTAAATCCCAGCTTATTATTGGTGATTGGAATAATCTTGATTATAGTATCTTTGTTCATTCCTTCAGAAATCTATCAACCACGTGTTATTATCTCTAAATATGCAGGTAAACAGAAAAATGCGCCTGCATCATCAGATGGCAGATTGAAAACTTTACTTATAGATTTATGTAGTGGATTGATATTAGGCATTATTCTCCTATTCGTAGAATATTCTTTATTTCAATGATATTGATTTCTTACTGAACATTATCTAATTGCAAAGTAATTTGCAATCATCCTATCTCTAACAATGGTCATGCAGGCCGTTGTCTTGCCGTTGATTTTGGGCGTGGTAGTCTTTACCTCGTATCATTTATTGAGGTCTGCGGCCTTTGCTGTCTGCTTTATTCCCAAATCATCGTAAATGCGTTGCAATTCTGCTTTGACCTTGTTTTTGGCAATAGGTGTCTGCTTGGTAAAGGTCGTGTTTATCATCTTTACGATTTTATACTCGGTAGGTGCTGGCTGGCGTTTCATCAGCTCCCGTTTAATATTGCCTACATGGTATTTCAATGCCTGCACTTTGGCCGTACCTAAATCCTCGTAAGCCTGTTTCACCAACGGATATTTAACAGCTATCTGAGCGCATAAATCCTCGTGGTTCTCCAATGAAAAGAATGGCTTGGTTGTTTTCAGACGGTGGTATTCATCGAACAGGTCTTTGAACGTAACCCGTGCGTTGGCCTTACCCTCTATCTTCTCCATAATATCGCTGAACGTGTGGCGGGTTATCGTGTAGCCATTCCTCTTTAATTCATCTGTAAGGTTTACATAGGTTCTGTAAATATGCCTGCATATCTTGAAATTCACAATATCCATATTAGCGAGGTTCTTATCCACGATAAGGCGGTTATCTTCTATCCTTACATATTGTTCGTTGATATATTTGATTTTCGATAAGGTCTTTTCCCGTGCCGTATCGCTCAATGAATTTATCTCGTCGGCATATTGAACGGCTTCCTGCAAGGTTTTCTTGGTGGCCGCAACAAATTCATCGAGGGTAACATCTCGGCTGTACTTGGTCGTGGAATAGACGTGTATAATCTCGCCCTTGTATTTGGAATCCCGTAACCGTCCGCAAATCTGTGTGAACAAGGTCGAAATATCCAACAACGTGTGGGATTTGTTGCCGTCGCTGACAATGAATGTAACGCCGTTCTCGTCGTAAATATCGCACCCCTCAAAGCAGGTAGAGGTGTAAAAGTTTATCTTCTTCACGGGGTCTGACGGCTGGCCGATGGGATAATCCTTGCCTAATTTGCGTTGGTTGCTCTCTTCATTGTCCCCGCTAACCGAACAAACCACTTTAACCTGTTCGGGAGTGAGTTTTGCAAGGTCGATTACTTTTGCAGTAAACTCCACGCTGTTGACGAAGATATGCAGGTTATGGGGTAAGCCTTTATCCAACACCTTGCGGCACTCCTTGACGATATAGTGGGCAGGCTTGGATGTTTGGCGGGAACGGATTTTGACCTCTTGCAGATGCGGTCAGTTGATTTCACAAACAGGCAGGTGTTTCAACTCCTCTAAAACATACTCCTGTTCAATGGGGGTAGCTGTCATATAAGTTGCCTTATCGAATTTAGCGGCTTCTGCAAGTAAATTCTTAATGGCATTATGACGGAACGAATAGGAGTTGAACAAAACGTGTCATTCATCCACCAGCAGGAAAGCATCTTTATAAGGGTCTATGCCGATACTTTGCAATGCCTTAATGGTTCGTGGCAGGGAATCGTATGTAACTGCTATCTTTAATGGAGAATGGCTCTGTGCATAGTCGATGATGTCCTGCTCTTGGATGCCCTCGTAAACGCCCAGCACGGAAATAGCATCCTTGCGGTAGATGGTCTTGTTCTTTACCAATGCCACGTAAGGCATGGCTATAATGGTTGGAATGGAGTTGCGGATAGCCAACTCGGTCGCACCGCATCCTGTCTGCTTCTTGTTGAACAGGCAGTTAGTGGGAATCTCGGTCATTCATGGTTTATTGGTTTCCTTGTTGATTTCTCCCAAATAAGTAACTCCAGCGGGAGCGTTAATTGTTCAATTTTGATTGGCAATGTTATTTGTATTCATAAATAGTTGATTATTAATTGTATCATATATCTTTTTATCTATTTCCTCTTTAATGGGAATCTCTTTCAATCTTCCATATTTTCTGATTCTGAAATACATTCTTTATAGGAAATCTTCATTTCGCACTCAAAAAATGTGGTAACCGACAAATAAAGAACAGTTTCAATCACGAAAAATAGATTCATCAACCAAGTAAGATGAATACTT
>OGOU01002856.1_pt1 | contig 11677 bp, 4 predicted proteins | sample 1552721 | NCBI WGS metagenome assembly OGOU01 (sample SAMEA2580176, study PRJEB22360) | human gut metagenome | biome: human gut; feature: human-associated habitat; material: faeces | place: Denmark | collected 2008/2010 | reverse complement strand
GTGCCGATTGCGGGCGTGCCCCTGCCACATAGCGGTCTTCACCATCTTCCAGACTGACGCCTCCGCCATTCAGGTCGGCGATGCCATAGGTATATCCACCGTTTCCGTCGGACTCCAGTCCGGTGCTGTGAGGAAGATAGAACACGCCCAACGGTTGCCCCACCATCTGATAAACGATGTGGTTGTAGCCGCCGTGGAAGCCGGCTCCATCAAGGCTGGCAAGACTTTTATATTCGGAAGCGGAAAGCATTTCGCCGTTATACATACCGCTCAATGAAAGCAGTTTGTTGCGCTGGAAGGTGATGTTGGCATTGATATTCAGTTCCATGTCCTTCGTTTTCAAAGGGGTGATACCGATGGCGATTTCCGTACCCCAGTTGCGCATGGAGCCGATGTTGGCAAGCAAGGTGTTATAGGTGAAAGGGGGCACGCTTACGTTGTAAAGGTAGAGCATATCCGTGGTGCGGGAGTTGTAATAGTTGGCGGAAAGCAACAGGCGGTTGCCGAATAAAGCGATGTCGAAACCGGTATTAAAGGTATGTTTCACTTCCCATTTCAGATCGGGATTCGTATTCCGGAGATCTCCCAAAGATACGATAGCGGAGTTTCCGACAGGGACGACACCGTTCGGCTTGACGAGATTCAGCGTTGTGTATGAGTCAATCCCGCTCTGGTTACCTGCCAGACCGTAACCGATACGGAATTTCAGATTGTCTATCACGGGGAATTGCTTCATAAATTCTTCTTCACTAATCACCCATGCCGCGGACGCAGAGGGGAAAAAGCCCCATTTATGGTTGGCTCCGAATTTGGAGGAAGCATCTGTACGGGCATTCAACGTCAGTACGTAGCGGTCGGCGTATGTATAATTGAAGCGTCCCATGAAAGATGCCAGGCGCGGTTGCTCGTAGTAGGAATTAGTGCCTTCCCACAAACGGAGCGCTCCTGCCTGAAGGTTATTATACCCGAACTTATCGGTGCTGAAATTGCTGACTGTGGTATAATAGCCTGTGTAAGTCTCTTTCTGAAGTTCGGCAAGTGCCAATACGTCAAAGAAATGCTTTTTCCAGTTTTTCTTATAGGTCAGCATCATGTTTCCCAATAAGGATTCGCGCTTTTTGGTTCCTTTATATGCCTGACCGTTCGCCCAGACGGAAGTGGGAAGGTATTGCGAATTTTCTACGATATTGTAAGTGTAGGCACCGAACAGGCTTAGTTTCAGTCCTTCCATCAGATTGAAAGTGAGACGGGCGTGCGTACTGATGTGCGAAGTGGCATCATCGTCCTGCACTTCCATCCATGCCAATGGATTGGTGATTTGGCTGGCGGTCGTTATTCCGTCCCACGAATTGGTGACGGGGTCTTTATGATTGGGATAGGTAGGATTGAACGTAGCTGCCGAATAGAACGTTTTCTGATAATCTACCAGGTTATGGTTCTTCTGAATGGAACCAAACATTCCCAGTTCGCAGTTCAGGAAGCCGTCGAACATTTTCTGATTCATGTTCATATTTGAAGTGAAATTCTTCATGTCTTCATTCAGAATCACTCCCTGACGATCCATAAAACCGAGAGAAACACGATAACTGGACTCACTGGAACCGCCATAAAAGGCGATGTGATGATTCTGTTGCAGTCCTGTCTGCTCAATCTCTTTCTGGAAATCGGTATTGTTCCCTTTGTCCAGAATGGAAATGCCGCGTTCCGATGCTACACGACGGAATTCATCACCGGACAGCATTTTCAAATTCTTGTAGACGGTGGAAATCCCGAAGCTACCGTTGTAAGCTACCTGTGTCCTGCCGCTCATCCCTTTTTTGGTGGTGACTTCTATCACACCGGATGCACCTCGCGAACCGTACTGTGCGGTTTCGGAAGCGTCTTTCAGAATGGTAAAACTCTCAATATCCGTAGGGTAAATGGAGGTAAGCATACTCAAGTCGCCAAATACTCCGTCGACGATAATCAAAGGGTCGTTGCCGCTGGTCAGTGAGGTAGTTCCCCGCAGGCGCACCGCATCCAGAGCCGCCGGTCCGTTGGAGCCCCGTTGGATGGTCAATCCCGGCACACGTCCACGGATTGCTTCCAAAGGGTTCGTTATCTGGTCTTTGTTCATCTGTGTCTCCGTGATTTTCTCTACGGAACCGGACAGGGTTTTCAAACTTCCGGTGGCATATCCTACGGTAATCAATGAGTCTATGGGCGCGACGGGAATCTTCTGTGCCAACGTGCCCTCGCACGGGATTACCAGAAGAAGAAGGCTGTAGAAAATGAGTCTAGCGTGTTGTACCATATTCTTAGTTTTTAAGGTAATAATACAAATATAACAAAAAAAGAGGGAATCTGGTTGAGTAGATTCCCTCTTTTATTTAAATGATATTGACAGGTTGAAATCAACAAGTCCGGATGATACGGATTACACGGTTGCTTTAGGCCGGAATAATCCTAAAAAAACGCATCATACGTATTATCCTTATGCCTGCAATATTTATTTCACAATAATCTCATCCGTAAATATCCAGCCTCCGAATTCACTTCCGGCCTGTGCCTGATAGCGTACGTATCTTCCTTTGGCTTCGCCCTGCCATGAAATATCCGTAAAGCGGATGGGTGTTTCTTTGCTCACTTCAAAGTGTTGGTTTCGCAACTCGGTGAAATGGGTTCCGTCATCGGAAATGGAAATCACCACAGTCTCCGGCAGGAATACTTCCGCACCTACCACCTGCATAAAGGCGGCAGTGACGGAATGGATGGAGGTTTCTTTTTCCATATCAATCGTCACATCGAGGCGGTTGTCCGAGATGAATCCTTGCCACGAGCCATCACCATAGGTCCAATCGCCACGTATGCCGTCCGTCAGAGCAGTGTTTCCCTGTGCCGGATAATGGGAGCTGTAAGGTGAATTATAAATCACCTTTTTACCCAATGCCAGATGGCTGACCGATTGAAGCGACTCGGGACGGCTGCCGATTTCTTTTTTCAAATCGAAAGGATGGTATCCTTTTGCCTGCAAATCGGCCACTGCCGACAATGCACGGACATGGAAATCCGGCCATGACTTACGTTCCGGAGCCGACCAGGCTGTTTCCGCCAATGCCAGGATTCGGGGGTAAATCATATACTCCACGTGTTCGGGAGTGGGAATGTATTCCACCCATAGGTTGCCCTGCACACCGTAGACCAACTTCGCCTGTTCCGCAGTTAAAGAAGCGGGAACGGGATTGTAAGAATATACTTTCTTCAACGGCAGGTATCCACCGATGGCTTCCGGCTGCGAATATGGGGCATCCTGATAACTGTCCAGATAGCAGTAGGCACCCGGCGTCATGATGGCACGATGGCCGGAGGTTACGGCAGCGATGCCCCCCTCTTCTCCACGCCATGACATGACGGTTGCGTTGGGGGCAATGCCTCCTTGCAGAATCTCGTCCCACCCCAGCAGATGACGCCCATGATTGTTCAGGAACTTCTCAATGCGGTGTATCAGGTAACTTTGCAGCTCGTCTACATTGGCAAGATGCTCGTCTTTCATTCTCTTCTGACATTTCGGGCAGGTCTTCCAAGCCGACTTGCCGGCCTCATCGCCACCGATATGAATGTATTCGGAAGGGAAAAGTTCCATGACTTCCGTCAGCACATTTTCCAGAAACGTGAAGGTTTCTTCATTGCCGACACAGAAATCGGAGTTCTTGTAAGGTTCGCCCGAACAGGATAACTGCGGGTAGGCTGCCAGCACTTCTTCCGAATGGGAGGGCATCTCAATCTCGGGAATCACCGTGATATAATGCTGACGGGCATATTCCAAGATTTCACGAATATCATCCTGGGTGTAATAACCGCCGTAAGCTCCGGGAGCATCGAAACGGACATATTTACGTCCGCCGTTCCACCATTGCTTCCAGGTGGGATCTGTACGCCAGGCTGCAAATTCGGTCAGCAAAGGGTATTTCTTGATTTCTAATCGCCAGCCTGCCGCATCCGTCAGATGCAGGTGCAGACGGTTGATTTTGTAATACGCCAGTGCGTCTATCTGTTTCTTTATAAACTCTTTGGTAGAAAAGTGGCGGGACACGTCCAGCATCAGTCCACGGTAAGCAAAACGGGGAGTGTCTTCTATCTCGACAGAGGCTATGGAATAGCTGCCTGCCCCCGAAGGTTGTGCCAACTGCAACAGGGTTTGCATACCATAGAATAATCCGGCTCCCGAAGTGGCGCGTATCAGGATTTGTTGCGGAGTGACGGAAAGGGTATAGCTTTCCGGCGATGGCAACTGGTGGTTCTTTTCAGTTATCAACAGAGAAAGTATATTCTGCGTATCCTTCTTTTTCCCTTTCTTCAAATGAACCGGCAATGCTTGCAAGCAATTTTCCAGAAGCTGCGCTTCTAAACCCTGCAAGTTTATATAAAGTTTTGTGTTCTCTGACAGTAAAAAACAGCCCGTCCCCTGCTCCATTTTTAATGGGACAGGTATGACGGACTGTGCTTTGAGGGAATGTGCGGTTAAGCACATTCCCAATACCCATAAGAAAAGACAAACTTTAGCGTATCTATTTCTTATATTCATTAATCTATCGTGATTTCGTCTACAAACAAAAATGCCGGACTATCTTTGCCGCCATGCCATGCCGGCATTTTACTTTCAGACAAGGCAACCACTTTCACGTATTGAGTTTTCACCGGGCTGAATGACAGTTTATGTTCATAGATACCATTCTTATCGCTTTCTTTCATAGCAGGATACTCCTCGGAAGCAACTTTGGTAAAGTTCTTGCCATCGTCCGAAACTTCTACGGAAAGTCCTCGCGCGTCAAACACCCAGTCGCCCTTCTCCACGCAAGTAGAAATAGCAACGCTCGAAATCTCGGTAGGCTGCTGAAGATCGATAGTCATGTCCATATCGTTCTTGTAGAACGCAATCCAACGACCGGTTTTGTAATTGCCATTTCCTTTCAAGCCGTCTACTAATGTAGATTCGCCTTTGAACATGTATTGCTTGTTGACCGGCTGGTTGGCTACAATCGGCTTCATGCTGGATTTGCTGAAATTAACCTTTTCAGAAACCACACGGCTATTTCCGGTAGGACGGACAGCAATGGCAGAGAAAGTTACATTTTCCTTGATTTTCAGCGGGCTTTCATAAAGCGGGGAAGCAGCGGTAGGTTCCGTGCCGTCCAAGGTGTAATGGATAGGCGCATTGTCAATGGTAGACAAAGTGATGTCCAGTGTACCGTCCGTCGGGTTCGGCGTGTATTCGGCAGTTACATTAAATACATGTTTGGCATAGTTGTATCCTTCCGCATCGTACCATTTAATCAGGCGCGGCAGACGGGACAGGAAGTCTTCATAATTCTTCTTGTCGGGAGCCGACCACTGGATTTCGGACAAGGCAGCCCAACGGGGCAATACCATATACTGGGCATGAGAGAAAGTAGGAATGTATTCAGTCCAGAGGTTAGCCTGCACGCCTTTGATATATTTCTGTTCTTCCGGAGTGAGGGAAGCCGGCATCGGCTCGTAGCTGTACACTCTTTCAAGAGGCAGGTAACCACCAATACCGAGAGGTTCGTTCTCCGTATCTTTTGTCTGGTAGTAGTCGAAATACAGGTAAGTGTTCGGAGTCATGATAACATCGTGTTTCTGCTTGGCTGCTTCGATACCACCCTTTTCACCACGCCATGACATAACAGTAGCGTTAGGAGCAAGTCCGCCTTCGAGGATTTCATCCCAACCGATGATCTGACGTCCGTGGTCGTTGAGGAATTTTTCGATATGGTTGATTACGAAGCTCTGCAGACGTTCTTCCTTGCTATGCTTATCATCCGATTTCAAGCCCAGCGCCTTGATACGTGCCTGACATTTCGGACATTTTTCCCAACGTACTTTCGGACATTCGTCACCACCTACATGAATATATTCTGAAGGGAAGATTTCAATCAATTCGCTATATACATCTTCGAGGAATTTCAAGACTTGATCGTTTCCGGCACAAAGCACATCTTCAGATACTCCCCATTGTCTCCATACTTCGTACGGGCCACCGGTACATCCCAATTCGGGGTAAGCGGCAAGGGCAGCTTGCATGTGTCCCGGAAGGTCGATTTCGGGAATAACTGTGATATAACGTTCGGCAGCATACGCTACTATTTCTTTCGCCTGCTCCTGGGTATAGAAGCCACCGTAAGGTTTGCCGTCGTATTCACCGGAGTTACGTCCGATGACTGTTTCTGTTCTCTTGGAACCGATTTCTGTCAGCTTCGGATATTTCTTGATTTCCAGACGCCAGCCCTGGTCTTCGGTAATATGCCAGTGAAAACGGTTCATATTGTGCAAAGCCATCATATCGATATAAGTTTTCACTTCATCTACTGTAAAGAAATGACGGCTGGTATCGAAGTGTGCACCACGATAGCCAAAGCGGGGAGCGTCATTGATTTCTACGGCAGGCATGGAAATGTCTGCACCGACAGCCACAGGCAATGATTTGCGCAGGGACTGGATGCCATAGAATACGCCGGCCTCAGTAGGACCAGTAATCGTGATTCCGTCACCGGTTACTTTCAACTGATAGGATTCCGGATTTTCGTTTGCCGTGCCCAATGTCAGTACGATTGCATTCTTACCTTCCGTTCCGGCTTCGATAGCGAAATCTTTTCCGGTAGCGGTTTTCAGATAGTCGGCCAGGAATTGTGCGTTGCGTTGCATCTTCTCGTTTCCTTCCGGATAAAGGATTTTCACACCGCTCTTCAGAATGAAGGGATTTCCTTGAGCTGTTACAATTTCTTGTGGCATGGGGATGATCTGGTAGTTGGCGTCCTGTTGCGCCGATTGGCAAGAGGCAAAAAGTCCTGCTAGTGCCAGACATCCGGTTAACTTTAAGAGTTGTTTCATAAACTAAAAAATTAAGTGTTAAGTTATTAATAAATTAATTATAGGTTTCACGAATATGTTTGATTGTCAAAGGCAACTCCTCTCCTTTCTTTATTTGGGGAGAAGTGATGACAACTGTCTTACGCTCTCCGGGAAGGAGGTCGAAAAAGTTGTCACTGAAACGGGCTCCCTGCAAAGGGATTTCAATAAAGACGTCTTTTGCAAGAGCGGGAGAAAGCAGGGTCAATTCGCACACGCCGTCTTTCTGTTTTATCTTGCAGGAAACGGTTGTCTTGGGCAGAAGCAGGTCTTTCGTCTTTCTAAAGAAGTAGACTGTTTCGGCTACCGTATGCCCGGACTTGTCTTTCAAGGTCAGTTGCATGAAGCAATGGCGCAGGTCATCCGCAAGCGGGCGCTTTGCAGGAAAAAACAAAGTGGTAAGCGAAGTGCGATATACACATTGGGAAGTGTTGGCCGGAAGAGTCAAAGAAGGAAGGACAACCGTTCTTCCGGCTTTCTTTCCTGCAAAATTCGTCAGTCTCATTTCCAGCGTCAGTTTCTCCCGGGTGTCAAGATGATCGGAAAGCAGGTAAACACACAGGTTGTCACCTTCCAGCAAAGGGTTGATATGAACGGGGGCAAATGCACGCTTTGCCTGATTATGCAAGGCTTTCCAGTTACCGTAGTAATCAATACCCGACCATGACACTACCGGCCAACTGTCATTCAATTGCCAATATAATGTACCCATACAATAGGGACGGTTGCGGCGGTGCGCTTCCAGACCGTGACGTATGCCATGTCCCTGCAATACTAGTCCGACATAGACAAAGTCTTCAAATTTTTCGGGAATGATATAGTCACGTTCCATATAGGTGCGAATCAGGGCATTGCCGATGCTGCTTTTCTGATGGGCATTCATCACCTCCGATTCGATTTGATAATCTTCAGGAGCCGCAAAGGTGGCAATAGTCTTCATCTCCGGGAAGGACTGGAAACCGAATTCGCTCATGAAACGAGGAAGATCTGTATCTAGTGATTCGAAAGTTTTTTGTCCATACCATACTCCCCAGTTGTGGCTGTCTCCTATCCCCCATGATTCGGGGCGTCCCCAATTGGCTAAATACGGGGAGCTGTGTATATAAAAACGGTCGGCATCCAGCTCTTTTACCTTGGTAGGAAGGAGTTGGTGGAACAGTTTGTCATAGCCTTGGAACATTTCCTGATAGATTTCCGGCGTGAATTTCTTGTCGAATCCCCAATATTTCAAGGCTTCCAGTATTTCATTATTGCCACACCACATCGCCAGGGAAGCATGATTGCGAAGACGGCGAATGTTGTAGCAGGCTTCTGCTTCTACTCTTTTCAGGAAGGTTGGATCGGACGGATAGGGAGTGCAGGCAAACATAAAGTCCTGCCATATCAGTATTCCGTTTTCATCTGCCAGGTCATAGAAACGGTCGTCTTCGTAGGTTCCGCCTCCCCACACACGAATGACATTCATGTTGGCTTCTTTGATGTCCCTAAATAAGGTTTGGTAGCGTTCGGTAGTGACGTTAGTCAATAGGGCATCCTGGGGAATATAGTTGGCTCCTTTAGCAAACATCGGAACGCCGTTTACTTCAAAATAGAAGGATTCTCCGTCCTGATCTTTTTCATTGACGAGGCGAACGGTACGCAGTCCTATCCGGTGGGATTGTTGGGCTACGACTTTATCTTCTACGATTATTTGAGCAGAGAAATCATACAAGGCGGGCTTTCCCCAGCCATTCGGCATCCAACGTACCGGCGACAGCACTTCGGAAGGAATAGATATATGATTGATTCCGGGCTGTAGGGTGATTGCCTGGCTAATGCCTTTTTCTGTGTTTCCTTCGAAGGAGGTATTGATTCTCACCTCTGCTTGAAGTGCTTGAGGGAGGATATTATTTATTTCCAATTCGTTGGATAGTTTTGCCAGTTGGTCGGTCAGCGAGAGTTGCTTTACGTGGTAGTCGCTGATAGAGGCTGCGTCGTAATAACGGATGGTTACCGGACGCCAGATACCACTAGTCACCATGCGGATTCCCCAGTCCCAGCCATAACTGTAAGGGGCTTTACGGGAGAATACGCTTACATGTTTTTCGTGATGGTCGTTGTCTGCCGGATAGTTGAATCCGTTAGAGTTATATTGAGGCATTGTCTGCCGGATGGGTGAATGAAAATAGATGTGAAGAAGGTTTTCTCCGAGACGGAGTTGTGACTTGACGGGTATCGTATAGCCGACGAACATGTTATCGGCTTTCAACAACAGTGCTCCGTTGAGGTATACATCGGCGTATGTATCAAGACCTTCAAAGACTAATTGGGCGTCGTCCCGTTTCAGTTGCTCGGGGGTAACTGTAAAAGCAGTCCGATACTCCCAGTCTTCATTTTCCACCCACTGAATCTTCTGTTCATTGATACCGTAAAAAGGATCGGGAATTTGTTTATGATAGATAAGATCCTGATGAACGGTGCCGGGAACCTGTGCCGGTCGCCATAGCTCCGTGCCTGCCTGGGAAAATTCCCAACCTGCATTTAAAACCACAACTTCGGAATTGTCATTGCTCTGCGCATATGCCATACTGCAACAGCATAGTAGTCCACATGCTATTTGAGTCTTTTTTCCGATCAAATCAATCATCATAGTGGGGGCATTAGATATTAACGGTTTCAAAGATATTACTTTTTCAGCAAATTTCACGGATAATTTAACAAAATATGTTGTTTTAGCATGAGCTGTCCAGAAAGCCCCAATTAAATCGGCTAAAATTTCAGTTTATAATTAGTTAAATAAAGAGTAGTATTCTGCCCTCAAATGTAAGCTGAAATGGCGTTTTTTATTATAATGATATTCTTTTTCATTATAACTAAATCTTGCTACCTATAAATCGTAAGCATAGATTTAAATCTTCGGACTTTCGGGACAGACTCTTTATTCCTTTATTATATCTGTCAATTTTATCGCTTGAAAGGTTATATGTGCGACGCTACTCTCATATAGTATACCAATTGTCTCTTTATCAATCATTGTCAGACAACTATACCCCCATCCTTCTGCCTCGTCGAGCATTAATTGATGTTCCGGCAACCAGGTAAGTCCTTTGTCCAGACTTGCTTTTATTGTTATATGATTACGTCCTTTGGTCGTATTCGGGTTCGAAAACAGCAGGATATCTTTATTTAATATGTTATCTTTGGCATCTACATGAATCAGACTAGCCATGCATACCGGTTCCTGAAGTGCTTGGCGGGAAGATGGGTGTTCTGTCCATGTTTCTCCCAAATCTTTCGTTATGGAAACAGCACGACTTCCTCCTCTATTATCACGCATATTCAGCATCAATACTCCCGGTTCTATTTCCACCACTTGCGCTTCTGTTGTATTGGTTCGTGCCATATTGTGCATTTTCCATGTGTTTCCCCGGTCTTTACTATACATGATTCCTGCATTCGGAACACGGGTAGAGTCTATAAATTGCGTTGGAAATACCAATGTGCCATCACTCATCGTTATTCCACGTCCGGGACCTTGAAGCAGGAAGTACCAGGAAGGATCTTTCACCTGCTCTGTTATATTGATAGGCTTCGACCAGGTTTTACCATCGTCTGTGCTTTTAGCCAATACTAACTGTGCCGTATGATTCAGATCCATTCCCGGATGGGAATTCCACCAGGCGCGTTGATTACCCATACCATGTGTCCATGCGGCAACCACCCAGACGGTATTCGTCTTAGTGTCTACTAAAATAGAGGGGTCCCCTACCCCATTCTGTGCTTTAGGCAGACCACCATACTCGCCAAATGAAAGCGGAAGACGCATCTTCTCCCAACTCTTTCCTCCATCGATGCTACGGCTCAAACCCACGTCAACATATTCCTGTAAATCGACACTACTGTTGTATCGAACATCATACACGCCTAATAAGGTTCCTTTATTGGTAGTCACCAACCCGGGAATACGGAAAGAAGCAGAACCGTCATCACCGGCATGACGAACTCCAACTGCCATCCGGTGAACGATATTCTTTGGAGAAATAGATTTACAACATAATTCTTTCCCATCTACTTTTACGGCACACAAGTCAGAGAGTATCTTAGTCTGCAAAGAGGCATCTTTTTTCATCTGCAAACTGATCCAAAAATAATTTACACCCGGAAATAAATTGTAATTACCTTTTAATACAACTTTTTCTGATGATCCCACCTCTGCACATTTGATCGAATAGGAAGGAATAGCCGCCAATGTCCCATCCGGACGGTGGCTGGATATGTACTCTACTGGAGCAAAGCGATTTTTGTCTTTGTCCTGCAACGCCTCTGTTCCTCCATAATAGAGTTTGATTGCCTGAATATCAGTCAGATTCGTACTTTTACTAAAATCTAAAATGATTTCATCGAGCTTCTTACTTTCTTTTGCATCCAAACGAAGATAGAACAGAACATTGTCTTGCCGCTCTATCAAAACCGGGATTTGTGTTTCATGGATAAATACTGTGTCTGAAGCTTTTACGTCAAAAGAATATCCTAAGAGGATAAGGAAAAGTAAATAATAAATTCTTCTCATAATGGGGGTATTAGTTAGTTTAACGCGATAAAGATAAAACTTTTCTACTATAATATTACTATGCAAACAGTAAACTTTGATTTTACCAAGTTCTGGTAGGACTAGTCAATACTTTGACCACCATTCTGGCTCTTGTCATCATTGATAAGGTAGGCCGCAAGAAACTTGTTTATTACGGAGTTTCGGGAATGGTTGTTTCTCTGATTCTCATCGGCCTGTACT
>OGOU01002851.1_pt1 | contig 11681 bp, 13 predicted proteins | sample 1552721 | NCBI WGS metagenome assembly OGOU01 (sample SAMEA2580176, study PRJEB22360) | human gut metagenome | biome: human gut; feature: human-associated habitat; material: faeces | place: Denmark | collected 2008/2010 | reverse complement strand
AGCAAAACAGCCTGCCGGTCGGTAGCGCGGAGGGCGGGCTGTACTGCCACTTGTCCGGCGCGGAAACGCAGGTGCAGCGCTGGATTGTGCAGGGGACGATGCCCAAGGAGGACATTGCCCGCGAGGTATACGACCTGCTGGCGCGGACAGTTTCGCGCATGGTAACGGCGGCATCCCAGCAGACGGGCATTCATCAGGTGCTGATTGCGGGCGGTGTTGCGTCCTCGCGGCTCTTTCGGGAGCTGGTGACGCAGCGGACTGCTAAGCGTCAGCCGGATTTGCGCGTGCATTTCGGCCGCCCGGAGTATTCCGGGGACAACGCGGTCGGCGTGGCGCTCATTGGCGCAAGAAAATGGCACGAACAGCAAACGCTGAAGGAGATAGAATATGGCAGCACAGATACTGGACGGTAAGGCGATTTCAGCGGAGCTTCGCGGGGCAATTGCACAGCGGGTGGCGCGCCTGCGCGAAAAGGGCGTCACGCCGGGATTGGCGGTGATTCTCGTCGGCGCAGACCCAGCCAGCCAGATTTATGTGCGCAACAAGAGCGTCGGGTGTGATCAGGTCGGCATTCACTCCGTGACCATCAATCTGCCCGAAACGACAACGCAGGACGAACTGGAGAAGCTGATAGCCCGTCTGAACGCGGACGACACCATCCACGGTATTCTGGTGCAGCTGCCCCTGCCGAAACACCTCGATGAGGCGGCAGCGCTGGCGGTTATCGCGCCGGAAAAGGATGTGGACGGCTTCCACCTGCTCAACGCGGGGCGGATGATGAGCGGACAGCCGGGCGTGGTTGCGTGCACGCCCAAGGGCGCAATGGAGATGATCCGCCGCACGGGGATTGACCTTGACGGCAAAGAAGCAGTCGTCGTCGGACGGAGCAACATCGTCGGCAAGCCGATGGCAATGCTGCTGCTGCAAGCGAACTGCACCGTCACCATCTGCCACAGCCACACGGTGAACCTCGCCCAGCACACGCGCAATGCGGATATTCTCGTCGCGGCGGTCGGCAAGCCGGGGTTCATCACCAAGAGCATGGTCAAGCCCGGCGCGGTCGTCATCGACGTTGGTATCAACCGCGTGAACGGCAAGGTCGTCGGCGACGTGATGCCTGATGTGGCGGACGTTGCGGGCTACATCACGCCTGTCCCCGGCGGCGTGGGCAAAATGACAATTGTCGAGCTGCTGGAAAACACGGTGGAAGCGGCGGAGAAGCAGACGGCACGTTAAAGTCGATTAAACCTGCGAGTATGTTATCCTTGCTTGTACTCTTATACGATACGCTACCTTAAACTCGACACATTACAAGGGGGACTCAATGTGAAGAAGTTTGTTTCTACTCTGCTGATTGTCTGCTGTTTGCTGTATTACATTCCGGTGCTGGCGGATGAAACGACGATGACAGGCGGCGAACTGCTCGCAATGCACTTCATCAAGGAGTTCTACGCAGAGGACAAGGGCGATGGCGAAGCGTATTTCGTGACGTTCGACGCTGCGAACAAACACTTCATCGTTCGCGGACATTATCCACTGCTGGAATCCTTAATCGCAGACGACCCAGAGAATTACCAGCAGATGGTTGACAAGCTGGAAACGCTCTTTGCTTCCATCGACGACCTCATCAGGGTTTGCCTTGAAGAGCCTGACGCATACTACATGACGCTTTCTTTTGGACTATCAAGGCTTTCGCTCGAATCCTCGACGGGGAAATACCTCTGTTTTAGCTCCAAGGGCGGGACTGTGCATCGTGTAAATGACGAATTTGTTACCACTCCGCAGGTTTCCTTTTATGTCGCCTACGAGAACTCAAACCCGGAGGACGTTCACGCCTTGCTCGACTTTTACGCCGCGAAGGGCGTAGAATTTAGTGTGGTTGAGTATCTGCCCGGCGAAGATAAGCAAAACGTCGGATATATCATCAGAATTTCTGGTGAATACTGCGACGCTTTCGAAAAGAATTACGCTGGAAAGTCGCAAGATTTTGTAAACGTCCCATATGTTTATCTTCAAGATGCGCGGGAAATCGCAAAGCAGCTGGACATCGGCTTCATCTCCATCACGTTCTGCAATTCCAATGGCGAGGCGTTCGGAAGGTTCGGATTCCATCATTCTTCATGGAGTGGCTCTTATTTCGCCATCGACGATTAATCGCAAAAGGAGATTGGAATGAAAAAGATTGTTTCCCTCCTGCTCATCCTCTGTTGTCTTGCCTTTTTCATCGTCCCCGTCCTCGCAACCGAAAAGTACGACCTCACTGACGGCGAAATGCTTGCTTTGCACTTCATCAATGAGTTCTTCGCAAGTAAGCCTGAAGAGGGCATTGAGTACGACGCTTCGCTCAATACTGAGACGAAATGCTTTGTAATCAAGGCGCACTATCCATTGTTGGAATCCCTGATTATCGACAAGCCGGAAGAGTACCAACAGATGGTTAACCACATCGAATCTCTCTTTTCCTCCGTTGATAGTCTTATGCGCACCTCTGTCGAGGATTCTGATGCTTACCATATGACGCTGACATTTGGAACATCGAACTTCCCCGTCGAATATCCAGTCGCTGAATATCTTTGCATTAGCTCAAAAGGTGGAACTGTTCATCGCGTAAATGCTGAACTCGTATCGACAAGCGAAATTAAGTTCTATGTCGCGAACGAGAACGCGGCGGATGCGTCCGCCATTCAGGCGACCATTGACTTCTTCACCGAGAAAGGGGCTACGGTTCATGGTGTCGTTTGCCACGCTTCGCAAAGCCCGAACGATAACGGTTTTTACCTCTCCATCTCAGGCGCGTACTGTGACAAGTTCGCAGAAGGGTATAAAGGCAAAGATGCACAATGGGTAAGCGTCCCCGACTGCTACGTTATTGACTGCCGAAAGGTTGCCAATGATTACGGCTTAGATTCGATAGGGCTTGTGTTTTACAATGAGCAAAACAAGGCGTTTGGGATGTTTAGTTTCCAACATTCATCTTGGTATGGGTACTATTACGCCATTGATGACTAACGACTCTGAATTTCTATCAAAAACAGGAAGTGAAAGCGCCATGTCGGAATGGGTTCTGGAGGTCAGCGAGGTCAACGAGTATGTCCGGCAGCTGCTGCAAAACGAGCCGGCGCTTCGCAAAGTCCGTTTGCGCGGGGAAATCAGCAACTTCAAGCGCCATTCGTCCGGGCATTGGTACTTTACCCTCAAGGACGAGCGGTGCCGAATCGCAGCGGTCATGTTCCGTCAGAACGCGATGCGCATGTCGATTCGCCCGATAGACGGCATGTCCGTCATCGTCAGCGGGCAGGTCGGGCTGTACAGCGAGGGCGGCAGCTACCAAATTACCTGCGACAGTATGCGTCCGGACGGCATCGGCACGCTGTATCAGCAGTTCGAGGCGCTGAAAAACCGTTTGGCGGCGGAGGGGCTGTTCGACGAGGAGCACAAGCGGCGCTTGCCGTATCGCCCGAAGAAAATCGCGGTTGTCACGTCGGAAACAGGCGCGGTGCTGCACGATATCTGCATGGTGTCGCGGGCGCGTGACCCCGGCGTGCCGCTGGTACTGGTGCCAGTTCAGGTGCAGGGCGCAGGGGCGGCGGAGAGCATCGCGCAGGGCATTCGGCGCGCGGCGAAAATCCCGGAGGTCGAGGTCATCATCGTCGGGCGCGGCGGCGGCTCGATGGAGGATTTGTGGGCGTTCAACGACGAACTGGTCGCCCATGCCATTTATGAATCGGAAATTCCCGTGATCTCCGCCGTGGGACACGAGCCGGATGTGACCATTTCCGACTACGTGGCCGATCTTCGTGCGGCGACGCCCTCCAAAGCGGCAGAGCTTGCCGTGCCGGATCAGGACGCTTTGCGGCAGAATCTGGACGCCATGTCCAGTGCCATGGCGTCCGCCCTGAGACGCCAGTTAAAGGCGGCGCGGCAGCATTTGAACGTGCTGTCCCAGTCCCCCGCACTGCGAAGCCCCACAGGGTACATTGAGCAGCGGGAGAAAAGTCTGGAACTGCTGAAAAATCGCCTGATTGCGGCGCAGAACCAGAGCATCACCCGGAAAAATCAACGCTACATTGCCGCCGTTTCCAAGCTGGACGCCATGAGTCCCCTGAAAGTGCTGACCCGGGGCTATTCCATGGCACAGACGGAAGCGGGGGAGGTACTCCGCTCCGTTCGGCAGGTGGAGCTGGGAGAGCGCATCAGCGTTTTGCTGAGCGATGGTAAACTGTCCGCAACCGTAATGGATAAAAAGGAGGAAGCGCGATGAATCCGCAGAACAAAACCTTTGAGGAGTCCATGGCACGTCTGGAGCAGATCGTCCGGGCTATGGAACGGGGAGACGTGGCTCTGGAGGAGTCCTTGAAGCTCTTTCAGGAGGGCACTGAGCTGGTGCGAAGCTGCCAGAAGCTGCTGGACGACGCCCAGCTTCAGGTGAAGAAGATCATGACCGCCCCGGACGGCAGCCCAGTGGAGGAGGACTTCCAGGATGAGCCTTGACGCTAGAAGCCGGGAATACCGGGAGTATGTGGAAGCCTACCTGAAGGATTTCTACGCGCAGTTCCACGACGCGCCCCAGAAAGATCTCTACAAGGCCATGGAATACAGTCTGCTTGGGGGCGGCAAGCGCCTGCGGCCGATTTTTGCCTTTGAGTTCTGCCGCCCGTGCGGGCGGGACTGGAAGGACGCCGCGCCCTTCGCCGCCGCTGTAGAGATGATTCATACATACAGCCTGATTCACGACGATCTGCCCGCCATGGACAACGATGACTTGCGGCGCGGTCAGCTGACAAATCACCGCAAGTTCGGTGAGGACGTGGCGATTCTGGCGGGCGATGGGCTGCTGTCGGCGGCAATGGAGCTGATGGCGCGTCAGTCGGCGCAGCTGGCGAAAGCAGGGGACTGCGCCGGGGTGCTGGCGATGGAAGCGATTGCGCGTCACGCGGGCGTAACGGGCATGGTCGCTGGGCAAACGATGGACGTAACCGGCGAGGGCACGAAGCCGACGGCGGACAAGGTGCGCTACATCCACCTGCACAAAACGGCGGATCTGCTGACTGCCCCCGTGGAGGCGGGCCTGCTGCTGGCGGGCGCGACGCAGGATCAGGTGAAATATGGCTGCGAGTACGGGCAGCACCTCGGCATGGCGTTCCAGATGGTGGATGACCTGCTGGACGTCATCGGTACGGAGGAAGCGCTGGGCAAGAGCGTTGGCAAGGACGTCGCGGAAGAGAAGCTGACGTGGATTGCCATTCGCGGCATTGAGGGCACGCGCGAGGACGCGGCACGGGAAACGGCCTTGGCGGTGGATGCGGCAGCGAAAATCGGCGGAGATATGAAATTTTTGCAAACCCTTGCACAAAGTACCCTGAACAGAGTACAATAAGAGACAGGATTCGTGCGCTTGCGCCGGATTGATTTATCATTCATCAAAAGGGAAGCGGAAATAAATGGAACTACACAACATTCTGGGGCTTTTCAGCAATCAGGTGCTGCTGTGCTGCATCACGGCGTGGTTCGTGGCGCAGGCGCTCAAAATTCCGACGTACTATCTGGTCGAAAAGAAATGGGACTGGCACCGCTTTTTCGGCAGCGGGGGAATGCCGTCGAGCCATACGGCGTTCGTCGTCTCCCTGACGCTGATGATTGGCGCGACGCAGGGCTTCGACAGCGCGATTTTCGCCCTGTCTTTCACGATGGCGGCGATTGTCATGTACGATGCGACGGGTGTCCGCCGCGAGACGGGCAAGCAGGCGGTTGTCATCAACGAAATCGTGCAGAAGATGTTCGTCAATGGCGAAAGTATCACGGATGAGGAACTGAAGGAATTGGTCGGGCATACGCATGTCGAGGTCATCGGCGGCGTGATTGTGGGGCTTCTGACGGCAGGGCTGTTCCTGCTGTTTATGTGATTTGAGGAGGATTTACGCAAATGGATCGTTTTCTGGAGGAATCTGTAAGCAAACACCACCGCGCGGCGGAAGAGGTGCTGTACTACGCGTCGTGGGTCGTGATGATTGTGTCCGCGATTCTGGCGTTCATGTACCTGAACGTCATGTTTTACAGCTTCAGCATCTCGATGCTGGTGATGACGCTGGTGTTCACGGGTATCGCGGTGTACATTTTCTTCTTCCATGACCGCCTGCGCACGGAGTACGACTACACGTTCACCAACGGCTCGATGGATTTCGCACAGGTGTTCAACAACCGCAAGCGCAAGGCGCTGGGCAGCCTGAACGTGGCAAAGGTGGATGCGTTCGGCAAGGTTGCCAGCGGCAGTTTCCATCGGCATGTGTCCGCGCCGGGCGTGAAGCAGCTGCGCTGGTTCCTCAATCGCGACGCGGAGCTGTACTATTTCGCTTTCTCCAAGGACGGCAAGAAGTCCCTGATTGTGTTTGAGCCGAGCAAAGCCATGGTGGATAACATCCGCCACTATCTGCCCTTCGGCGCGTATCAGGAGAATTGACCGTGAAAACCATCTATCTGGATAACAGCGCGACGACGAAGCCCTCCGCCGCGGTGATTGCCGCGATGACGGACGCGCTGGAAAATGGCTGGTACAACCCGTCGGCGCTGTACCGTCCGGCCATGGATGCGGAGAAAGCCGTCGAGAATGCGCGCGAAATTTGCCTGAAAGCGGCAGGCGCGGCGAACCAGCGCATGGTGTTCACCTCTGGCGGCACGGAGGCGGACAATATCGCCATTCTGGGGCATTTGCGCACGAAGCATAAGCCGGGGCGGGTGCTGATGCTGTCCGTGGAGCATCCGGCGGTGCTGAACTGCGCGCAGGAAGCCGAACACATGGGGCACAAGGTTGTGCCGATTCCAGTAGATCGCCGCGGCGTGGTGGATCTGCCCGCGCTGGAAGGCTTGCTGGGCGAGGATGTCCACCTGATTACGCTCATGCAGGTCAACAACGAGGTCGGCGCGGTGCAGCCCATTGCGGAAGTCGCCGCGCTGCGCGACCGCTTTGCGCCGAATGCCGCCATTCATGTGGACGGCGTGCAGGGCTTTCTGCGTGTGCCGCTCAATTTCAATGCGCTCAAAATCCAGTCCTACGCCTTTTCCGGGCATAAGATTCATGCCAGCAAGGGCATCGGCGGCTTGATTTTCCGCAAAGACCACAAGCTGTCGCCCATCGTCTTCGGCGGCGGGCAGGAGGACAACCTGCGCTCCGGCACGGAAAACGTTCCCGGCATCATTGGGCTGGGCGAGGCGGTTCGCACCTATCCGCAGGGCGCGGCAGAGAAGATGATGGCGCTGAAAACCCGCCTGCTGACGGACTTGCAGGAGGCGATTCCCGCGGCAAAGCGCAACGGCCCCGCACTGGATGACCCGCTCTGCGCGCCACATATCTTGAGCGTCAGCCTGTCGCCTGTGCGGAGCCAGACGATGCTGTTCGCGCTGGAAGGCGACGGCATCTATGTCAGTGCAGGCTCGGCGTGCGCGGCGCATAAGCAGAAGGTGTCCGGCGTGCTGACGGCAATGGGCTTGTCCCCGGCGGAAGCGGACTGCACGCTGCGGTTCAGCCTCTGCCCGGACAATACCGAGGCGGAAATGGATGATGTCGCGCAGTGCGTCAAGAAGCACTATGACCTGCTGAAAGCCTACGTCAGACGATAATATCTACATATTAAGGAGAGAAATTCCTGTGCGCAATTTGCTGCTCGTCCGCTATGGCGAGATTTTCCTGAAGGGGCAGAATCGCCCGCTTTTTATGCGCGCGCTGGTCAAGCGCATCAAGTATGCCGTCAAAGACCTCGGCGCGACGGTGCTGCTGCACGACGGACGCATTCTCGTGTCGGATTTTGACGATTTGGATGAGTGCATCCGCCGCGTGACAAAGGTGTTCGGCGTGCACAGCGTCTGCCCGGCGGTCGAAATGCCCAAAGACGACTTTGACGCCCTCTGCAATCAGGCGGTTGCCATGATGGCGGATTTGTCCGGCACGTTCCGCGTGACGGCGCGCCGCTCGGACAAGAACTACTTCATGGATTCGCCCGCAATCAACATCGAAATGGGACACCGCATCCTGACGGCGAACAAGAACCTGTCCGTGGACGTGAAGAAGCCCCAGCACACCATGAACGTGGAAATTCGCGACATGGCGTACCTGTATGTGAAGGTGATTCCGGCGGTCGGCGGTATGCCCGTCGGCACGAACGGCCGCGCGACGCTGCTGCTTTCCGGCGGCATTGACAGCCCGGTCGCGGGGTGGATGATCGCTAAGCGAGGGGTGCATATCAACGCGGTGCATTTCCACTCTTATCCATACACGTCTGACCGCGCGAAGGAAAAGGTGCTGGATTTGGCGCGCATTTTGTCCGAAAGCTGCTGCGGCATCCGCGTCCACATCGTGCCGTTCACCAAAATCCAGATGGAAATCCACGAAAAGTGCCCCGAAGAGTACACGACGCTCATCATGCGCCGCTTTATGATGCGCATTGCCGAAAAGGTGGCGCGTCAGGAGAACAGCGAGGCGCTGATTACCGGCGAATCGGTCGGACAGGTCGCCAGTCAGACGATGACGGCGCTCGGTACGACCGATATGGTGGTGAATATGCCTGTTTTCCGCCCGCTGATTGGCTTTGACAAGGAAGAAATTATCGCCGTGAGTGAAAAAATCGGCACGTTCGAGACGTCCAGCCTGCCCTACGAGGACTGCTGCACGGTCTTCACACCGCGCCATCCCGCGACGCACCCGAAGATGGAGAAAATTCTTGAAGGCGAGAGCAAGCTCGACATCGATGGGTTGATTGATGAAGCCATGGCGGGCATCGAAATCGTCTGCTGCTGATTACGGCATCATATTCAGAAACACCGTCAGGGGCAGCCCTGAAATGCCCAGCGCGCCTGTCAACAACGATGAAATCGGATTGATGCCGACGTGCGGCAAGGGCAGCAGATTCCACGCCATCAACAGCACAGTGCCAAACGTCCAGCAGTTCAGCAGCCGCGCGCCCCAAGTGCCGGGGCGATAGCAGCGGCAGAGCAGCAGCGTCAAAACGAAAGCGGGAAGCAAAATCCACATACAAATCTCCTCCTTTGTAAGAAGAGTGTATGCGGAAGCGGAAAAACAATCTTGCCATTTCGTGCCGAACGTGGTATGATAGACATTGGGGATTTTCTGACGAGCCGGAAGGGGCGGAATGGCATGGCGGAGGATTTTGTGGCGCTGATGCAGGCGATTGCGCCGGAGATGGCGGAAGCAATGGCGCGCCGTGCCATGGTGCTGACGGCGATTGCGGAATCAGCCCCGGTTGGGCGGCGGCAATTGGCGCTCCGGCTGAATCTGGCGGAAAGGGAAGTGCGCGCGGACGTGGAGAAGCTCCGCGATGCTGGCCTGATTACGCTGGACAAAGCCGGGATGAATCCGACGCCGAATGCGTCACGCTGGCTGGAAAGTGCCCGCAGCTTCGCCCGGCAGACGCAGGGCTTGACCGCGCTGGAAACGGCGCTGATGCAGGTTCTCCCCGTGAAAACAGTTTTCGTTGCGCCGGGGGATGCTGATGCGGATGTGCGTGTACTGTCCGACGTGGGGCGGCTGGCGGCGCAGGGCGTTCGGCAATTGCTGCATTCCGGGTCGACGCTGGCAGTCACGGGCGGTTCGACCATCGCGGCGACGGCACACGCCATGCAGAGCAGCGCTCCCATGAACGTCATGGTCGTTCCTGCACAGGGCGGCTTCGGGCGTGAAATGGAAACGCAGGCGAACACGCTGGCGGCGGAAATCGCCCAGCGGCTCGGCGGACATCATCGGCTGCTGCATCTACCAGACCACATGGACGAGCAGGCGAAGCAGGAAATGCTGCGGCTCCCTGAAATCCGCGAGACGATGGAGCGCATCCAGCGTGCGGACATCATCCTGCACGGCATCGGCTGCGCGCAGGAGACGATGAGTCGCCTGCCCGTGGAGCAGGTGCGCCTGCTGATGAAGAAGGGCGCGGTCGGGGAGTCCTTCGGCGCGTATTACGACCGGGATGGGCAGTGCCTGCTGAAATCATCCGGCGTGTGCGTCGATTTGGCGCGCCTGACGCCAGACTGCCGCATGATTGCGGTCGCGGCGGGCGCAAAGAAGGCGGCAGCCATCATCTCCGTTCTGCGGCATGATTCGCATACGCTGCTGGTGACGGATGAGGGTGCGGCAAAGCAGATGCTTGCCATCCTCAAAACAAATACGGGTTGTTCGTCAGACACCGAAGCGTGAATGACGTTTCAAATACAAGCAACCAAAAGAGCAATCTTGAAGGAGTGTGCATCAACAATGGCTAAGAAAACGATTGACGACATCAAGGTTTCTGGCAAGAAGGTGCTGGTTCGCTGTGACTTCAACGTCCCCATGAAGGACGGCAAGATCACCAACGACAAGCGCATCGTGGCCGCGCTTCCTACCATCAAGAAGCTGATCGCTGACGGCGGCAAGGTCATCCTGTGCAGCCATCTGGGCAAGCCGAAGAACGGCCCGGAAGAGAAGTTCTCTCTGGCACCCGTGGCGGTTCGCCTGAGCGAACTGCTGGGTCAGCCCGTTGTGTTCGCCAATGACGACACGGTGGTCGGCGACAACGCCAAGGCTGCTGTGGCGGCGATGAAGGACGGCGACGTCGTGCTGCTGCAGAACACCCGCTTCCGCAAGGAAGAAACCAAGAACGTCGAGGAGTTCTCCAAGGAACTGGCTTCCCTGGCGGACTGCTATGTGGATGACGCGTTCGGCTCCTGCCACCGCGCGCACTGCTCCACCGAGGGCGTGACGAAGTTCCTGTCCCCGTGCGTGGCAGGCTATCTGATCGGCAAGGAACTCGCCGTGATGGGCAAGGCGCTGGAAAATGCGGATCGTCCGTTCGTCGCGGTGCTGGGCGGCGCGAAGATTGAGGACAAGCTGAATGTCATCAACAACCTGCTGGAAAAGGTTGATACGCTGATTATCGGCGGTGGCATGGCGTTCACCTTCCTGAAGGCGAAGGGCTATGAAATCGGCAAGTCCCTGCTGGACGAAACCAAAATTGATTACTGCAAGGACATGATGGCGAAGGCTGCGGAAAAGGGCGTTCAGCTCCTGCTGCCGGTTGACACCGTGTGCATCAAGGACTTCCCGAACCCGATTGACGCGCCGGTTGACACCGTGACCGTCGATGCGGATGCGATTCCGGCGGACATGGAAGGTTGCGATATTGGCCCGAAGAGCCGTGAGCTGTTCGCGGCGGCTGTGAAGTCCGCCAAGACGGTTGTGTGGAATGGCCCGATGGGCGTGTTCGAGGTTCCTGAGTTCGCCGCCGGCACCAAGGCCGTGGCCCAGGCTCTCGTCGATGCCACTGCTGCCGGCGCATTCACCATCGTCGGTGGTGGCGATTCCGCTTCCGCAGTGCGCAACCTCGGCTTCCCGGAGGACGGCTTCTCCCACATCTCCACCGGTGGTGGCGCTTCCCTCGAGTTCCTCGAAGGCAAGGAGCTCCCTGGCCTGAAGGTGCTTGAGTAATCCATTTTCTAGCTCCCCTCCTTGAGGGGAGCTACGTTTTTTTAGAAGGGAAACATATGGGGTCCAAACGCATTCCGTTGGTGGCCGGCAACTGGAAGATGAATTTCGACCATCTTGAAGCCACTTACTTCGTGCAGAAGCTGGTATGGCTGTTGCGTGACGCTCACTTCGACTTTAAACGCTGCGAAGTCGCGCTTTTCCCCTCGTTCACGTCATT
>OGOU01002844.1_pt1 | contig 11696 bp, 7 predicted proteins | sample 1552721 | NCBI WGS metagenome assembly OGOU01 (sample SAMEA2580176, study PRJEB22360) | human gut metagenome | biome: human gut; feature: human-associated habitat; material: faeces | place: Denmark | collected 2008/2010 | reverse complement strand
GATCTTTGCTATGGATATTCTTTTTTACTATTGCATCTTCATTTTACAATCTGCGTAATGAATTAAATATGTTTTTCTAAAAGTTAAATGCCCGACCTCGGTTGTCGGGCTGCTTTGTTTTATATCGGATTAAAAAGATTGATTGCTCAAAAATAGATTAAAAAGGCGTTTTGCAATATGAAAATTACTTACCATAAATTTTATGAAGAATTTCACTGCGTAGCCTCAAAGTGCAGTGACAGCTGCTGCAAGGAATGGGACGTAGTAATTGACGACCAAAGCAGTGAGCTGTATGAAAATGTCGGCGGTGAATTTGGTGAAAAGCTCAGGAGCGCAATGATTACCGACTCAGACGGCGACCGAATTTTTACCCTGCAAAATAACTGCTGTCCGTTCTGGAACAAAGACAGGCTCTGCGATATTTATATAAACCTCGGCGAAGCTGCACTTTGCGAAACCTGCCGCAGATTTCCGAGAATTGTTCTGAACTACACCTCATTTGAGGAGAGAATCCTTTCACTTGCCTGCCCCGAGGCTCTCAGGCTTATGCTCCATAAGGGCGCAATGCAGAGCCTTGTTGTCAGGGAAACCTCAGAGCCGCCCGAACCTTGCGACTATGACGAGAATATTATGGAGTTGCTAATAGCCGCAAGAAAAGAGATTTTTTCTGCAATCAATGACGGTAAATCCACGATTTTTGACTGCATTAATGCGATTTATAAAATATGCGGCTCGGTTCAGTCAAGGCTTAACGGCGAAGAAATAACCTGCGATTTTAATATTAACGGCGACAGCGTGATTTTAAGTTATCAAAATACTATTACCACGCTCTTATCGCTCGACATTATGACGGACGAGTGGAGAGCGCTCCTTGAAAATGCAAGGCAGTACGCACCTGCCGTTTCCGATATTTCAGCCTTTCAAGGATACATAGCCGATTACGGCTACGAGTACAAAAACTTAGCTTTTTACTATGTTTTTCGCTATTTTATCAATGCAATAGACAGCTATGACGTGCTCGGATGCTTCAAGCTTCTCCTGCTTGCGGTAAAGTCGGCATATGTTCTGCATTTGTACCTGTTTTCGCAGTCGCTTAACCTCAGTGACGGGCAAAGGCACAGGGTAATAGGTCTTTATTCAAAAGAGGTTGAACAATCCTACGAAAACATATCCGCCATAGCTAATAGAAGCCTTGATGAAATTTAAAATTGCTAATGTAAAATTCCGACCTTAGCAACAGCTTGGCTCTGACCTGTAAAGGCAGAGTCTTTGCTGTTGCTTTTTCTTTAAAGGAAATTACTCGGCGGCTGTCGGTCATAGGAGTGTAAGATTATGCGAAACTGTCTGACCGGATGAGCACAGAGCATCGGCTGCTACTTATCCCCCGACCTTGTTATAAAGCCTGCTATCAGTCCAAAGAATATAGCGGCGGAAATTCCTGCGGCGGCGCTCTTTAATCCACCCGTGAGAATTCCAAGCGCTCCGTCCGTTGCGAGTGCTTCCTTTACCCCTTGGCTCATCAAAAATCCAAAGCCGCTTATAGGTACGCTTGCTCCCGCTCCCGCAAATTCGGCGAAGGGCTCGTACAATCCTACTGCGCCCAGAATTACGCCTGCCACCACAAAGCTTGTAAGTATTCTTGCCGGTGTAAGCTTGGTTTTGTCTATCAGAATTTGTCCTACAACGCAGATTAGTCCGCCTGTCCAGAATGCATTTATATAGTCCATAAAGCTTCCTCTTTTATTTAATTTAAAGTTAGTTTATACCTTTATTTATTGGCAGATTCTCAAATTTTATTCTTCAATGTGACGATAAAATGAAAATTTGTGACTCGTCTTTGATTTTTCACAAAAGAGGTACACAAAACTGTTTTTATATAGTATAATATACGATGTTGAAATATGGCACTGCAAAGAAGCGGCGCTGATAATAAATTAAGGAGTGAACAAGTCACATGGTTGAGGTCAAAAACCTTACAAAATACTACGGCGGCATCAAGGCTGTTGATAATATCAGCTTTACCGTCGGCGAGGGCGAGATTCTCGGATTTCTCGGCCCTAACGGTGCGGGCAAATCTACCACAATGAATATTATAACGGGGTACATTTCCTCCACATCAGGCACAGTAACTATTGACGGAAAGGAGATTCTTGAAAATCCCAAGGAGGCAAAGTCCAAAATCGGTTATCTTCCTGAAATTCCTCCGCTGTACGTTGATATGACGGTAAGAAAATATCTTGAGTTTATGTTTGACCTCAAAAAGGTTAAGCTCCCCAAAAAGGAGCATATCGAGGAGGTAATGCGCCTTGTACGCATTACCGAGCAGGCAGACAGAATTATTAAAAATCTTTCAAAAGGTTACCGCCAGCGTGTAGGCTTTGCTCAGGCACTGCTCGGCAATCCCCCTGTGCTTATTCTGGACGAGCCAACAGTAGGACTTGACCCTAATCAGATTATTGAGATTAGAAAGCTCATAAAGAGTCTGGGCAAAAAGCATACTATTATATTCTCCTCTCATGTGCTCTCGGAAATCTCCGCAACCTGCGACCGAATTTTGGTTATTTCAAACGGCAGCATAGTTGCAGACGCAAAGGCAGGCGAGCTTTCCTCCGCCGCTACGGGAGAAGAAAAGCTTGCGCTCATTGTTGAAGGAGCTTCTTCCGATATTATTTCCGCCATCAAAAACATTCCTGCGGTTCTCTGTGTGAACAAGCTTCCCGACAAGCTTTCAGCCGGAGCAAAATATATGGTTGAGTATGAAACAGAGCACGACATCAGGCGTGATGTGTTCAATGCAATGTCACGCATTGGCTGTCCTATTCTTGATATGCAGTCGGGCAACGAAAGCCTTGAGGAAATGTTCCTCAAGCTCACTGCTAAAAGCAATTATAAAAAAGTCGGAGGTAAAAAATAATGCTTGCAATTTTAAAGCGAGAGCTTTCTTCTTATTTTAATTCAGCCGTTGCCTATGTTGTAATGGCGGTGTATTTCTTCTTTGCAGGTATGTTTTTCAGCTTTATCTGCATAGAAAACGATTCCTCAAACCTTTCCTATGTTTACGGCAATATGTTTGTGATTATCCTGTTTGTAATTCCGATAATTACAATGAAAAGCTTTTCCGAAGAAAAGCGTCAGCGCACCGACCAGGCGCTTCTGACCTCGCCGACAAGCCTGTTTGAAATTGTTATGGGCAAGTTCCTCGGCGGATTCCTTTTATTCTTTTTCTGTTCTCTAATATTTATGGTGTTTGCGCTTGTAATTTCGTTTTTCACCACACCCGACTGGGCAGTTATTCTCTGCACCTTTTTGGGACTTCTTCTTTTAGGCGCAGCACTCATTGCAATCAATGTGTTTATTTCCGTGCTTACCGAGAGTATGGTAATTTCTGCTGTTGCAGGTATGGGCGTAGGACTTCTTATCTATATGCTCAGCAATCTCACAAACTACATATCTGTCGGCTGGATTGCAACTGCACTTTCGAAAATTGATTTTCTCACATACTACACAAACTTCACCTACGGTATGCTTAATATTACCGATATTGTATTCTTTTTAAGTGTTACGGGTTTGTTCCTGTTCTTTACCGCCCGTGTGCTTGAAAAAAGACGCTGGAGCTAAGGAGGTAAAGAGCAATGAGCGAATTAAAAAAAGATACTGCGGTGGAGAATACTGCCGAGGTTAAAACTGAAAAAACCGATAAAAAACCTGAAAAGTCAAAAAAGCAGGATAAGCCCCAAAAGGCTAAAAAAGAAAAGAAAAGCGGCGGCTTAAAATCTTTCTTAAAATCAAGAAAGGCTCGCCATGGCTCGGTTGCAATAGCCGTGGTAGCTATTGTAATTGCACTTGTTGTTGTGCTCAACATTGTGGTTTCTCTGCTTGTGGACAGATTCCCGAATTTAGTTCTCGATTTTACGAAAAATCAATCCTTTGAGCTTGAGAGCGATACTGTTGAATATGTTTCTCATATTGACAAGGACATTACAATTACAGTTCTCACCACAGAGGAAAAGTTCGAGGCATCGGGCACATACTACATTCAGGCAAATAAGCTCCTCGAAAAAATGGAGAGCGAATCAAACGGAAAAATCAAGCTCAAGTATATTGACCTTGCAAGTAATCCCTCTATTCCTCAGAAGTATTCTGACGCTGACTGGACGCAGAGCAATAAAAATATGATGATAGTAGAATGCGGCGACCAGTACAAGGTGCTCACCATTGACGACTGCTTTGAGTACGATCAGTCATATTATTCCAATTACGGTTCTTATTATGTAACCGCTTCACTTGTTGAGCAGGGAGTGGTAACCGCTATTTTAAATGTTACCACAGAAAACAAGGTAACGGTAGATATGATTACCGGCAATCAGGAGCAGGATTACGACTCGATTAAATCTCTGCTCCAGAACAACGCTTATCAGGTAAATGAAATTTCACTTGCGACCGGTGACCTTGACGAAGAGGCTGAGCTTGCAATCCTTTATGCTCCGTCTGTAGATCTTGACGAAGGCGCAATCGAAAAGCTTTCAAAGTGGCTTGACAACAGCGGCAAAAACGGCAGAAACCTTATTTACATTCCTACCGAAAATCAGGTTGATACTCCTAATCTTGACGGCCTTATGAACGAGTGGGGAATGCAGGTAAACGAGGGCTATGTTTATGAAACAGGCAACCGCCTTGTAAGCAGCTCGTCGCCATACATCTTTACCGTTGATTATGCAGACTACTATCAGGACGGACTTAAAAACCCCAACATTCCGATTGTTACACTTTACTCAAAGGACATCACAATTAAGGATACAAGTATTGCTCACCCGCTTCTCACAACCTCAACCTCATCAGGTATTTACCCTCCTGATGCTGACGAAAACTGGAAGGCTGAGGACGGACTGAAAAACGAGGCTCTTAATGTTGCCGCTGAGGGCGTTAAGACAAACACAGACAAAAAATCTTCGAAGGTAATTGTTTTCGGCTCATACTCAATGTTCTCAAGCGAGATTTTGTCATATAACAGCTTCAACAATTCAGCTTACTTTATGAATGTTATAAACACCGTTGCAGACAGAGATGACGCAGGCATTACCATTGAGGGCAAGTCAATGGAGAGCGCAGAGCTTGGCATTACCGATGTAGGAACAAGGAGTGTGCTCTTTACTGTATTTGTAATCGCTGTTCCGCTTCTTGTACTTGTAACAGGACTTGTAATGTGGCTGCGCAGGAGGAACAAATAATGAAAAAGAATATTAAGCTTCTTATTATAATCGCTGCTGTGGCAGTGGTTTTTGTGGGAATAATGCTGCTCCTGATTTTTCTTCCGAAGTCGGGGGACTCAAAAGACCCTATGGACGATATTGATCAGGGCACTGATATGTCAACCTCTGTCGGAGATGACGGCTTTTATCAGGTAAAAATAAATACCAACGATAAGGGCGAAATCGAAAACAACAGCTACGGCACATTGCTTGAGTATGTGCCGGCAGACATTGTAGAAATTGATGTTGAAAACCTGTCGGGTTCAATGACGATAAAGTCAGAAACTCCGGTTGACGAGGACGGCAACAGCCAGCCGACAATTTATACGCTTGTCGGCTACGAAGATTATGATATGCAGTCAGGCACTGCCGATTCCATAGCAAACGATGCAGCGGCAATTGATTTTTCAGAGGTAATCAGTCTTGACGGTGCAAAATCCTCAGAATGTGGCTTTGATAAACCGGAAGCTACGGTTGTTGTTACATTCAGCGACAAGACCAAGGCAAAAATCATTGTGGGCAGCAAGGCTCCGTCCGATGCAGGAACATATGTAAAGTTCGGCACATCCGACACAATATTCCTTGTGGAAAATGAGGCGGTTGATTCCTTCTTATACAGCCTTACGGATTTGTTTTCAAAGGAAATAAACGATGCCGCCGCAGATACAGAGAGTTCGCAGTTCAGCAAAATTACTCTTTCGGGCAAAAACTTTCCCGAGAGTGTAGTGCTTGAGCCGAACAGTGACGGCAAAAACTCTGCAACCACAGTTATCACCTCTCCCAAAAAGTGCTATGCAAGCGAAACTGCAAGCAGTGAAGTATCGGGCGCAATCAGAGGCTTGTATGCGGAGTCTGTAAAAATGGTAAATCCAACAGACGCACAGCTTAAAGAGCTTGGACTTTCAGATCCATATACCTCGCTTGAGGCTGTATATCCCGACACAACAGTAAGCCTTATCGCCTCAAAGCCGGACGGCAGCGGCAATGTAAACCTTATGGTCAAGGGAGAAAGTATTGTTTATACAATGACTTCGGAAAAACTCCCATGGGTAGATATGAGCTATGACAAGCTTACCTCAGAATATGTGCTCCATCCACTGATGTCAGCCGTTTCAACGCTCACAGTAAACAACGGCTCAGACACATATGTTTTTAATATCAGCTCAAAGAACACAACTACAACTGATGATGGCGGAAACGAAAGCGCATCGGTGACAAATACCGTAACATGTGATGGCAAGGAGATTAACAGCGCATACTTCTCAACCTTCTTCCAGAACCTCACACTCCTTCAAAAGAGCGAAAGCTCAGGCGATAAGCCGAGCGGCAGTGCTGTATTTACCGCTGAGTACACCTACTCTGACGGCAGCAACGACACGGTTAAATTCTTTGATGCAGGCGGCAATAAATATCTTGCACAGGTAAACGGCGATACCGTAGGTTACCTTTATAAGACAAACCCAAGCAAGCTAATTGAGCAGGCTACAACCGTTGCAAATAATAAAGAGGTTGAGGATTTCGCAAATTCTTGATTTTTCAAATATCTGAGTTAATTAAAAATCAGGTCACGACTTCGGTCTGACCTGATTTTTGTTTAAAGTTTTGAATTAAAGCAAAACCGTCTGCTCGGCAGCCGGTGAGCTGGCAGTCAGTGGGCTGGCAGTCAGTGGACTGCACATATTCGAGAGGATAGTATCGTAAAGAAAAAACTCTCGTGCCCGACAACAGCCAAGCAATTTCCGGGCATTAAAAGTTTTGAATTAAAACCAGACTGTCTGCTCGGACTAAAAAAGGTCGTATAGGTTATATAAAACTGATTGTCGGGCACAAAAAGCATTGAATTAAGCTAAACTATCTGCTCGGACTAAAAAAGTTGATAATTTTAGAGGTTTATTATATCATTGTAAGAAAAAGGGGGATGTTTATGAATTGTAAGGAATACGGCGGATACATAGCTGTTGAAGGAATAGATAATCTTGATTTGCGCCAAACGCTTGACTGCGGTCAGAGCTTTAGGTGGACTGAAAATGCAGACGGCTCTTTTAATGGAATTGCATACGGCAGAAAGGTCAAGGTTAGGCTTGAGGGAGATATATTATATATAGAAAATTCAACCTGTGCCGATTTTGAAAACATATGGAAGAATTACTTTGACCTCGATCTCGATTACGGAAAAATCAGAGATGAAATAAAAAAAATACACCCTGTTCTCAGCGAAGCGGCTGAGTATGCTTCGGGCATAAGAATTTTGCGTCAGGAGCCGTATGAAGCTTTATGCACATTTATAATATCGCAGAACAACAACATCAAGCGAATTAAGGGAATTGTCCAAAGGCTGTGCGAATGCTTTGGCGAGGAGATTTCAGAGGGAGCTTACGCCTTTCCCACTCCGCAGAAAATGGCAGAGCTTACAGTCGACTCTCTCGCACCGCTGAGGGCGGGCTTTCGCAGCCGATACCTGATTGATGCGGCGCAAAAGGTAAGTCATGGGGAGGTTGACCTTGAGAGCTGCCGTACCCTTGAATATGATAAGGCAAGGGCGGAGCTGATGAAGATTACAGGCGTAGGGGTTAAGGTTGCCGACTGCACTCTGCTGTTTGGTATGCACAGAGTAGAGGCTTTTCCGATAGACGTGTGGATGAAACGTGCAATGGAAAAGCTTTTTCCAAATATGTGTGCTGAGGACTTCGGTGAGTATGCAGGAATAGCACAGCAGTATATTTTTCATTACAGCCGTATGCATCCTGAATTATTTGATAATAATGCTTCAATAACAATGGCAAAGTGCACATAATGTTTTACAGTAATTTGTAAATTATGACGTTTTTAATTTTTTTATAAGAAAAATATAGAATTCGTGAATTTTTTGTGATAATATTAAATAGCAAGGGGAGTTATCCCTTATGAAGTTTTGAAAGGAGTAATTTCTTATGAACAAGAAAGGAATGTTAAAGGCGACAAGCGTTGCAATTGCACTTTGCACCGTAATGTCGAGCACAACCTTTGCGTTTTCAACTGTGGCAAGCGCCGCTACACTTGATAACGACGAAACAGTTTCTGCCTCTGCGCCTGAAGCGGTATCAGCGGGCGGCAACACCTTTTCGTGGGACAACGCATCGGTTTATTTCCTGCTAACCGACCGTTTTAATAACGGAAACAAATCAAACGACCACTCTTACGGCAGAACACTGGATGCCAACGGAAATCCGCTTTCCGGCTGGGATACTGCACCGGGTACTTTCCACGGCGGCGACTTTGCAGGTATTACCCAGAAGATTGAAGAGGGATATTTTAATGACCTCGGAATAAACGCAATCTGGCTGAGTGCTCCGTACGAGCAGATTCACGGCTATGTAGATTCGGGCAAGGACTTTGTTCACTATTCATACCATGGCTATTATGTTCTTGACTATACCGAGGCTGATGCAAACTTCGGTACAAAGGAAGAATTCAAAGAGCTTGTTGATACAGCTCACGAGCACGGTATCAGAATTGTTATGGATATCGTTATGAACCATTCTGGCTATAATAATATAGTAGATATGGAGGAGTACAACTACGGTACATTGCTTCCGGGTGTGTCTGATTACAAGTACAGACTCACAGGCGCAAACGAATTCCATAGTTACATCGATTATGAATCATCAGCTTCTGACTGGGGCAGATGGTGGGGCTCATGGGTCCGCAGCGGTCTTCCGGGTTATACACCTGTAGGCGGCGATGATCTTACCCGTGATCTCACAGGTTTGCCGGACTTCAAAACAGAGTCAACACAGTCTGTCAGCATTCCTGAGTTTCTCAAAACAAAGTGGACTAAGGAAGGCACTTACAATCAGAAGATTTCTAAGTACGGCAGCAGCGGCACAGTATCCGACTACTTGACAACATGGCTTGCAGAGTGGGTAGAGGAATTTGGCGTTGACGGCTTCCGCTGCGATACTGCAAAGCACGTAGAGTTTGCTTCATGGAACAAGCTTAAGACAAAGTGCGTTGCAGCTCTCAAAAAATGGAAAGCCAATAACCCTGATAAGGCGCTCGACAACCTCGACTTCTGGATGACAGGTGAGCATTGGGATCATGGTGTAAACAAAGACGGCTACTACACACAGGGCGGCTTTGACTCAATGATCAACTTCTCTACACAGGGCGGCGGACTTTTCAGCGCAGGCACTATAAAGGGAACATATGATGGCTTTGCAAACGCTATCAACAACGATGACAGCTTCAATGTTCTTTCATATGTATCTTCACACGACTCAACACTTGCAAGAAACGACCTTATCGGCACAGGCTCAGGTCTTCTTATGTGTCCGGGCGGAGTTCAGATTTTCTACGGCGATGAAACAAATCGTCCGCTTGTTTCCGGTATGTCTTTTGACGGCAACGGCGGCGCAGGTCACTCACTCAGAAGTGATATGAACTGGAGTTCAATGGATCAGAATATTCTTGAGCATTGGCAGAAGGTTGGTACTTTCCGTAACAACCATATTTCAGTAGGTGCAGGCTCTAACACAAGCCTTACATCAACATCAGGCTATGCTTTCGCAAGAGAATACAACAAAAACGGCATTTCAGATAAGGTTATCGGCTGTGTTCGTGCAAATGCAAACACAGATGTTACAATCGACGTAGGTGACACATGGAGCGACGGTCAGTTCCTCGTAAACACTTATGACCAGTCATCAGCTACCGTAACAAACGGCAAGGTAACATTCAACAGCGGTAAGAACGGCACAATCCTTATTGAAGAGCCGGACGGCAGACCTCTTATGTCAGTTAAGGGCGAATCCGAGTTTACCGACACACAGACTGTTACAGTATCACTCAGTAACTGTGACGAGGCTAAATGTTCAATCGACGGCGGCAACAAGTTCATCGTTAAGGACGGCACACAGTTTAAGATCGGTAACACAGCTTACCCCGGCGACACAATCACAATCTATCTTGAGGCTGAAAACGAGAAAGGCAGTGCATCATCTAAGGTAAACTTCAAGAAGAAGGTTCAGGGAGATACCCCTATTCAGGAGGACAAGGTAATCGTTCACGTTAAGCCATATGACAGCTCAGCTCCATATCTCTATGTATGGGATGACAATAAGAATGAGTTAAACGGCAAGTGGCCCGGAACACAGCTTTCCGAAAAGGACAGCGACGGCAACTATGTATGGACTGCCGAAGACTGTAAATCAGTTAACGTTATTGTAAATAACGGCAATCGTGGTCAGTCCGGTGACCTCACAGGCATTTCAGGCGAAGTTATCATTACAGTAAAGAGTGCAGACTGCGCAAGCTGTGATGTTAAAGAAATTGAAATCCCATCATCACCTATCGAGGTCCTCAAGAAAGAGGGCAGAGAGGTTAAGATTATGACCTCTTCCGACTATACATCAGCTACCTGGTCAAAGGTTTCTTCAGTTATGACAACTGTTGATGCTCTCGTTGCACAGGGCGATTCAGCTGACGAGGCAAGCGTTAATAAGGCTATTACAGATATTCAGAGCGCAAAAGCAGCATTAAAGCTCAATGTTCCTACAATCAGCTATGCTGTAAAGGGCAAAACAACAATCAAAGGTATTGCTGCTCCTGATTCAAATGTAACAGTAACAGTAAACGGCACAGCTTACACAGCTCAGGCTGATGATGTAACAGGCGAATTTTCAGTAACAACATCTTCACTTTCTTCTTCCTCTGCTCTTACTTTCAAGGCAGAGAGAAACGGTATATCTTCTGCTACAGGCAGCTACAATATGTCAAGCGGAGATATAACAAGTCCTGTTGTTCCAACATCACCGACTGTACCGACAACACCAACAACACCTACAAAACCGACAACACCTACAAAACCAACAACACCAACTTCTCCTACACAGGGAACTAACCTTAATGTAACAGCTACATCAAACTACTTCCCGTCAGCAAAGGTAACTTTGGTTAAGAACAATACTGTTTGCGTTGAGTATGAGCTTCAGTCATCAATGAAGCTTGTAAACGCTGAGTGGGTGCTTACATATGATACTTCAAAGCTTAAGCTCGACACAACGCTTACTAAGGATTATATGCCTAACATTTCCGGCGAGGTTATGAATGTTAAGGACGGCAAAATCAACGGCAACTATACAAACATTAAAACCCTCTATGACTTTACAAGCAAAAAGACATTCGTAAAGGCTTATTTCACAGTAATCGGCACAGGCAGCACTTCTGTTGACCTCAAGGTAAACACACTTTGCGTTGGTTACCGTAACAGCCAGAATAAACTTGACTTTGAGCCTGTTGTAAGAAACAGCACTGTTCAGAGCGGTATTACTTCTATTTCAGGTTACGAGAACCTTAAAACAAGCACAAGTACAAAGGCTTATAAGTACACAGCCACAACAACAAATCCAACAATCACAGCAAAGTCAAACTACTTCCCTGAGGCAAAGGTAACAGCAGTAAACAACGATA
>OGOU01002835.1_pt1 | contig 11738 bp, 9 predicted proteins | sample 1552721 | NCBI WGS metagenome assembly OGOU01 (sample SAMEA2580176, study PRJEB22360) | human gut metagenome | biome: human gut; feature: human-associated habitat; material: faeces | place: Denmark | collected 2008/2010 | reverse complement strand
GGTATGGACGCTATGACTCATGCAATTGAAGCTTATGTTTCAACACTGCATTGTAACTATACAGATCCTCTGGCTCTTCATGCAATTAAAATGATTCATGAAAACCTTAAGAAATCTTATGATGGCGATATGGATTCAAGAGCTGCTATGCATGATGCACAATGTCTGGCAGGTATGGCGTTTTCAAATGCACTGTTGGGTATTGTTCATTCAATGGCTCATAAAACAGGAGCAGCATTTACAGGCGACCATATTATACACGGCTGTGCAAATGCCATGTACCTTCCTAAGGTAATTAAATATAATTCCAAAAATGCCGAAGCGGCGGAACGATATGCTGAAATTGCTAAGTTCATTGATCTTAAGGGCAGTACTACAGAAGAATTGGTTGATGCACTTATTGCAGAGCTTAGAAGTATGAACGATCAGCTAGATATTCCGCAGGCTATTAAGTTCTATGGCGCAGGTGGAGTTAAAGCCGATTCAAGTGTAATTGATGAAAAGGAATTTATGGAAAAGCTTCCTGAAACTGCAAAAAATGCAATTGCCGATGCATGTACAGGTTCTAATCCACGTCAGCCAAGTCAGGAAGAAATGGAAAAGCTTCTGAAGGCTTGCTATTATGATCTTGAAATTGATTTCTAATACAATCTGTTCTTTGTTGAAAATTGAGTAATGATAATATGAAAAGGCTGCATAGGTTTTATGCAGCCTTTTTCTTATTTGTCATTAACTATATTTTTATATTCCCTTCAAATTAAAATCCGGAGTATACTCTGCTGATGCAGAAGTTTTATCTTGTGAATAGCCGTTTAAACCAAATTCTATTATTCGGTTTAGTACTGAATTATATTCAAAGTTTGTGATTTTTCTGTTTATTTCAGGGTAAATATTATTGTTATAATCTGGAGTATACTGGCTCATCAGACTTATCATAAAAGAATCTGACGGAAGATTTTCTGCAATCCAATTAATTATTTTTATAGAATCATGACGGCAGCCGGGTAGTATAAGATGTCTGATAATCAATCCTTTTTTCAGAAGCAGTCCGTTCCATACCAAATTTGGCTGCTGGTTATGCATTTCTAGAATTGCTTTGGACGCAAATTCAAAATAATTTGCCGCATGAGAATATTTTCCAGATAGTTCAGATGAAAAATATTTTAAATCAGGAAGATAAATATCAATATAACCTTTAAGCAATTTTAAAGTTTCTACACGTTCATATCCGCTGCTGTTATATACGATAGGAATAATCAGTTTGTGCCTGACCTGATCAAGCGCTTTTATAATATAAGGTACAAAGTGTGTAGGACTGACCAGATTAATATTATCAGCTCCCTGTTCCTGCAGTTCAAGAAATATATCGCCAAGTCTTTGAACGGTTATTTCTTTGCCGAAATTTGCATGACTTATTTGGGAATTCTGGCAAAAACAGCATTTAAGAGAACATCCTGAGAAAAATACGGCTCCAGAACCGTTTCTTCCGCTTAAAGCAGGTTCTTCCCATAAATGCAGACCAGCTTTTGCGGCTTTTATTTTGTCGTTTGCACCGCAGAAACCTGATGTTTTACTTCTGTCGGTTCTGCACATTTTTGGACATAGCGTACAGCTAGAAAAATTATAATTCATGATATAATTTTTCATTTCCTAAACGTTGGGCAAAATGTGTGTATCCGAATTCACATAAGGTTTCTATTTTGCCGTTTTGGCGAAGAACTGTAATTGACGGCAGATTTATTCCATTAAAAGTATTATTTTTAACAGTAGTATAAATTGCCATATCACAGAATACCAGTTTATCGTTAATATTAAGCGATGTATCAAAAGAATAATCTCCGATTATATCGCCTGCAAGACAGGTATTTCCTCCTAGACGGTAGGAGTATTTTTTTTCATCAGGCTGTCCGCTGCCGATTATATTTGGACGATAAGGCATTTCTAATACATCCGGCATATGACAAGCGGCAGAAGCGTCCAAAATAGCAATATTTATATCGTTTTCAATAATATCCAAAACACTGGCAACCAGATATCCCGCATTCAGTGCAACGGCTTCACCGGGTTCAATATAAACCTGAATTCCATATTTTTGTTTAAAAAACATAATACAATCAATTAATTTTTCAATATCGTAATCATCTCTTGTAATATGATGACCTCCGCCAAAATTGATCCATTTCATATGTTTAAGGTATTTTCCGAACTTTTCATCAACGACTTTAATAGTACGTTCCAGTGTATCGGAATTTTGTTCGCACATTGTATGAAAGTGCAGACCGCTGATACCGTCAAGCTTACTTTCATCAAAATTTTTCAGTGTTACGCCCATTCTGGAATATTTGAAGCACGGATTATAAATATCCGTTTCTATTTCAGAGTATTCTGGATTTATTCTTATTCCGCATTCAATATTTCTTCCGCTGTTTTGAACAGTATTTTTATGCATATCCCATTGACTGAAAGAATTAAATACAATATGATCGCAGATCTTAACGATTTCTGCCATATCTTTTTCAGTAAAAGCCGGTGCAAAAATATGGTTTTCAGCATAAGGCATATAATTATGACAAAGCATAGCTTCATTTATACCGCTTGCAGTTGTTCCTGCAAGATATTTGCCTATTAACGGATAAAAATTAAAATTTGAAAAAGCTTTCTGTGCAAGAAGTATTTTGCAGTCTGTTCTATCCTGTACGGTTTTGAGTATTTCAAGGTTTTTAATTAGCTTTGCTTCGTCTATGACGTAGCATGGCGTTTTAATTAAATTTGTATTAAACATAACCAGATACCTTAATTACAATTATATAAATTTTACAGCTGTTCCGTAAACCAATATTTCAGCGGCTCCCTGAACGACAGAAGAAGTTGTATAACGGACGTTTATTATAGCGTCTGCTTGAAGTTTTTCAGCCTCTTTAATCATTCTGTCGGTTGCAAGGTCTCTTGCTTCATTCATCATTTCGGTATAAGCCTTTAACTCTCCGCCGATAATAGTTTTAAAACTTTGAGTTATATCACGTCCTATATTTTTGCTTTGTATAGTACTTCCCTTAACTAGAGCAATTGTCTCCAAAGTTTTTCCTGTTATATAATCAGTATTTACCAATATCATAATATTTTCTCCTGCTGTTTTTATAAATTAATCAACCAATACCGGATCAAAATTTTCTTTCCATGGAAGTCCCCATTTGTTAAGAGCGTCCATAAAAGGATCCGGATCAAATTCTTCTACATTGTATACTCCGGCTTTTTTCCATTTTCCTGTCAGCACCATCATAGCGCCTATCATTGCAGGTACGCCGGTTGTATATGAAACAGCCTGTGAGCCGACTTCTTTGTAGCATTCCTGATGGTCGCAAACGTTGTAAACATAATAGTTAACAGGTTTTCCGTCTTTAAATCCCTGACAGATACATCCAATATTGGTTTTACCAACAGTTCTGGGACCCAGTGAAGCAGGGTCGGGGAGTACTGCTTTTAGAAATTGCAGAGGAACGATTTCTTTACCCTCATACATTATAGGTTCAATAGAAGTCATGCCTACATTTTCAAGACATTTCAGATGAGTAAGATAGCTTTGACCGAATGTCATAAAAAATCTTATACGTTTTATACCCTTAATATTGATAGCAAGGGATTCAAGTTCTTCATGATGAAGAAGATACATATCCTTTTCGCCGACCTCGTCAAAATTATAAACTCTTTTGATTTCCATTGGTTCAGTTTCAACCCATTTGCCGTTTTCAATATAACTGCCCTTTGCTGAAACTTCACGTATATTGATTTCCGGATTGAAATTTGTAGCAAACGGATAACCATGGTCGCCGCCGTTGCAGTCCAGAATATCAATCGTGTGAATTTCATCGAAATAGTGTTTCTGTGCATAGGCTGCAAAAACGCTGGTGACACCAGGGTCAAAGCCGGTTCCGAGAAGACCGGTGATGCCGGCTTCCTTGAAACGGTCCATATAGGCCCACTGCCAGGAGTAATCAAAGTAAGCAGAAAAGCCAAGCTCTTCGCATCTCTTTTCGTAGATCGCACGCCATGCCGGATCATCCGTGTTTTCTGCTTCGTAGTTTGCAGTATCAATGTAAGGAACCTTACATGCAAGGCAGGCATCCATAATGGTAAGATCCTGATAAGGCAGGGCAAGATTCAGCACTGCGTCAGGCTTGTAGGAGTTAATCAGTTTTACAAGCTCGTCCTTGCTGTCCGCATTTACCTGAGCGGCTGTGATAACGGTTTTAGTTGTATTTTCAAGTTTTTTCTTAATATCATCACACTTGGATTTGGTTCTGCTTGCAATGCAAATCTCAGTGAAAATATCACTGTTCTGGCAGCACTTGTGAATTGCTACTCCCGCAACTCCGCCGCAGCCGATAATTAAAAGTCTGCTCATTGTTATTCCTCCGGTATATAAAATTATTTTTCTTCTTCAGAAAGTAAGTCCTCAACATATTTGGGAAGCATAAACGCTCCTGTGTGCAGATTTGTGGTGTAATACCAGGTCTTTATGTTTCGCTTATTCCATCTTTTGGCATTAAGGTCCTTTATCGGGTGATACTTCTTAGATGCAAAGCCAAAAAGCCAGTAACCGGCTGCACAGGTTGGTATGTGAGCCTGATAAACCCTGCTTATCGGAAAGGAATTATATACTCTTTTGTGCATAGCCTTGCAAGCGCCCTCGTCCTCATCATAAAACGGGCTTCCGTGCTGATATACCATAATTCCGTCATCCTTGAGCGCCTTGTAGCAGCTTCCGTAAAACTCCTTTGTAAAAAGTCCCTCTGTATGACCGAAAGGGTCTGTTGCGTCATTAATAATCAAATCATACTCATTGTGACAGGTTCTCAAAAAACGCAAGCCGTCCTGATAGTATATATTAACTCTTTCGTCATCAAGGCCTTTGGAATTATCGGGAAAATACTTTTTGCACACCTCAACGAACATCTCGTCAGGCTCAACAACGTCGATAACCTCGATTTCTTCATAATGAGAAAGCTCTCTGGCAACTCCGCCGTCACCGCCGCCTATGACAAGCACCTTTTTAACATCAGGATGCACAGCCATCGGAACGTGGACAATCATCTCATCGTAAGTAAACTCATCTTTTTCACTAAAAATAACATTGCCTTCGGATGTAAGAAACCTGCCGAATTCAACAGAGTCAAAAACATCAATTCGCTGAAAATCGCTTTTGCCGCTGAAAAGCTGTTTTTCAACTCTTATAGACAGCTCCACATTATCGGTGTGTCTTTCAGAAAACCAAAATTCCATATTAGTCCCCCCTATTTGAGCACATTGAGCTTTTCAATATACGGGTCCTCTGTTCCCTGCATTGAACAACCCTTTGCCTTTGCGTAATTTATATATTCTATTATTTCATTTGTAATCTTTTCTCCCGGAGAGAGAATCGGTATTCCGGGCGGATAGCACATTACAAATTCACTGCATATTCTTCCTGCCGTCTGCTCAATGGGAAGCATTTCCTTTTCAGCGTAAAATGCATCTCTGGGAGTGGCGGCAACTACGGGAGCAATATACTCCATACTCAGCATTTTTGAATTATCCTTTGAATACAGCCTTTTTATGTCGGCAAGAGCACCCACAAGTCTTTCAATATCCTGTATTCTGTCGCCTATTGAAATGTAGGCAAGAATATTTCCGATGTCGCCGAATTCAATCTGAATGTCATATTCGTCACGCAGTAAATCGTAAACCTCAATTCCCGCAAGACCTATATCTCTGGTATAAACCGAGAGCTTTGTTACATCAAAATCATAAACGCTGCTGCCGTTGTTCAGCTCTCTGCCGAAAGCGTAGTAACCGCCAATTTCGTTGATTTCATTTCGTGCATATTCTGCCATCTTTATAACCTTGGCAAATGATTCCCTGCCCCTCAGAGCAAGATTTCTTCTTGATATATCAAGACTGGACATAAGCAGATAGCTTGCACTTGTAGTCTGAGTGAGGTTGATTATCTGAGCCACATATTCCCAGTGCACACCTTTATTTGTCAAAAGCAGCGAGCTTTGGGTAAGGCTTCCACCCGACTTGTGCATAGAAACAGCGGCAATATCCGCCCCCGCCTGCATAGCAGAAGCAGGCAAATCGTCTGAAAAATAAAAATGTGTTCCGTGTGCCTCGTCTGCAAGCACCTTCATATTGTGCGAATGTGCAAGATTTACTATAGCCTTTAAATCGGAAACTATTCCGTAGTAGGTTGGATTATTAACAAGAATTGCAACTGCGTCAGGGTTTTCCTTTATAGCGGTTTCAACCTGTGAAAGCTGCATACCGAGGGATATTCCGATTTTTTCGTCAACGTCGGGATTTACATATGCAGGTACTGCGCCGCAGAGCACAAGGGCATTAATAACACTTTTGTGAACATTTCTCGGCAAAATTATTTTATCCCCTGCCTTGCACACCGACCATATCATACTCTGTACAGCCGAGGTAGTGCCGCCCACCATAAAAAATGCGTGAGCTGCGCCAAACGCATCTGCGGCAAGCTTTTCAGCCTCGAGGATTACAGAAACCGGATGGCATAGATTGTCAAGCGGTTTCATAGAGTTGACGTCAAGTCCAACGCATTTTTCACCGAGCAGCTCAACAAGCTCGCGGTTTCCCCTGCCCCTTTTATGTCCCGGCACATCAAAGGGGACAACTCTTTGTTTTCTGAATTTTTGCAAAGCCTCATATACGGGTGCTTTGCTTTGTGCATTTATGTCCATTTACATTACCCTTTCGGCTTATCAAAAATAATGCAGCAGCCGGTGGGCTGCACCTTTTCGGGCAAACAGCTCTAACGGAAAATCCTGTGCCCGACCACTTCCGAGCAGTTCCCTGCAAACAAAAAACAGGCGGCACTACGCACCACCTGTTGATTAACGGATATATGATTTATTGCTGCACAAATACAGTTAATATAAGATTTCCGTTTTCAGAGCTAATTAAGCAAATATACCGTTCCGCTCTTATTGACCGTTTCACAAGTGACGTGCTGTTGCACTGATGATAAGTAATCGACTTATAAAATTTGAGCTTTTAACTCAATCAATAATGTGACTTTCGCCACGCCCGGCAACTGACCCGCCTGTCCGTATGGGCTTAACTTGCCTGAGCAAGTGGTCATATATTTGCATGAAAACAGAAATCTTTTTCACGCCAAATTCACAGGCTTTACACCTGTAACAAATTTATAATAAACCAAATATGCAATTTTGTCAAGAAATATATCGTATTTGCAGCTTTTTCGTTCTAAATATTCTCTATTATTCTTTTAAGTAAATATGTTCTGTTAAAGGGAAACGAAAAATAATATCCGTCTGCAAAATCCCTTGTAAGCTCAATCATTGATTTTGCAATTTCAATGCCGATATTTTCGCCGACCTCCCTTGCTGCATTTTCAGGGTATCTTTCAATAATCTCATCGGTAACGCTTACGCCTGAAATTTCATTTTTCATAAACAAAGCATTTTTTCTGCTTACCAGCGGCATAATACCGCACAAAATTCTTGCTCCCGTTTCGTTTTTCACACGGCGCAGCTTTTCTGCATCCTCGGCAGAAAACACAGGCTGGGTAAGGAAAAATTCTGCTCCTGCATCAAGCTTTTTCTTCACTCTCTTTATCTCCAAATCAATTCTCAGCCTGCCCTGATTAATTGCTCCGCCATAGGTAATCGGAACACATCTGAGGGAGTCGCTGTTCATTTCATTTGCAATTCTCATAAGACCCACAGAGTCAAAGTTAAACACGGATTTTACGGTATTTCGGGCCATTACGGGAATCGGGTCGCCTGTAATTATAAGGAAATTATTTATTCCGTTAATACTCGCACCCAAAAATGCAGAGCGCATTGCTATTGCGTTTTTATCACGACAGCAAATATGAGGCATTACCTCTAAGCCTGTTTCATTCTTAACCTTTTCAGCCATAAGAACGGGGTCAATTCTTGTTCTGCCTGACGGCGAATCAGGGAAAGTAATTACGTCAACGTCAAGCCCCTTAAGCATATGGGCAGCCTCAAGCAGCTTTTTATCATCAACACCGAAGGGCGGAGCAAGCTCAACCGCAATCAGCTTTTTCTCCTTAACACTTCCGTCGGCATTTCTGAAAAAGCTTTTCTTGATTACCGGCTCATCACTTTGAATTTCAAAGGCCTTTTCCCCCGACTTTACAGTTTGAGTTAAATCCGCTTTTTTTGAAAGCTCTGCAATATACTTTGGCTCAGTGCCGCAGCAGCCGCCTATAATATCTGCTCCGAGCCTTGCCATATCGCATACCTTGTCTGCAAAATATTCGGGATTATCCGCATATTTCACACGGTTTCTTACAAGCAGAGGATAGCCTGCGTTCGGCATAGCGGTAATAAAGCAGGAATTGTTAAGATTGATTTTTGATAATATCTGATACATATGAGCAGGTCCTACGCCGCAGTTAAGACCGACAGCGTCAATCACCTGTGAAAAGGCAGCTTCGCTTAAAAGTCTTGACGCACTCTCTCCTGCCTCGCTGTAGCCAAACTGATTTACACAGAACTGAACGATAATAAAAGGATTGCTTTCAGCCTTTATTTTTTTGATTGCAGGCATAATATGCTCGCAGTCGGCAAAGGTTTCAAAGCATAAAATCTCTGCGCCCTCGTCTATAAAAGTTTTTGCTATCTGATAGTATTCTTCTTCAATTTCATCAAAATCAGGACGAAACACAGCCGAAACCGTGCCGATATTTCCGGCTATAAACACCTGCTTTTTGCTGTCTGAAACAACCTTTTTGGCTATAGAAAACGCCGCTTTTATATTCTCCTTTACCTCATCAAGCGAACAGTCAAGAGCATAGGTATTAGCCGCAAAGGTATTGGTTCTAATAAGGCTTGCACCGCTTCTTATATACTCAGAGTGAATCTCGCTTACTCTATCGGGATTTTCAATATTGGCAAGCTCAGGAATTTTATCGGTTTTATATTTTTTTGAATAATATGTGCCGAAAGAACCGTCGCTAATCAGCTTGCCCTTTTGTAGGTATTCTCTTATATCCATAATTTCTCCTGTATAAATTACTCCTGCGAAGCGCAAGCCTTACATTTGGGATTTCGCTTTGGCAGCTTGATTTTGCGGAAGCTTGCATTAAGCGCATTGTAAACAAGCATATAGCTGGATAAAAGCTCTCCCTGTCCGGTAATGTATTTTACAGCTTCCATAGCCTGAAGGCTGCCTATAACTCCGCAGGCAGCGCTTATAACTCCGACCTCCTTTGGAAGCGGAACATCCCCTGTCTTGGGCGGTTCTTCAAAAATACATCTGTAGCAGGGCGAAATATGAGGAACATATGTCATAAGCTGTCCTTCAAAGCCAACCACTCCTGCGTGGCAAAACGGTTTTTCTGCCTTTACACAGCAATCATTTATTAAAAACTTGGTGTCAAAATTATCTGTGCAGTCAAGCACAAAATCGTAATCTGCTATAAGCTCTGCAATGTTTTTGCTGTTCGCATATGTTTTATAGGTTTTAACAGCAACATCTGAGTTAAGCGCTGAAAGCTTTTCCTTAGCCGAGTCAACCTTAGCCTTGCCAACATCGGTCTGAGTATGGATAATCTGTCTTTGCAGATTTGATACGTCAACCTCATCGCCGTCAACAATCCCCAGAGTGCCGACGCCTGCGCTCGCAAGATACATAAGGGCAGGCGAGCCAAGTCCTCCTGCGCCAATCACCAGTACCCTTGAGTTCAAAAGCATTATCTGTCCGCTTTCTCCAATTTCTCTCATAACAAGCTGTCTTGAATAACGCTTCTTTTGTTCTTCTGTTATTTTCATATAATCACCAAAGCAGCCGGTGGGCTGCACACCTTTTCAAGCAGATTGGCAGTCGGTCTGCTCGGGCAAAAAATTTACCCTAATATTTTAATACTATAAAGCCGGAATTGTCAACTGAAATCAGATAAAGCTCTCAATATCCTTACAAATCTGCTCCTTTGTAAGGTGATTTTCAGCGAGGATTTCATTGCAGTCATATCTGTCAATAAATTCTTTTTTCAAGCCATAGTTAAACACCTTAACATTGCTGCTACCGTAAAATCTCGCAATTTTTTCGCCAAAACCGCCTTCAAGGATACCGTCCTCAAGGGTGATTACCACGCTATGGTCTTTTTTTAGCTCAGACAAAAGCTCCTCATCTGTGCCCGTAATATAAACGGGATTAATAAGAGTAGCATCAAAGCCGTACTGCTTTTTTATTTCGTCAACAACGCTTTCACCGAGCTGATAGAACGTACCGAGTCCGATAACCGCAACCCTGCTTCCCTTTTTGGTTACTCTGTACTTATTGATATTACCAAAGTCCACCGAGGTATAGTCTGCATTGGAGATAACGCCGTTACACGGGACTCTCACTGCAACAGGGTACTCTGTCTGATTTATGCTCCACTCAAGCATTGCAAGGTATTCTTCCTTGCAGGTAGGTGCAAGATAAACAAGATTAGGTATATTTGAAAGCATTGCAATGTCATAAATTCCAAGATGTGTAACATCATTCATACCAAACAACGAAGCCGCAAAAACTACAATAGTAACGGGGTTTGAGTTTATGCACAAATCCTGTGAAATCTGGTCATAGGTTCTCTGGATAAACGAGCTGTAAACGCCGTAAACAGGCTTTGCACCGTTCTTAGCCATACCCGAGGCAAGCGCAACAGCGTGTTCCTCTGCGATGCCCACATCAATAAACTGCTTTCCTGCAAGCTCTCGTTTATCCTTAGTAAAGCCTGCAACCGCCGGAGTTCCCGAAGTGATTACGGCAACGCTTTTATCTTTTTTCATCTTATCAAGCAGGTAAAGTGATGTAATATCAGAATAATCCTCGCCGTCAAAGCTGAATTTTGATTTTCCCGTTTCAACGTCGAACGGCATACACCAATGCCAGCTTTCCTTGTCTTTTTCAGCAATAGCATATCCTTTTCCCTTTTGCGTACAAATATGTACCACAACAGGGTGGTCAGTATTCTTTACGCTTTCAAAGGCTGATACAAGCTGTTCAATATCGTTGCCGTTTTTCACGAATACATAGTCAAGTCCCATTGCCTTAAAGAGGTTGCACTCGGCATTGCCGTCAGTATCTCTCAAAAGCTTTAGATTTTTATAAATACCGCCGTGATTTTCGGCAATAGACATATCGTTGTCATTTACAACTATAATAAAATTGCCGTCAAATTCGCCTGCAAAGTCAAGTCCCTCAAGAGCCTCTCCGCCGCTCAGCGAGCCGTCACCTATAACGGCAATTACATTTTCACTGCCGCCGTTTAAATCTCTTGCCTTAGCAAGACCTGCAGCAAGGCTTACAGACGTGGAGGTGTGACCGATATTAAAGAAATCGTGCTCGCTCTCATCCGGATTTGTGTAGCCTGAAACATCGTCATACTTATCTTCAAAAAGAAAAGCTTCCTTTCTTCCTGTGAGCATTTTATGACAGTAGCTCTGATGTGACACGTCAAACACAATTTTGTCAACAGGTGAATTAAACACATAGTGCAGGGCGATTATTGCCTCCGCCATACCAAGGTTAGGTCCGAAATGACCGCCGTGAATACTCAGCTTTTTAATGAGCACTGCGCGCATTTCCTCGGCAAGAGCCTTCATTTCTTCTGTAGTAAGCTTTTTTACATCCTGAGGTGAATTTATCTTTTCAATATACATCTTTACTTACACTCCTTTTCTTCCCAGGTTAAAACCCCT
>OGOU01002833.1_pt1 | contig 11743 bp, 9 predicted proteins | sample 1552721 | NCBI WGS metagenome assembly OGOU01 (sample SAMEA2580176, study PRJEB22360) | human gut metagenome | biome: human gut; feature: human-associated habitat; material: faeces | place: Denmark | collected 2008/2010 | reverse complement strand
TATGGAAGTCCAAAATGACTTCCATATCGCTCAGACAATACACCATGTCGGCTGCAATGTCATTAAGTTAAGAATCAGTATTGTTATCTCATCAACAGATATTCATTATGTCTGTTGGTGAGATTTTTATTTTCTGCATTCCAAAAAGACAGATTGATTTCTGCCTACAAAAAGATTATATTAAAGTTGATGTTAGTTGTGTCTGAAAGTGGTAAAAACACTCTGATGTCTGGACTTATCTCGTTTAAACGATCGTCCATCCCTGATCGGAGTCATTTCCATTAATATATGTCCTTCTACATCATTTGGAGTTTTTGCATTTCGGAGATAGTCCTTGCACATTTGGAGTGCATTGGTCATATTCGGCTTATATTGATACTTTCCACGATCTCTTTTATATCGCAAATGTTGGGTGATCGTGGTCGTAAAGTTATAAAAGATCATCTTGGCCCATATCTCCTGTTGCAAAAACTCTATTTTTTTTGAATGAAATTCCAGAAGATTGGCAGAATACTTGATCAAACGAAAAGATGTTTCTATTTTCCAGCGTATACAATAAAGTTTTTTTAGTGTTTCTGGTGGAAATTTATTTGCTGGCAGATTCGTGATCAGACATTCTTTCTGTCCATTCGGAAGTACGATCATCACAAAACGCAATGTCATTTTTACATAAGGGTGTTCTTTGTTTATAAAATAGGGTGAATTTCTTGTAGCGACCCTTTTATAAAGCTCTGGATTAGCTTTTGTCCTTTTGTTTTGTGTTTTCGTATAAATATAGGTAACTGTTTTATCAAAAGTACCATCTCTTGGAAATGGATATCCTTTGATCATACTGCCCTGTCCAAAATCTTCTCTTGTACGGATCAGGAAATAGTTTCCATCATGTTGGATCTGTGCCATCAGCAGATAACTTTCATAGCCACGGTCTGCGATAAACAGAGCTTTCTGCGGAAAATTTTTACGTTCCAACATCACAGAAAATACGTGAGTTTCACTATGTGTTCGAAAAGGTTCGATATAAGCATCACAGTATCTTTCATTGATAAGATCATAGATACAGGAAACATGAAACTGATAAGCAGGTCGGGTACAGTCTTTATTGGTACGTACGCGTGCGTATTCTTTATTTTCATTTATTCTGTCCATAGGGACCGTGACACCAGTACCATCAACAGATAAAATATGAAGATTATACAAAGTTTTATCTGGAAACGGGTCATTAAATCTGTAAAAAAGAGTTTGAAATGCAGACAATTTTAATTTTTTTTGCTGTTGAAGAAATGCAGAAGTAGTTGGAGTTTTTTCAACTTTTGGAATGTAGCGTTTTATGCAACGGCCAATGCTGCCAGCATCATAAGTAACAATCGTATTAATGGTATCTTGAAAGGATAGTTTTCTTTTTCTTGTAAAATCTTTTTCTGGATTTTTAACATACGAATCTCGATTTTTAGCCATATCATTTAATATAGTTAAATAACGTTTTTTTACTTTCTGTGCATACTTCATAATCATTCACCTCCTACCTAATACATCACTCTTTATCCTGAGTTTGTCAATATATAAAAACAGAGATAAAAGATAAATTTAAAACTTATCTTTTATCTCTGTTTTTCTTAACTTAATGACATTGCAATTGGGCTGCGAATTTGTTCAAAATATGGCAAAATTCCAATGCTGCGTTTTCGGTTGCTTATTTATTTTTTATCATATACCAGAAGTCTAAAGTGTGGACAATTACAAGATTGGAAAACTTAAGTGGTGTGTATGTTGAGTGTCACCCTTTATTCTTATAAATATTTCTTCTCTTGTTCTTTCTGACTCATACATGCAACACTATCAATCAGAGTTTACATCCAGTTGTAGTATCAACAATATTCATCAATTGTTCTCCTTCCAGATACCTTTGCAGGTTTCCAGCTATAATATCTACGATTCGATATAAAGTTGCAGGATGATGAAAATCTCCGGCTACGTGTGGAGTTATGATCACATTTTCTACGTTCCATAATTTATGTTGCGTCTGCAGCGGTTCTGGGTCTGTAACATCCAGTCCTGCTCCATAAATCTGTCCTTGGATCAATGCTTCGCAAAGATCCTCTGTATTAACTGCACTGCCTCTTCCAGCATTTAGCAAGATTGAGGTGTTCTTCATTTTTTCAAAACGATCTTTATTGAAGATATTTCGTGTTGCTTTAGAATCTGGAAGTACAGATAATACAACATCTGCTTTGGGCAGCAATTTATCCAGATCATCCATGGTATGGAGTTCATCGATATCTTGCGGTACCTGCCCTGGTCTTCGTTTGATTCCGATGATATGGTAGTCAAAATTTTTCATTAATCTTGCAAAGTATAATCCGATGTCACCGAGTCCCACGATCAGAAGTGTTCCTCCGCATAAGGACATGACACCTCCTTCATCTTGCCATTCACATTGATTTTGGTTATCTCTGTATAGATGTAATTTCTTTTGCAGGGAAAATAAGACTGCCAGCATATGTTCTGCAACGCTTGGTCCATAGGCTCCTGTAGCATTCGTCAATATTACATCTTCAGGAAGCACGCCTTTCTTCACATAAGGATCAGCCCCTGCTGAATTAAGCTGCAGCCATTCTAAGTTTTTTGCTTCCTGTAAGTAAAATGGATCTACATTTCCAATGATCACATTTGCTTCCTGTACCATTTCCTGAGTTACATTATCGTATGAACTGTATATAAATTTATTGCCTTGAGAATGTTGTTCTAATGTTTTTTTATGTTCGTCTTTTACTGGCATAACAACCAGAATGTTTTTATCTTTTTTCATTGAATTACTTAATATCCTCCTGTTTATTTTATACTATTGTAACGCAAGAGTTATAGAAAGAAAACCCATAGAAATTAAATTTCAGGAGTTTTCAAAGAACAATTCATATAGACAAATTTTGTATACGTGCCGTATAATAAGAATTATACAAAAATAATAGGAAAAGGAAATATCAATATGAACGATTTTAAATATGTATTTGGTCCGATCCCATCCAGAAGACTAGGAAGATCCTTAGGTATCAGTCCACTGCCTAAGAAGACATGTAACTATTCCTGCATCTACTGTCAATTAGGAAGAACCGATAAAATGACAAATAAACGTCAGGAATTTTATAAAACAGAAGATATCATAGCGGAATTTAAACAGTATCTCAAAGACTCTGATAAATTTGATATCGTAACGGTCGTTGGAGAAGGAGAACCTACTTTAGCAGCAAATCTTGGTGAATTAGTAGTTGCTCTGAAAGCATTAACAGACAAGCCAGTCGCAGTGATCACAAATGGTGCGTTGCTTTCTGATCCACAAGTCAGAGAAGAATTATGCCATGCTGATATGGTATTGCCATCTCTGGATGCTTATAACCAGGAAATTTCCAAGAAGATCGACAGACCTTATGGAACGATCAAATTTGAAGAAGAATTTGAAGGTCTCAAAAAGTTCACTCACATGTATGAAGGAGAACTTTGGTTGGAGATCATGCTAGTTGATGGGATCAACGATGATGAGCAGTCTATTCTTAAGTTTCAAGAATTATTAAAAGAATTAAAATATGACAGACTATACTTAAATACACCAGTTCGTCCGCCAGCAGAAGCAGATGTGAATGTCGTATCTGAAGAACGCATGCGATATGCGGTTGAGACACTTGGTGGTATTTCGATTGAGATGATGAGTTCTGGTGCATTTTTCAGTGAGATTGAAGATGACTATGAAGCGGTTAAATCCATTATCGGAAGACATCCTATGAATCAGTTTGAAGTACGAGGATTCTTAGAAAGCAGAGATGTGAAAGATCCAGAAGCGATGATGGAACAGATGAAAAAAGATGAAGCGATCCATGTGATCGATTACAAAGGAATCCTGACGTTCCGTTTAAAATAGTACAATGATCGGATTATAAAAAGGAGAAACAAAATGAAGCATAGTGTAAAAAGAGTGGCAGCAATTCATGATCTGTCTGGTTTTGGAAGAGCTTCGTTGACAGCGATCATTCCCATCCTTTCATCCATGGGAGTGCAGGTCTGTCCATTGCCGACAGCGATCCTTTCCAATCATACTGGGGGATTTGATACCTTTAGTTTTGTAGACTTTACAGATCATATGCAGGACTATATCGATCATTGGAAAGAGCTAAATATCGATTTTGACTGTATTTATTCTGGATTCTTAGGATCTGAACGTCAGATTGAGATCGTTTCCGGATTTATTGATGATTTTGGAACAGAGGATAATATGGTTGTGATCGATCCAGTCCTTGGAGATAATGGAAACTTGTATTCAACGATGGATCAAGGATTAGTTGAAGGAATGAAACGTCTGGTAACAAAAGCTGACATTATTACACCCAATTTTACAGAAGTAAGTCTTTTATTAGGGGAAGAATACAAACAGACAACAACCGATGAAGAGATCAAAGAATGGGTAAAACGTTTGTCTGATATGGGACCAGATATCATTGTTGTGACAAGTGTTCCAGATAAAGAGAAAGATAAAGATTCTAATGTGATCGCTTACGATAGAACTTGTAATACATATTGGAAGATAAAATGCCGTTATATCCCAACATTTTATCCGGGAACAGGAGATGCTTATACTTCTGTTATGATAGGAAGCCTGTTAGACGGAGACAGTCTGCCAATCGCACTGGATAAGGGTGTGCAGTTTATCACACAGGCGATCAAGGCAAGTTATGGATTTGATTATCCAAACAGAGAAGGAGTATTGCTTGAGAGAGTATTGGAAGTATTGAAAATGCCGGTAGTTTTAGGTGGATATGAAATGATCTGATATTGAAAGCTAAAAAAGGAGGTGTCTGACATGTTTTATTTACTAGACCCAGAAAAATGGGAACGACAGAAACATTTTGAATATTATATGCAGATGATACCATGCGGTTATACTGTTACAGTACGTCTAGATGTGGAAAATCTGTATCAGCAGGTCAAAAAATGTGGATTAAAGTTTTATCCGGCATTTATTTACTGCACAGGAAAAGTTGTCAATGAGAAAAGAGAATTTAAAATGGGAGTCGATCAGGAAGGAAGACCTGGTTACTTTGATGTGATGCATCCAAACTTTACGATCTTTCACAAAGATGATCATACATTTTCAGACATCTGGTCTTATTATGATGATGATTTTCAGACATGCTATCAAAACATTATAAATGATATGGAAACATACAAAGATGTCAAAGGACCCAAAGGAAAAGAAGGGCAGCCGCCAAACTTCTTTTGTATCTCCTGTGTGCCATGGATGGATTTCACAGGCTACAGCACATGGGTGCCAACCGGAAGACCAAATCTATTTCCGATCATTACATTTGGAAAATATGTGGAAGAAGAGGGCAGAAGAAGGCTGTCTGCTGCTTTGACGATATCTCATGCATCCGCAGATGGATATCATGCTAGTATGTTCTTTGAAAGACTGCAGGAAGTATTAGATGAATTTGTAATTGATCAGTAATTGATGCATTGATCAAAGTTTATAATTCATTTTTAAGTGAAAAAATCGATGATTATAATAGCAGCATGTATTATGAAAATACATTTTATTTATTTCCCTTGCAAAAATCCAGCCGAAGTAGAAGCGGACAACTTCTCCAACATTGATGAAATTTCCTCCTCAGACTCCTTAAAACCACCCGTGATCCACTGTCGGATCACAGCCATGCATCCGCTCACAATATAAATATGCAAAGAAGACAAAGCCTCCGCATCGTAATCAGGCCGGCGGCTCTGCCACATTGGCATGGTCCAGTGTTGGGTGGCAAGCAGAAGTTTATTCTGAAATCCTGGATCACCATGGTCTGAGAACAACAATCTTACCAACTGCTTATGCTCACTGATATAAAAGATAATAGAATTCATCAACTGTGAAATTGAATTTTCCTTCTCAAACTGGATCATATCTTCTTCTAGAGTATTTAAAATCTCATCTTCAATCGACTCCAGAAGATCCATCGGACTGGAATAATACGTATAAAATGTACTGCGGTTAATATCCGATTTCTCACATAGGCGGGAAACGGATATTTTTTGTATTGGCTGTTCTTTTAATAAATAAAGCAGGCTCTCTCTGAGCGCACGTTTTGTTTTCAAAATACGACGATCAGTTTTCTTCTCTACCATATCAAAAACTCCTTTAAAATCATATAAAAAAGATAATCTACAAAACAATGAAAAATGTTCGATAACCACCAAAAACACTATTTTGGTGGTTGTTGTATACACATACATTTATTATAATATACATATGAATGAAAAACAACAGTTGTATGATAAAAGGAGGCACAAACATGAACCGGCAAGATTTTTATGATGGAAAATTATTTGATGCATATCGTTATATGGGTGCACATAAAGACGGTGATAAGATTCGTTTTGTAACCTATGCACCAAGAGCCTCCAGGATATCGATCATTGGGGAGTTTAATAACTGGAATGAAGAATTTATGGAACAAGACGCACAAAGTGGTTTCTTTTTATTCTACTCCGACAAAGCTAAAGAAGGTCAGATGTACAAATACTGCATCTACGGACCAGATGGAAACCGGCAGGAACATTGTGATCCCTATGGATTTGAGATGGAACTAAGACCGGGGGCATGTTCTATTATCAGAGATATCACAACATACAGATTCAATGACAGATCATGGATGCAGATGAGAAGTGTCGGAATGGAAGATGCCATCAATATCTATGAGATGCATATGGGTTCATGGAGAATGAATAAGAAAGATGAGAATGGCTGGTATCAGTATGATGAGATTGCCAAGATGCTCGTTCCATATCTAAAACAAAATAATTATACCCATGTAGAATTAATGCCATTGTCAGAACATCCATTTGATGGATCATGGGGATACCAAAACACTGGATTTTTTGCACCAACGAAACGTTATGGAACTCCAGATAAATTAATGAAATTTGTTGATATGATGCATCAGGCAGGGATTGGAGTCATTATGGATTTTGTGCCAGTTCATTTTGCAGTAGATGGATATGGACTGAAATTATATGATGGAACTCCATTATATGAATACGATAATAAAGATACTGGAGAGAGTGAATGGGGAAGTTGCAACTTTATTCATTCCAGAAGAGAAGTTCAGTGCTTCTTGCAATCAGCGGCCAACTATTGGCTGGAAGAGTATCATTTTGATGGAATCCGTATGGATGCAGTGAGCCGCCTGATCTACTGGCAGGGCGACCCCGCCCGCGGTGTGAACGGCTCTACCCTGGAATTCTTGAAGAATATGAACCAAGGGTTGCAGCAGCGCCACCCCACCGCCATGCTGATTGCCGAGGATTCCACCAACTTTGAAAAAGTGACCGCCCCCGTGGAACACGGCGGCCTGGGCTTTGACTACAAGTGGGACCTTGGCTGGATGAACGATACGCTGGACTACTTCAAAAAAACACCGGAAGAACGCAAATCCAACCTGGGCAAGCTGACTTTCTCGATGATGTATTTCTGGCGGGAGCATTACATCCTGCCGTTCAGCCATGATGAAAATGTTCATGGCAAGGCGACCATCCTGCAAAAGATGTACGGCGAGTATGAGGATAAGTTTCCCCAGGGGCGTGCGCTCTATCTGTATATGGCAATTCACCCCGGCAAGATGCTGGACTTTATGGGCAACGAGTTTGGCCAGCTGCGGGAATACGATGAAAGCCGCGAGCAGGACTGGCTGCTGCTGGATTACCCCACCCACGAGGCCATGCAGCAGTTCGTGAGGGAGCTTAACCACTTCTATACCCGTACCCCGGCGCTGTATCAGCTGGACGACAGCTGGGACGGCTTCGAATGGATCTCCGTGGACGATCGGGCCCACAGCGTGCTGGCCTTCCTCAGAAAGGACACCGAGGGCAACAAGATACTCTGCCTGTTTAACTTCACCCCTGTGGAGCATTATCCCTACCGGGTGCGGCTGCCCTTCATGGCCACGCTGGATCAGGCCATATCAAATGTGGACCTGCGCGAGATAAAGGGCGTAGAGACGGTGCAGCTGGAGGACGGTTATTATGCGGACATAATGCTTTCGCCATACGAGGCGGTGTATTACTACGTGAACGAGACGGAGTCCGGCCAGCAGCTGCAATAATCCTTACCCGATGCAAAACATTTTTCCGCCCCTTTTCGCCGGGGCGGGACGCTATCATAGATCATATTAAAAACAAGCCTTTTCATTTACTGAACACAATTTCCCATGGATGTACGAGGAGGTTTTATATGGTAAGAAAAAAGGTCGTCGCCATGCTTCTGGCAGGCGGGCAGGGAAGCAGGCTGAGCGTACTGACCAACCGCATGGCCAAGCCCGCCGTGCCGTTCGGGGGTAAGTACAGGATAATCGACTTTCCCCTCTCCAACTGCGTGAATTCCGGCATAGACACCGTGGGCGTGCTGACCCAGTATGAGCCTCTGGAGCTCAACGCCTACATAGGCACCGGTCAGGCCTGGGATCTTGACCGCAACTCCGGCGGCGTATTCGTGCTGCCCCCCTATCAGTCCAGCCACAGCGGAAGGTGGTATTCCGGCACCGCCAACGCCATATTCCAGAACATGGCGTTCATAGACAGGTACCATCCCGAATATGTGCTCATACTCTCAGGCGACCATATATACAAGATGGACTACGCCCTGATGCTGGATTACCACATAAGCAAGGGCGCCGACCTTACCGTGGCCGTACGAACCGTGCCCATGGAGGAGGCCCACCGCTTCGGCATAATGAACACGGACGGCGAGGGCCGCATAGTGGAGTTCGAGGAAAAGCCAAAGCGCCCCAGGAGCAACAAGGCGTCCATGGGCATATACATATTCTCATGGCCGGTGCTCAAAAAATACCTGACGCTGGACGAGCAGGACAAGAGCTCCCAAAACGACTTCGGCAAGAATGTAATACCTTCCATATTGAATGCCGGCCTCAGGGCCTTTGCCTACAGCTTCGATGCCTACTGGAAGGACGTGGGCACGGTGCAGAGCCTCTGGGAGGCCAACATGGACCTTATCTCCGATGACCCGCCAATAGAACTCAACGACCCTGATTGGAGGATATACAGCAAGTCCCCCTGCATGCCCCCCCACTGCGTAGGCGGCAACGCCACAATAAAGCGCTCCAGCATAACAGAGGGCTGCAATATATACGGCACCGTGATGCACAGCGTAATATTCGCAGGCGTGGACATCGAGGAGGGCGCAGAGGTGGCGGATTCCGTGGTGATGCCGGGCGCCGTCATAAGAAGCGGCGCAAAGGTACACCGGGCCATAATAGGCGAGAACTCCATAGTCGGAGAAGGTTCCTTCGTGGGCGCCGAGAGAAGGCCTGAGGATGGGGAATACAATACTTCTCTTACAGACGATATAACCCTCATAGCCAGCGATACAGAGATAGAGGCGGGCAGGAGAGTTCCCGTAGGCATGATAGTTAACGCCACAAGGAAGGAGGCCTGATCTCATGGGAAACGACGTATTCGGCCTTATCTATACCGGTGAATCCAGCATGCAGCTCCGCGATCTGACCTACTCAAGGTCGGTTGCCGCGGTGCCCTTTGCGGGCAGATACCGCTGCATAGACTTTATAATGAGCAACCTTGTGAACACGGGCATTTCCAACGTTGGCATAATTGCCCAGAAGAACTACCACTCGCTGATGGATCATCTGGGCTCCGGCAAGGAATGGGAGCTGCACAGGAAGCGGGACGGCCTGTTCATACTGCCTCCATTCGTGACCAGAGACAATACCGGCATATACCGGGGTACCATAGACGCATACCATTCCGTGATGGGCTACATACGGCGCAGCTCCCAGAAGTACATAATAATCTCCGGCAGCCACACCGTATTCAATACCACCTTCGACGACATGACAGCCCAGCACATACGCACCGGGGCCGACATAACCTTCATGTACAATGAAGTCGGCATACATCACCCGGACGACCAGTTCAACGAGCTGCGCTTCAATCTGGCGGAGGACGGCAGGGTGACCGGCATACAGCTCAACCCAAACCAGCCCGCAACGCCCCATTCCTCCTGCGACGTGGTCATGATGGAAAAGACCACCTTCGAATACCTCATAGAGGACGCATACAGCAGGGGGGATACCGACTTTCTCAGGGATGTGCTCCTTCGCAAGGTAGGAGAGCTTAAGATGTACGGCTGGAGGTACGACGGCTACGTGGGCTGTATAAGCTCGCTGCCCGGCTACTTCAACCACAATATCAACGTGCTCAAAAGCGAGGTGAGACGGGATCTTTTCAATCCCGAGCACCCCATATACACCAAGGTAAAGGACGAGGTGCCCGCCCGATATAAGGGGGACTCCAAGGCCCGCAACTGCCTGGTGGCGGACGGCTGCGTGATAGAGGGAGAGGTGGAAAACTCCGTGCTGTTCCGCGGCGTGCATGTAGGCAAGGGAACAAAGATAAGCAACTGCGTAGTGCTGCAGGCCTGCGACATACAGGAAGACTGCGAGCTATCGTATGTAATACTGGATAAGGGCTGCACCGTCCGCCAGGGACGCCGCCTTGCGGGCTACGACAGCTTCCCCATAATAATCAGAAAGGGCAGTACGGTTTAAATGCCAGAGAAAAAGAAAACCAAGGCCAAGGCCGAGGAAAGGATAACGGAAGAAATAAAGGAGACCCCAAAGCAGCTGCCATATAAGGTGCTGTTCCTGGCCTCGGAGTGCGTGCCATTCGTAAAGACCGGCGGGTTGGCGGACGTTATAGGCGCGCTGCCAAAGGAGCTCAAAAGGCAGGGCGTGGACGTGCGGGTGATGATCCCCCTGTATTCCGCCATAGGCCCAAAGTATCGGGAACAGATGACGCGCATATGCGAGTTTTATGTACAGCTCGGCTGGCGCAGCCAGTATTGCGGCATACTCACCATGGAGTATCAGGGAGTGCCGGTATACTTCATAGATAACGAGTACTACTTTGGCCGGGGCTACATATACGGCCAGAGCAACAGCGACGAGGGAGAGCGCTTCGCCTTCTTCTCCAAAGCCGCGCTGGAGGCCATGCCCCGTATAGGCTTCTTCCCCGACGTGCTCCACGCTCACGACTGGCAGGCGGCAATGAGCATCGCCCTGCTGCGTATGCAGTACGGCAAAAGCCCGGATTACCGCCGCGTGCGCACGGTGTACACCATACACAACCTGAAGTATCAGGGCGTATTCAATTGGCCCTTTATGGATGAGCTTCTCTCCATCGGCCCCGAGCACTTTACAGGCGAAAGCCTCGAATATTACGGCGATATAAACTTCACAAAAGGGGCGCTGGTGTATTCCGACGCCATAACCACCGTCAGCCCCACATACGCCGGGGAGATACAGTCCCCGGAGTACGGCGAAACGCTGGACGGGGTGCTGCGCTGGCGCAGCAGGGACATATACGGCATAATGAACGGCATAGACGAGAGCCTTTTCGACCCCGCCACGGACAAGGCCATATATGCAAATTACTCCCTTGAGGATATGAGCGGCAAGGAAAAGTGCAAGGAATCGCTCCGGACGGAGTTCTGGCTGGATAAGGATGCTTCGCCCATAATCGGCATGGTTACGCGCTTTACGGATCAGAAGGGCCTTGATTTGGTGGAATACGCCATATCCGCGCTTATGGAAAAGGGGGTGCAGCTTGCCGTCTTAGGCAGCGGGGACGCGCGCTATGAGCATCTCTTCTCCTGGGCGAGCTGGCGCTACGGCGGCAG
>OGOU01002831.1_pt1 | contig 11753 bp, 6 predicted proteins | sample 1552721 | NCBI WGS metagenome assembly OGOU01 (sample SAMEA2580176, study PRJEB22360) | human gut metagenome | biome: human gut; feature: human-associated habitat; material: faeces | place: Denmark | collected 2008/2010 | reverse complement strand
GCGTCCAAGCGAGTCACGGACTATGCCGGTGAAGTAGACGTTCTTGAAGGGATAGTTGCCGACGTACTCGTATCCGGCCATAATCATGCGTGCCACCCAGAAGAAAATGATGTCCGGACCGGTGACAAGCGTTGCAGTAGGATAGTAGTAGTTGATTTCTTCGTTGCCGGGATTGTTGATACCGTCGAAGAGGACTATGGGCCAAAGCCATGACGAGAACCAGGTATCAAGGGCTCCTTCGTCGCGACGGAGGTCGGCCGCCGTAAGTGATTCATCGCCTGATGCTATGCGTGCTTTCTCGAGGGCTTCGTGCTCATCATTGGCGACTACAAAGTGTGCTTTGTCGGTGTTGTCGTCGGCGGGATTGCCATAGAACCAAGCCGGGATACGATGCCCCCACCAAAGCTGGCGGCTGATGCACCAGTCCTGAATGTTTTCGAGCCAGACGCGATAAGTGTTTTTGTACTTTTCGGGTATGAAGTGTATGATGTCATCCATGACGGGTGCCATAGAGATATCGGCGAAGTGTTTCATCCTGACGAACCACTGCAGCGAGAGTCTCGGCTCGATGGGCGTGTGAGTGCGTTCGGAGAAGCCAACGTTGTTGGTGTAGTCTTCGGTGCGCTCGAGCAGACCGGCGTCGGCAAGGTCTTTGGCAATCTGTTTGCGGACGTCGAAACGGTCCATGCCGACATACATTCCGGCGGCGGGAGACACGGTGGCATCCTCGTTGAAGATGTCTATAGTTTCGAGATTGTGAGTGCGACCGAGCATATAGTCGTTCTTGTCGTGAGCCGGCGTGACTTTAAGACAACCTGTACCGAACTCGATGTCGACATATCTGTCCTCTATGACCGGAATTTCACGGCCTACGAGCGGAACGATTACTTTCTTGCCTTTGAGCCATGTATTCTTGGGGTCTTTGGGATTGATGCACATGGCGGTGTCGCCCATGATGGTCTCGGGACGTGTAGTGGCGACAAGTGCGTAGAGACGTCCTTTGGCGTCGCGGTGTACTACCTGGCCTTCGGCTTCGGCGACTTCGCCCTGACAACTGTCGGCAAGGTAATATCTCAGATAGTACAGGTGGCTCTGCTCCTGATGGAAGATGACTTCGTCATCTGAGATAGCAGTGCGGTTTACGGGGTCCCAGTTGACCATGCGCAGGCCGCGGTATATCAGCCCTTTTTCATATAAGTCGTTGAAAACCTTGACAACGGCTTTTGAACGGTTTTCATCGAGTGTGAAAGCTGTGCGTTCCCAGTCGCACGAGGCTCCCAGACGGCGTAGCTGCTGCAGAATCATACCTCCGTGAGTCTTGGTCCAGTCCCAGGCATGTTCAAGGAACTGTTCGCGGGTAAGGTCAGTTTTTTTAATACCTTCGGCCGCGAGCTTGGCAATGACTTTGGTTTCGGTGGCGATGGCGGCATGGTCTGTGCCGGGAACCCATAGTGCATTTTTCCCGTCCATACGTGCGCGGCGAATCAGAATATCCTGAATGGTGTTGTTGAGTACATGCCCCATGTGAAGGACACCGGTGACGTTTGGAGGCGGAATTACTATTGTATAAGGCTCCCGCGCATCGGGTTTGGAGCTGAACATGTTGTGTTCGAGCCAATAATCATACCATTTGTTCTCGACCTGCGACGGGTCGTATTTCGGAGGCAATGTGTTCATATTGTTTTATGTCTATGTTTTGATTGCGGTTTACTTTGTAAAGAAACGTCGCCACACATAATATATTATATGAGCAACGCAGGCACAAAATTACAAAATTTTTCAACGATTGGCATTGCAATGGCGTTGAAAACTGACGAAAAAATCTTACCTTTGCACAGCGGAAACCCGCATTACGGCATATTTGGCCGTTAATGATGCTGTCTCCCAATTGCTTAAACCAATCAGGCATTAGCTTTGGCAACTTCAAAGAAAAAAAACAGCCCGGCAAAGACAGCCCGGCAAGAAGGACGTCCGGTGGTATATCAGCTGCTGCCGCGCTTGTTCACCAACAATTGTCCCGACCCTAAGCCATGGGGACCTCTTACGGTCAATGGTTCGGGCAAGCTCAATGACATTACAGCAAAAGTACTTTCGTCTATCAGGAATCTGGGTGTGACTCATGTGTGGTACACCGGAGTCATAGAACATGCGCATGATGCAGATTACACGCGCTATGGCATTCCCCGTCACAACCCTTACGTTTTTAAGGGCCGCGCCGGAAGTCCCTATGCTATCACTGACTATTATGACATTGACCCCGATTTGGCCAAAGATGTCCCCAACCGCATAGGTGAGTTTGAGGATCTTGTGAAGCGTACGCATAGTGCAGGTCTTAAAGTCATTATTGACTTTGTCCCCAATCATGTCGGACGCCAATATTCATCGGATGCTCGTCCCGCTGACGCCCCGGCAGATTTCGGTTATGGTGATGACACCGAGATGTTCTTTTCGCCATTGAACGATTTCTATTACATTACCCGTCAGAAATTCTCGCCGCAGAGCGGCACCGGTCAGGGTACGCCCGACGAGTATGTAGAGTTCCCCGCCAAAGCCTCGGGCAACGACTGCTTTACGGCTTTCCCGGGCATCAACGACTGGTACGATACCGTAAAGCTGAACTATGGTGTGGACCCCTGGAACGGCTCGAAACATTTTTATCCCATACCCGGTGTATGGCATAAGATGCTTCACATTCTGCTGTACTGGGCTGCAAAAGACATCGATGCTTTCCGCTGCGATATGGTACACATGGTTCCATTAGAGTTCTGGTCATGGGCCATTCCTCAGGTTAAAAAACGCTATCCCGGACTTAAATTCATAGCCGAGATATACGAGGTCGGACTTTATCGCCCGTATATCAACGCCGGTTTTGACTACCTCTATGACAAAGTCACCCTCTACGATACGCTTCGCGGCATTGAAACAGCCGGAGTGTCGGCAGCAGCCCTGACTTCGTGCTGGCAGACAGTCGATGGTATCGGCGACAATATGCTGACATTCCTCGAAAATCACGATGAGCAACGCTATGCATCGCCTCAATGGGCAGGACGTCCCGACTCAGTCATACCTTTGCTCGCAGTCACTGCGACAATGGGCCGTGGTGCCGTAATGATTTACATGGGACAGGAATTGGGCGAAGCTGCCCTTGACGCCGAAGGATACAGCGGCCGCGACGGACGTACTACAATCTTCGATTACTGGTCGGTAGAGAAACTGCGCCGCTGGTACGACAATGGCAGCTGCAACGGCAAACTTAGCGCCGACGAGACGAATCTGCGAGCCCTGTACGGACGTATTCTAAGCTCGGTAAATCGTTTTGAGGCATTGCGCGAAGGCGCATTCTTCGATTTGATGTACGTCAACTATGACAACCCGGCACTAAATCCTCATACACATTATGCCTACCTCAGGGCAAGTGCCGGACAGGCGGCTCTTGTCGTTGCCAATTTCGGCGGCAAAGGCGCTGATGTCGGTGTCCGTATTCCCGCTCACGCTTTCGAGACACTTGAAATTGCTCCCGGCGACTTTTCGGCCACCGATGTCGTTTCAATGCGCAAAAGCCGGATAACGCTCAGCCCCGACGGCATTGTCACCGTCCCCGTTGCCGCACACAGTGCCGCTATAATGATACTCGAGCGCAAAAATTAGAAAAATTATTTATCAATATATTTATAAATAAAATGACTTCCCCACAAGTACCATTCAAGGTTTTCTCCGGCACTCGCTCGCACTATATGGCCGCAGAAATTTGTAAAGAACTCGGTGTAGAACTCGGAAAAATGAACATCCTTCATTTCGCAGACGGCGAATTTGAAGTATCGTTCGAAGAGTCGATTCGCGGTTGCGATGTCTACCTCGTTCAGTCGACTTTCCCCAACAGTGACAATCTCATGGAGCTGTTGCTGATGATTGACGCCGCTAAACGTGCTTCGGCACACTCCATTGTCGCCGTTATGCCCTATTTCGGCTGGGCACGTCAGGACCGCAAGGACAAACCCCGCGTATCAATAGCGGCCAAACTTGTGTCCAACCTGCTGACCACTGCCGGCGTCGACCGCGTAATCACCATGGACCTCCATGCCGACCAGATTCAAGGGTTCTTTGACATCCCTGTCGACCACCTTTATGGTTCGTCGGTATTTATTCCGTATATACAGTCGCTGGGCCTTGAAAATCTTGTTATCGCCACACCCGATGTCGGAGGTGCCAAGCGTGCCAACTCGTATGCCAAATATCTGGGTGTCCCCCTGGTACTCTGTCACAAACAGCGCGCCAAAGCCAATGTCGTTGCCCATATGACCATCATTGGCGATGTGCAGGACAAAGACGTCATCCTCATTGATGACATGGTAGATACGGCAGGTACCATTACCAAGGCCGCTGACCTGATGAAAGAAAACGGTGCCCGCTCGGTACGCGCTCTCGCTTCGCACGCTATAATGTCAGGTCCTGCGACAGACCGCGTTATGGAAAGCTCGCTCGAAGAGATTATCTTCACCAATTCTATTCCCTACGACAAGGAATGTCCCAAGGTGACTATCATTTCGGTGGCACGTCTGTTTGCCGACACTATACGTCGTGTACACAACAACGAGTCCATTTCGTCGCAATACCTCATCAAATAACTTACTGAATCGCTTCGTTGAGAAACATTAGTCTAACCGTCTCAGGCCACATCAAGGGCGCCTTCGTAAAACGAAGGCGCCCTTGATGTATCCAGAGACTTATTGATTCTCGTTATAGTACCGGTAATACAGTTGAGCAAGCTCGGGATTGTTTGTCGTCAGGAAGTCATAGCCGAGTTTGTTCATTCGGGCAATGTCACTTTCCGAGTCAATGGTCCAGACATTAGAGGTGATTCCGGCGGCACGTATATCGTCGGCCGACCATGTGATTTTTGAAGGAATATAGTCCAGACCACTCATGCCGGCGCTTTTCAAGGTGCTCGGAGATCTGACGACGCCGTCATTGCCGCAGAGATAAGCTATTTTATAGCCTCGGTTCGCGATAGTCTGACAAGCTGCATAGTTGAATGCGATGAACTCGACGCGGTCGGATACACCACGAATTTCGGCTGCATCCATGGCAGCGGTGGCCACACTCTGTGTGGCGGCATCTGTAAGTTGGGTTTTAATTTCGACTATCAGTTTGGTATTCTTGTTTGTTGATTCTTTTAGTATTTCAAAAAAATCGACAAGTAGTGGCATGGTTTCTTGGTTTCCCAATTTGTAGTTTTTGATATCGCTCCAATTTTTTTGAAAATGATAGCCGTCAATGCTGCTGACCTTTGAGTCATGGATGACGTAGAGATAACCGTCAGCTGATTTATATATGTCGCATTCGACGGCATAATAGTCACCTTCGAGGCCTTTGCGAAGGGCTGCACGCGAATTTTCAGTGTAGGCTCCGTTGTCATGAACACCACGGTGGCAGACTACACGGCAACCTTGTGGCAGTTCGGAGACTGTGGTAAGGGTGGTCGAGCCAAGATTCTGTGTCTCTGAGCCGCGTGTCAGGCTTATTGTATACTGTCCGGAAGTTATTGCCGTCAGAGTAAATACGGCCCGTCCGTTGTCAATGCTTGTGGGAGATACTGTGAATACTCCATTGCTTCCGCTGAATGTCACTTGGTCACCGTTCTGCCATCCTGTACCATAGATTGGAAACTTGACGCCGGGTTTTACTTCGACATCCTGAAGTACTCTGACACTCGAAATCAGCAATGCGCTGTTACTCATGCCACATTCAACTTCGCGCCACAGACGGTCGAACCCATGTCCCTCAACGAAATAGTGTGTAGCTCGCGCCATGGATAGCTTGTCTCTGTGTTGTCGTGATGATGAAAAATCAGATTGTCGTTTTCGAGTCGTAAATAGCGTACCGATACCGAAGTATGTACCTTGGGATTGCCTTCTCCCTGATTGAAACCATATAGGTATATGATTTTGGCATTCAGATTCAGGCCCGAGGCCAACAGCAATGCTGCTGTCAGTCCTTTTAGCGTATAATGTTTCATTAAAAGTGTTGTAATCCAATGACTTGCGGAAGACAATCCGAAAACATTGACAGTTATTATTTAGGATTTTTGCAAAGTTAAGAATTTTTTATTGAATTAATGTAGATAAGGTTGGATGCTTTCGACACTTTCGAGGTGAAGCTTTCGAAGCTTTCGAGATACTTAAGATTGATAAAATCGCATGAATTATTGACATATTATAGACATATTGTTGACTAAATTTGCCGATTTTTAGCCATTTTCTTGTATATTCACATATTTTTAAGTTACTTTGCAAGGTTTTATGGTGAAATCATTATTATCTATTCCACTAAATATTTCTTTTATGAAGCATTTTTACACGTTTCTTGTATGTATGGCCGTTTGGGCATCGGCTTCAGCTTCAGTTCAGCCGCCTTGCACACTCACTGTTGAGTCGCAGGAAGTCTTTGACACGCAATGGAAAAGCTTTGACGTTAACAATGACGGTGGCGACTATATGTTTAAATTCAAGGATGCGACAGCCTACTATGTCCAGAACACAAAAGGAGCCGCTGACGATTGGATTATCTCGCCCGCTGTTTCGCTTGTCGAGGGCGAAGCCTACAAGGTCGTTGTCACTGTTCAGAATTTATCCAAATATGGCTCGGATAAACAGGACTTTACGGTGGCTTGCGGTACCGAGCAGACCGTTGCCGGGATGACGCAGGATATATTCAGCGTTACCGGTATGACTAAGAATTCATATCCGATCGAAAAAGACGGTTCGTTTACAGCCACTTCTACAGGTGATTTCTATATTGGGTTGCATCTTACCTCGAAAAGTTATATGGGCGATTTCGCGCTGACAAGCATAAAGCTCGAGAAAATTGTACCTCTGCCCGGCGCTGCTACAGATCTTTCGGTAACTGCCGCCACCGAGGGCAAACTTGAAGCCACACTCTCGTGGAGTTGGCCTGTCAAGTCACACCTTGACGGTCCTATATCCTCGGTTACCGGCGCAAAAATTTACCGTGGTACGAGCAAATCGTTTACCGTCGGCGAAAGCTACTTTGTCGCTACTGTCAACAACGAAGACGCCGCATCCCCCGTTGCATCGTGGACAGATATAACAGTTCCCAAAGCCGGCGTATATTATTATAAGGTGGTCCCCTTCAATACTGATGGCGAATCGCCCGTTGCGCCCACAGCTGTCGAATCACCCTGGATCGGTGCCGACAACGCTCTTGCCTCGCTGACCAATGTTGTAGCAGCAGCTGTCGAGGGCAATGAAAAAGCAATAAGCCTTAGCTGGGATACTCCCGTCGGCTCGCATGGCGCATACGTCGACCTTTCGACAGTCGCGTATAAGATTACCCGCACAAAGGACTCCGGCACCGCAGAGACTATTGAAGAATCGTGGAACGGAACTCTGCCCTATATCGACGAAAACATTACCGGCCTTGGTTCATATCTCTATACAGTATATACCATTTACAATGGCTCGACATCATGGAGCGGCGTAAAATCGAACCCAGTCGTCACCGGTGGCGCTGCAAGTCTGCCTTACGAGAACAAGTTCAACAATGCAGCCAGCACAGACCTGCTGACATTCTTCCATGGCGAAGGTTCAACACGCGACTGGAAGTTCTACAGCTCCAATCAGACGCTTCAATATTGGGGTGCCGACCCTGACTCGTATGCCGCACTTCCCGCTTTTGACCTCGAGGCCGGCAAAGCATACACCGTCAGCTTTGTCACTTGGGTGCAAAAATCCACAAGTCCCAAAGACCTGTCGGTATGTCTGGGTACAGCATGCACCCCGGCTGATATGACAAGCGAGCTTTTCCGCGAAACCATTACCAATACTTTCCGCAACGATAAGACCTTCACTTTCAGTGTCCCCGCAAGCGGACGCTATTATATAGCATTGCATATTGACGGTGAAGCTGACTCTAATGATATTTATGTCGATGACATCAAAGTCATAGAAGATTTAATCAAACCGCTTGCTGTCACCGACGCTACGGCTACTGCTGCCAATCAGGGTGCTATGAGCGTCAGTGTTGCATGGACCAATCCCACGCAGACCACAGCCGGAACCGAGCTTACCGAGCTCACTAAGGTCGAAATCGCCCGCGATACCGAAGTCATTGCCACAATCGAAGCTCCGGCAGTCGGCAGCGCTTCATCTTGGGAAGAAACAATCACCGTGCCCGGCGAATACAGCTACATCATAACTCCTTATCTGGGCGAAAACGCAGGTGCATCTGTCACCGTTAAATCTGCCTGGGCCGGATACGACACACCCAAAGCTCCCGAAAACGTCAGCGTCACCGAGGGCGAAGAAGGGCGCACAATTACGTTTGCCGCTGTCACTGAAGGCGTTCATGAAGGATACATAGATACCGAAGCTCTGACCTATACCGTAAAACGCAACGGCGACATCCTTGCCGAAGGCCTTAAAGACCTCAGCTATACCGACACTGAACAAGGTCTCGCACTTGCCGAATATATCTATTCGGTACAGGCTGTCAACGGTCAGTATGCCGGCGAAGCCACCTCGGCCGAAGGCTTGATTCTCGGAGATGCCATTGAGCTGCCTTACAGTGCTGACTTCGACTCGGCAGACCATTTCAAATTGTGGACCCTTGTCAACGAAGCCGGTACGGACAAAACCTGGAAATATGACAGCAAGACAAAAAGCCTTCAGGCAAGTTTCGCTGCAGACAACTCTTGGGCATTTACACCTCCGTTTAATGCCTATGCAGGTAAGTGCAAGCTCACTTTCACTGCTACTTGTTACAGCTACCGCTACCCTGAAAACCTCAATATCGTACTCACCAAAGATACCGGATTAGGCGAAGACTCACAGGTAGCTACCATCGGCACCTACACCATCGATGTCGCCAACTATCCCACGCCTATCGAAGCTGAATTTGATATACCGGCAAGCGGTAAATATCATGTCGCTTTCCATTTGCCGACAAATAACTGGACTTGCTCAATTAAGCAGGCCGATATTGCCCAGACCGTTGACCTCGGCGTCGACGCCGTTGGCCGGGATAATAACGCACTTGCCTACGACAAAGCAGCCGGTGTCATAAGTGGCGAAGGCTGTGTCAAGGTCTACAACCTGCAGGGCGTACTCATAGCTAAATCCGAAACCGGCGTTGTCGGCACAGAGTCTCTTGCTCCCGGGGTATATGTAGCCCGGACATCCGATGCCTGCATTAAATTTGTAAAATAACATAATCAAAATTACATATCGATATGAAGCGGCGGAAGTACGTTACAGGACCCGCCGCTTCATTCTGCCCAAGAAATGTACCAATGAATAAACGAATCAGATTTATAGCTGCAGCACTGACGCTCGCCGGAAGTGCATGGGCACAGGCTCCGGAGAGTCAGCCTGTACGTACGGCAGATATTCTTTCGACGGCACCCGCGGAAACCTTTGGCGGAGTGAGTCACGCACGCAACAAGGTTGCACCCAAGACATCAGGGACACTCAGCGCCGATTTCACAATAGCAGGCGCCGACGCACTTAAACCGGTATTCACCGAGAATTTCGACGCAGGTAAAGGTTCGTGGACGTGGGATGATACCCAGTATGTAAACTGGAGTGTCAAACGAATTGCCGAAGAAGGCTCGGACAAAAGTTTCTCGTCCATAGACCCGGCGGATGTCGGTTCGCTTTTTGTCGAAGGACCGTATCAGATCTACCGCCGCGAACGCTCGTCGGCCTATTCACCCTCGTATTTCATTCCAGAACGTGCCACTTTGGTGTTTTATGTCGGATTTTCGCAGAACTACGATGACTGTTGCCGTCTTAACCTCACAGCCCAAACCGGCAGCGAAACTACCGAAATATGGAGTTCGAAAAACGAAACCGGTGAAAAGGTATGGCGCTGGCACCGCGTCGAAGTATCTCTGAATGATTTCGCCGCCAAAGATGTCGTATTCTGTTTCACCTACGATTACGGTTCGAAGGACGAGAATTTTAAGACCGGAGGCTATCTCGGCGACTTTGCCATTGACGGCTTTGCAATATCCGCTCCTCAGGCCGTCGAAAAGGTAGAGCTTACAACCGGACAGAAACTGTCGCTTGTCGACAACTCGCAGGGCGAAATTGTCTCGTGGCAGTGGTCTATGCCCGGCGCCGTACCCGAGACTTCCACCGCACAGTCTCCCGAAGTGTACTATACAGCCGATGGCGATTATGACATAAGCCTGACCGTACGCGACGCCTCGGGCAACGAATCCACCAAGACACGTCCTTCCTTTGTCCATGTCACAGGAACCTCCCCGGTGGCACGTATAATTCCGCCGGCCACATTCCGTCTTTCGTCCACGCGCAAACACCTCGTGGCTCCCCTGGTCCCCGTGACATGGCGCGACGGCTCGGAAGGATTTCCAAGCGAACGTTACTGGGCCTTCACCGGCGCCTGCGAAGATTCAAAAGAAGTATTTAGCTCAACCGATAGCGAAGTCAGTGTCAGCTATGCCTTTTTGCACGATCAGGTGGCCGCTCTTCAGGTGTCCAATCAGCACGGACAATCGGCTGCGACAAGCGAAGTCAGCGTCGAATATGGAGGCGTAGTGTGCAACTTGCAGTCGCAGGACAGCTCCACCGAGTTTGATATGAATGACTGGGGTATTTTCCCCGGCTCGAATACCATCGGTATCACGGCTTATGCCGAACATTTCTCAAAGCCCTCGCGTCCAATTGTCGTAAACGGTGCCTATGTTTACTTCAATCGCGCAAAGACCACAGAAGTTGTCGAACAGATTGCTCCCGTTAGCTGCTCCATCTATACATGTAAAGATGGGAAACCCGACCGTCGTCTCGATTTTATGTCTTGGAGCGTGTTCGAACTCGACATGCCATCTGAAAGCGGGTCGATGGTTGGCACAGCTTTCCCGTTTACCGAGGCGCCGGTCATTGATGACGAATTCTTCATCGTTGTCAGCGGCATACCCGAATTTAACGAAGGTTGCTGCGTAAGCTTCGGCATGGCCGGTTTCCGCCCTGACGGCAACTCTGCAATGATACTGAAAGACGGCGAGTGGATTTCTGTCCCTGACTATTTCGGCAAAGACAAATGCACTTCGTTCATGATATATCCTTCGGTTATTCATTCGGTCATGTCACCTTTGCCCGCCGGGACATCCAGCGAAATTGAAGTCGGAGCCAAAGCCGGTCAGAAAGACTATCAGATATTCTCCTATATGGGTTACAAGACTCCTGTCGAAAGCGACAGCCCCTGGCTCCACGTCGACAGCGAACCTAACGGGATGACCGTAGATACACTGAAAATCGGTTACGACGCGCTGCCCGCCGGGATTAAAGAACGCACCGGTCATCTTACACTTACTGACGGAGCAAGTACAATGACAATTACAGTCAACCAGAAAGAGACATCGGCCGTCAGTGATTTTGTCGTAGAAAGCGGCGCTCAAATTGAATGTGTCTACAACCTGCAGGGTATTAACTTAGGCAAAGAAATGCCTAAGACCTCAGGCGTCTATCTCGTACGCTATACCGATGGAAGCGTAAGCAAAATTGTTCGTCGCTGAACATATCATTATTAACTACCATACAGTCGCTCCTGCAAGGCTCCCTTCGCAGGAGCGACGTCTATTCAGGCATGTCGTATGATGTCAATCCGTCAAATCTTATTAAAGGGTGGCGGGGCAACCGCATCAGAATCCATAAAAATTATATTGCTGTCCGATAAAACTTTTTGAGCGGATGAAAAATTAGCGCTGGCACCTA
>OGOU01002830.1_pt1 | contig 11758 bp, 8 predicted proteins | sample 1552721 | NCBI WGS metagenome assembly OGOU01 (sample SAMEA2580176, study PRJEB22360) | human gut metagenome | biome: human gut; feature: human-associated habitat; material: faeces | place: Denmark | collected 2008/2010 | reverse complement strand
TACCATTACTACATCACCCGCGACGGCCGGGTACATCCCGGCCGGCCGCTCTCCCTGGAGGGGGCGCACTGCTTCGGTCACAACCGCCACAGCATCGGCATCTGCTACGAAGGGGGACTGGACGGCAAAGGCCTCCCGCGAGACACTCGCACGCCTGCCCAGAAGGCTGCCCTCACGCAGTTGTTGCAAGAGCTGGGCCGCCACTTCCCGGCAGCTCTCACCGTAGGACACCGCGACTTGAACCCCCAAAAGGCCTGTCCTTCGTTCGACGCAGCGAAAGAATACAAGAAAGACGCACCCCGTGGGAGGCCCTGAGGCCTCCGCGGGAATGCGTCTCGTTTACGCGGTGTTGTTATTGTGCGCGTTTTCCGTTATTCTTAAATAGCCGGATCAACAGGCTCGACTTTCAGCGGTTCCAGATTATCTTCTGCCCCCGGATAACCTATATTCTGATTGATCACGCCACCAGTATTGCTGGTAATAGCTGTTTCGGGAACCGGCCACAAGACGTGATGCACACTCATGCGATATTCGCCGTTCGGAATTTTAACTCCTTTGTTGAAGAAGTTGTTATGAACCATCACCCAGTCGAAATAGAAGTTTACGCCGGCATCTTTGCAGTTCGTTCCGACACCACCCGGTCCTGAGAAATTATCCAACTTATAGACACGTCCACCCAATGCTTCACAGGGTTTTCCGGTTTTAGCATACAAGTAGGAAATACGAACAAGTTCAACATGACGGTTCTCTTCGTAATACAATTCACGGGCACGTTCGGCCAACACTTCGGCAATACCGATATTTCCACTCAGCGGTTCAGCGCCCGCACGTGCACGAACCACGTTTAACATAGCAGCTTCGTTAGTCGCATCACCTTTCCAATAATAACATTCCGCCATCATCAGATAGACTTCGGCAGAACGATAGACATACCACGGTGTTTCACCTCCCTGAAGATCCTGCGTCTTCGTAGGATCCGGAACAAACACTTTGTAATGCGGCCACATATACCAGCAACGGATCGAATCGGCAACAGACAAATCGACAGGACGAATCAAATTTTGACCGTAATAGGGATTGTTTGTTTTTTTCAATCCAGGGTCGTTGTAACGCAAATCTTCCATCCGTCTCCAGCTATCGTGGTTGAAAGGACCGCGCAAATCGTTTTTCTCTTTTTCCCCCCAGATTTCATACTGATAATAGTTCGTCGGACGGCACGTACCGATACCACGTCCATATTTCGTATCATTATCAATTTCTGTATTTTTATCAGCTTCATCTGGTGCAATAGCTGTACCCGTCTTTCCGTCCGGTGTCTTAATCGCTCCCCCCTTCGCCCAATATGGCAATGCATTACGCATTGTATAGATACGGTTATCCTTATCCAGCGGTGTTGTTGTAGGATGAGCGACCACATACATGATACCTTCGGTGTTACTCATATCAATTTTTGCCTCCACACTGTGCAAGTCATGCATTAAATTGGTGTTCGGCTTCGTCTGGTTGCCCGTGAAACGCCCTGTCATCAACGGATGACGCCCGACTACTTCTTTCCCAACCGCTATGGCTCTATCAAAATCACCAACAGCCATGCATATCTTCATTAGCAAAACGCCACAAGCATCCTTATTAGCTCGTCCGCGAGGTTGAACCTCTGGAACCCATTGATAGGCGAACTCCAAATCTTTCTTACATTGCTCCAAGATGCTCCACCGATCGTAGCTATAGAAGTCCAACTTCGGCTCGGTGATTTCTTTGTCCAAATAAGGGACATCGCCAAATTGATGCGTCAACTTATAGTAGCGATAAGCTCTCTGAAAATAGGCGGCTCCCAACACAGCATTCCTCTCTGCTTCATCTTTATACTCGGCACCATCCAAACGACTAATGGCTATATTAGCATATTTGATTCCTTTGAATCCCTCTTCCCAATACCATTTGTTTTTACCTTTCATGTCGTTTTTCGTACGGGAAGGTAACATTTCGTTATCCAAATCAACCAAAGAACCACTTTCATCTGTTTTTCCATGGACTGCGATATCGGTCAAATACATTTCCGTCAAAATCGGAGCACCATCACCAAAAAACTCATGGCGCATATTACGTTCACAGGCTGTCAAAGCTGCATAAAGTCCAGCAGCATCCACATATGTATTTTCAGGTGAATAGAAAGAAAGGGGCTTCGGATCCAACCAATCACTACATGAATTTAACATTGGAAGGACTGCCAGCGCCAAAATCATACACTTTTTCTTATTCATATTCTTCTACGTTTATCAATTTAATTACAAAGTAAAGTTCACACCAAAATTCACAGTGCGCAAAGTTGTATCACCACCTTCCGGATCACCAAAATCCCAACCGGTAATCACAAACGGATTGCGGACGGCCAAAGAGAAACGCATATTTTGCACAGAAAACTTTTTCAGCAGATTATTAGGCACACTATATGAAAGCGTAATATTCTCCATACGGACAAATGTTTTCTTCACATAATTGTTTCCTTTATTGGTAGAACCAATACGTGCATAGTCATCCGTCGGGTTGTCTTTGGTCCAACGTGGAATATCGACAATCGTGTAACGGTCATACATCCCCCCTGTATTAGCAGCCCGGTTGAACGTACCATATTGCCCTATATGCGAATACATCATAAATGAAAGGCTCAAATTCTTGAAGAATACAAATTCATTACGCCAAGACCACACATAGCGGGGAGTTTTATAACCTTGAAAAGTTTTATCTTTCGTATCCAAAACTCCGTCTCCATTTTGGTCGACATATTTAAAGTCTCCAGGTTTGTTTCCGTACTTAGAAGCTTCCTCCTCTTCTCCTAACTGCCAAACACCATCACGTTCGTAATCCCAAATCTGCTCTGTATCATGGCCTATAAACCACTGGTTTTCATAATCATCGGCTTCTTTATATCCGATTACGTTACCCGCTTCATCCTTCACTTCCTCGACATCACCGTAAAGATGCTTGATCTTACGACGATTAAAAGAGAACGTTCCGGTCGAATTCCATGAAAAATTGTCACGATTGATCAAATTGGCGTTTAACGAAAGCTCAAAACCTCGATTTGTCAAAGCTCCTAAATTGGCCATTACACTTGCATATCCCAAGATGGAGGGTAGTGAACGGTTAACCAGCAAATCGTTTGATTCAGCCATATAAGTTTCCATACTACCACTCAATTTATCACCAAACAAAGAGAAGTCCAAACCTATATTGTAAGAAGCCGTACGCTCCCATTTTAACGAACTGTTCGGCATACGATTGATATATACCTGAGATGTCAGATATACATTTCCGTTTGGATCAACATAAGTATAAGCACCGGAATTCAATTGTGCCAATGCTTCATATTGGCCAATATCACGGTTACCGTTCTGTCCCCAAGAAAAACGCAGTTTACCATAATTCAACCAATCAGAAGTTTTTTCCATGAATTTTTCGGACGTGAATACCCAACCCAAAGCAACAGCCGGAAATACAGCATGCGGATTCATACTCCCGAATGCAGAATAACCGTCACGACGCACAGAAGCAGTCAGCATATACTTGTCCTTGAATGAGTAAAACAGACGTCCCATCAAAGCATCTCCGGTTTTATATGTATCTTCGCTAGAAACGGAAGGAGCAGTACCGGCACCAATATTATGAAAGCCTAATATGTCACTCGGAGAATAAAGTTTATTCTGGGCTACGGTTTTCCACCATTGACCTTTTTCGGCATTCTGCAAAAAAGTGGCTTCAACTCGATGATCTTCACCGAATTCTTTCTTCCAACGAAGAATATTATCAACCTGCCAATTAAATGTTTTTTCATTTTTACGCTCTGAACGACCTCCATCTCCAGCCCATTCCGGATGTTCTGCTGACTCATGATTCATATATTCATACCAGTGATAACGAGGCGTAAAGTTCATCTGATATTCGAATCCAAACGGAAGTTTTACGATTGCATACAGATTGGCATTCAAATCATGGTGAATGTCACGTCTGTCACGATACAAGTTATCGAAGAACGGATTCTTTGTATTATTATCTCCAGACGGATACATACGATAAGGACTGTCAAGAATATCAATATCATTTGTGGTAAATGGTGAGTTATGTTCGCGCTGCTCCACATCAGCAGCCAAATAACCACCTAAGCGAGTCGCGAACTGAGCGTTCAAACCCACTGTCAAGAAAGAAGTCACTTTGGATTCCAAGTTCAAACGGGTACGCAAATTACGATAACGATCTCCCACTTTTACACCTTCTCTATCAGCATATCCCATTGACCAATAATAACTGAAATCTTCTTTACGATTGGAAAGACTGACCGTATAATCCTGTTGTAGACCAGTCTGATAAACAATATCATCCCAATCAGTCTCCACTCCATTCAAATAGTTTTCGATTTCAATCGTTTTAAAATTCAAACGGGTCAACCATTTATTAATCATAGTTTTTTCATCAGGCAATGCAGAAACAGGTGTCTGTTGGTCATAATTATACCAAGCCAACGGATCTATGCCTGCTGCTGCTAAATTTCTCGGATCAGCAAACTTTCCCGGCTGTGCAACCATTTCGGCTTCAGTCATCAAACTTTCACCATATTCCTGTCTGAATTTGATAAAACCGGCACCATCTACTGTTTTAGGTAAACGAGCATTGCTTACCATACCAACATTAGCATTAAATGAAATAACCGGCTTACCCGTTTTACCTTTTTTAGTTGTAATGGCTACTACACCATTAGCAGCCTTGGCACCATAAACAGCAACCGAACTGGCATCTTTCAAAACATCGATACTTTCAATATCCATCGGGTTGATGTCCTGCAACGAACCATCATAGATCACACCGTCAAGAACCAGCAAAGGTGAAGAACCTGCTTTCAAAGAGTTCTTACCACGAACTTGCAGATCAGCTGTGCCAGCAGCATCAGTCGACATTGAAATTGATAAACCGGCAGCACTAGCACGTAACAAATCTTGAACTGAACGAGGCGCTTCAACCTCCATCTTCTCCGCTTTCACACGCGAGATCGCCCCCGTCAAGTCCTTCTTCTTGGCCGTGCCGTAACCGATCACAACCACTTCTTCCAGCTCTTCCGTGTCTTCTTTCATCGTCACGTTGAGCGTTTTCTGATTCCCAACCGGAATCTCTTGGGAGATATAACCGATGTAAGAGAACACTAGGATGGTTTTGCCCCCTTTTACAGAAACACTGTACTTACCATCCACATCCGTGATGGAACCATTGGTCGTCCCCTTTTCCATCACGTTCACGCCAATCAGAGGTTCACCCGACTGGTCTTTTACGACACCGGTAATCGTCACATTCTGAGCAAAAGACTGGGTAACAAACAGCCCTAACAGAATTGAAATCAAACCGAATCGTAGCAAAAAATTCAATTTACACTTTTGCATTTTGATTTTAGGTAATATATTAGACATAAAAAATCACAACAAAAAATTCCACTAAGACATTAACTGTCTGCAGAAAACCAAAAGGAAATATTTGAGAATAAAAACAAAGACATCATGATATTACATTTAATTCTTACTTCAGTTCTTAAGGAACTGTGGTATTTGTAGATAAAAAATTAACACTCACTCAAGTTTTTGTTGTTTGTGGCCGCAAACATACACACTTTATTTAGAAAATGCAAACTTAATTTTTTATTTAAACACAAAAAAAACGATTTATCACACCACAGTTCCTTAAGAACTATAGAATAATAAAGGCCTATAACATTTCATGCATAACCCGTCATATCTTTCACATGACGGCAAATGTCTAAACTGACGTATTGTCACACTTCCTGCCACCTGAACTTTTACAAACCGATCCTTGTTACTTTGGCATACGATTTGTAGAACAGTTAATGCAGCTCGAAAGAGAAAAGCAAGTACAGGAAAATAATAACAATTAAAATAATAGAAAATTATGGGAAAAATTATCGGAATCGACTTAGGAACAACCAACTCTTGTGTTGCCGTACTGGAAGGTAACGAACCGGTTGTAATTGCAAACAGCGAAGGTAAAAGAACGACTCCTTCAATCGTTGCATTCGTTGAAGGTGGTGAACGTAAGGTTGGTGATCCTGCAAAACGTCAGGCTATCACAAACCCGGAAAAAACAATATTCTCTATCAAACGTTTCATGGGTGAAACCTATGATCAGGTTCAGAAAGAAATTGGTCGAGTTCCTTATAAAGTAGTCCGCGGTGACAACAACACACCACGTGTCGATATCGAAGGACGCCTTTATACTCCTCAGGAAATTTCAGCAATGGTACTTCAGAAGATGAAGAAAACAGCTGAAGACTATTTAGGACAGGAAGTAACGGAAGCCGTTATCACCGTTCCGGCATACTTTAGCGACGCACAACGTCAAGCGACTAAGGAAGCGGGTGAAATTGCAGGCTTGAACGTTCGCCGTATCGTAAACGAACCTACTGCCGCATCTTTGGCTTACGGTTTGGACAAAACGAACAAAGACATGAAGATCGCCGTATTCGACTTGGGTGGCGGTACATTCGATATTTCTATCTTGGAATTAGGAGACGGTGTGTTTGAAGTAAAATCCACAAACGGTGACACTCACTTGGGTGGTGACGACTTCGACCATGTGATCATCGACTGGTTGGCTGAAGAGTTCCTGCGCGAAGAAGGCGTCGACCTGCGTAAGGATCCGATGGCTTTGCAACGTTTGAAAGAAGCGGCCGAAAAAGCTAAGATCGAATTGTCAAGCACGACAAGCACGGAGATCAACCTGCCGTATATCATGCCGGTAAACGGTGTTCCAAAGCACTTGGTCAAGACACTGACACGTGCAAAATTCGAACAGCTTGCAGACAGTCTGATCCAGGCTTGTATCGAACCATGCCGTCAGTCTTTGAAAGATGCAGGTTTGAGCACTTCCGACATCGACGAAGTCATCCTCGTAGGTGGTTCGACACGTATTCCGGCTGTACAGGCCATCGTTGAGAAGTTCTTCGGCAAGGCTCCGTCAAAAGGTGTTAACCCGGACGAAGTGGTAGCTGTAGGTGCTGCTATCCAGGGGGGGGTATTGACAGGTGAAGTAAAAGACGTTCTGTTGCTCGATGTTACTCCGTTGTCACTGGGTATCGAAACAATGGGTGGTGTAATGACCAAGCTGATCGAAGCCAATACGACTATTCCTACCAAGAAGTCTGAAACATTCACGACTGCCGTTGACAACCAGCCTTCTGTAGAAATCCACGTATTGCAGGGCGAACGTTCACTGGCTAAAGACAACAAATCGATCGGCCGTTTCCACCTCGACGGAATTCCAGCCGCACAGCGTGGCGTTCCTCAGATCGAAGTTACTTTCGATATCGATGCAAACGGTATCTTGAACGTATCGGCTAAAGACAAAGGAACCGGCAAAGTACAGAGCATCCGTATCGAGGCTTCCAGCGGCTTGAGCGACGACGAAGTAAAACGTATGAAAGAAGAAGCTCAGGCTAATGCCGAAGCAGACAAGAAGGAAAAAGAACGCATCGACAAACTGAACCAGGCCGACAGCATGATCTTCCAGACCGAAAAACAGTTGAAGGATCTAGGCGACAAACTTCCGGCTGACAAGAAGGCTCCTATCGAAACAGCCCTGAACAAGCTGAAAGAAGCTCACAAGGCTCAGGACATTGCTGGTATCGATGCAGCTATGGCAGAACTGAACAGCGTATTCCAGGCAGCAAGCCAGGAAATGTACAATGCCCAGAACGCCCAAGGTGGCGCACAACCGGGTCCTGACTTCGGTCAACAAACTGGTGGCAACGCCGGCAACAACAAGCAGGATGGTGGTGTAACGGATGTTGACTTTGAGGAAGTGAAATAAACATATATTTTCACATAACACAAAAAAGCGATTGCCGGTTATTTCCGACAATCGCTTTTTTGTGTTCAAATCCGAAATCCTATCAGGGAAATATCACTTGATCTCAAACGCATCCGCGTCCTTCCATGCAGGAAACTTCCCCCTTAGATCTTCCAGGTCTGCACGGGTAAGCGTACATGTGCGAGTGACCTCCTCACGCTTGCCGGCATCCGCCAGCTTTTTCCCTTTCGGAGAGAAGATCATGGAATCGCCCCGGTAAACAAAGCCCTTACCGTCGATTCCTACCCGGTTCACCCCGCAGACATACGCCATATTTTCCATTGCACGTGCCTGGAGCAACGTCTTCCAAACTTTTTTACGCGCCTCGGGCCAGTTGGCGACATAGATCAACAGATCGTATTCGTTGTCCACGTTCCGGCTCCAAACCGGGAAACGAAGATCATAACAAACTTGCAAACAGATATTCCAGTCCTTATACCGTACGATCGTCCGTTTATCCCCGGCTGTGAAATGCTGGTCTTCGCCCGCCATCCGGAACAAATGCCGCTTGTCATACAAATAAGTTTCACCTTCGGGCGTGACGAAAAAAGCACGGTTGAAATATTTCCCGCCTTCTTTTGCAATGAAACTACCTGCCACAGCAAGCTTATATTTCTTCGCCCACCCCTTTATAGTAGGAATAGTAGGCCCATCCATCGTGTCGGCCAGCTTTTCCACATCCATAGAAAAACCCGTTGTAAACGTTTCCGGCAAAACGGCTATGTCCGTCTTACCGCTGACCCGCCGGAGCAGTTCTCCATAATAACCCAGATTTTCATCTCTGTCCTCCCAAATAATATGAGACTGGACCATACTGATACGCAAATTGTCTGCCATGATATTAAATTTGAACAAAGTTTTCCGGGTGACAAGCTGTCACTCCTCTGTAATGCTCACGGATATCACGGATATCTTTATCCGCATCACCCGTAGGATAGAATACCCCTTTAAAACCGGCCTCTTTCTTTTTGTAATCGAAATAAGCCATCAGGATAGGCACGTTGGCTTTCTGTGCGATATAGTAAAATCCCTTCTTCCAGTCATTCACCCGTTTGCGTGTACCTTCAGGAGTTACGGCCAGCTGGAATTCTTTCCGCCGATTGAACTGGCCAACCATCTGATCCGTCACCGAAGTCCGCTTACTGCGGTCAACAGGCACTCCGCCCAACCAGTCAAACAACAGGTTGAACGGAAAAAAGAACCATTCCTTTTTAATCAGGAAACTGGCGTTACGGCCAATCGAGGTATAAAACAGTTTTCCTACGATAAAATCCCAATTGCTGGTATGCGGAGCCACACATATCACACATTTAGGCACATCCTCCACTACCGGCCCAAGTTTCCAGCCGGCCAAGCGAAGAAGTGCCTTACTTATAGCTTTCTTCATTCTTTACTTTCTATTTGCTCAACTCTCCGATTTCAGTTGCTATTGCATTTATTTCCGTTTGCAGGTCCGCCCGCAATTTACAATAATATTCTTTCACCCGTTTCTTGTTTTCTTTTCCGTCCGGACGGTTGGCACGGCGAATAAATTCATCTTGCATATCAAGTACTCTCGCCATCACCACGTCGGCTTTCTCCGAATTGACACCCGGAAGATACAGCTTACAAAACAAAACTTCCGAAAACAAATCGCCAGCCACATAGCTGATGTCTCTCTTTAAAATTCTTCTTTTAGCCATAGTTGTTTACATTAAAATATCTACAAATCTACATAATTCATTCATTAAACAAACCCTATAGTTGAAAAAAAGACAAAAATTCGTATCTTTGTCACCCTAAAATATCTGATTATAAACAAAATCGTTTATGGATAATACAACAACAACGCCAGAATATCTTTTCGAGAGCAGTTGGGAAGTATGTAATAAAGTTGGCGGTATCTATACCGTCCTTTCAACAAAAGCGCATACGTTGCAACGATCGTTTAAAGATAAGCTGATCTTTATAGGACCCGATGTGTGGACCGATACAAACGCTCCCGACTTTATTGAAGATGATGTTCTGTTTGCTGACTGGAAAACTTATACGAAGACCACAGAAAATCTGAAAGTGAAAGTAGGCCGATGGAATGTCCCGGGGACACCTCCCGTAATCTTAGTGGATTTCAAACCTTTCTTCAAAGAAAAAGATTCCTTTTTCTTCTCGATGTGGGAAAGTTTCCGCGTGGACTCGATCCATGCGTACGGTGACTACGACGAGTCTTGTATCTTCGCTTACGCGGTAGGTAAGGTCATCGAAAGTTTTTATCATTTTTACAAGCTGGAAAACAAAAAGGTTGCCGCTCTGTTCAATGAATGGATGCTGGGAATGGGTGCGCTCTACATCAAAAAACAACTCCCCGCCGTCGCAACGCTCTTCACGACACACGCCACATCTATCGGCCGGTCCATCGCCGGAAACAACAAAGCCCTGTATGCTTATATGGATGGCTACAACGGCGACCAGATGGCCGGGGAGCTGAATATGGAGGCGAAACATTCGTTGGAAAAACAGACACCCACTTCAGTCCTGATACAGCTTCAGAAAATAACGTAGCTGGCATACAGTTAATCCTGTTCTGCGTTGAATTATCAAATATCTGCGATATTTTATCAGGAAGCAAAACATCCCCGTTAATATATTTTTTAAAGGCATCTATAACAATATCAAAAATCATATCTGTCCGATTCTTAAATATTGTTTCGACATCTTCTAATGTAATTACTTTTAATGTTATTGGTTTCATAAACAAACCTATTAATATTATTTATAAATGAAAAATCAAATTTTAAGGTTCTCTATATTAATCATCCGATTTACCATATTGTTTCCATCCGTATCTATTACTTTCAGTAATTGATGTACTTGATTTATCGTCGCTTTAAATTCATCTATTGTATCAAAAACAAAATGAAAAAATGCAAATACTTGAGAAACAGTTCCCGTCGCAATGATTGAATCACCAATACTTTTGGCTATAGGAAGCTCAATAACATTTTCTAATAACATTAATTTTTCAAATCCTTCGATCATTTCTATTTTACCCTCTTTTAAATGAAGAGCATAAATTCCATAAAATTTTTTGGCAGGGATTTTTTTCTTTATCAAAGAACCGAAACCATGAATTAAACTTTTACCGGTTAAAGAATAATAAATATCAGCAGCAACCTGATTTATTTGATAAAAATAATTTACAGGATAGATAGAAACAGATCCCCCGTACCGATATCCAGCTTCATTAAAATAATAATTTGTTCCATCAAAAAATACTTCCATCCACATTGAGCCTTCTTTTATTTGAATATGATTAAACATTTCTTGAAGTTTATGCTCATATTTTTGGCGGAATTCATCTTTACATTTACTCTCAAACACGAAAGCACCTGCAACATAGCTCCCTTGTTTTTCGTATTTTACAGGATAGCCCTCACTTGCCAGAACCACACATACTGCTGCATTGTCTTCAAACTGCAGATCTACCTGATCAAGAGTACCATTAATGCAGGCTTCCATCACCTCAATGATATCATTTTTCATTCTGGGCAGTACCACCTGGGCTTCCGGATCTCCGAATCTGGCATTATATTCCAGTACCTTTGGCCCATCCTCTGTAAGCATAAGGCCAAAGAAAATAATGCCTTTAAATTCCCGGCCTTCTTTTGCCATGGCATCTACAGTTGCCTGATAAATATATTTTCTGCAGAATGCATCTACTTCATCTGTGTAAAACGGACTTGGTGAAAAAGTGCCCATGCCGCCTGTATTCAGTCCCTGATCCCCGTCACAGGCTCTCTTGTGATCCTGTGCAGAAGTCATAGTCTTAATAGTCTTGCCATCTACAAAGGACAAAACAGATACCTCACGGCCTGTCATA
>OGOU01002807.1_pt1 | contig 11855 bp, 6 predicted proteins | sample 1552721 | NCBI WGS metagenome assembly OGOU01 (sample SAMEA2580176, study PRJEB22360) | human gut metagenome | biome: human gut; feature: human-associated habitat; material: faeces | place: Denmark | collected 2008/2010 | reverse complement strand
TTATTATCTGATGCAGGGCACAACTTAAGCGATGTAGTCAGTCTCATATTGGCATTATTTGCTTTTCGCCTTATGAAGGTAAAGGCTTCGGTAAACTATACATACGGGTATAAAAAAAGTACAATTTTGGTATCTTTGTTAAATGCTATCATCTTATTAGTTGCTGTAGGTGTAATATTTTCCGAAAGTATAGAAAAGCTGAAAAATCCACAGCCTATCGAAGGCAATGCCATTGCCTGGGTTGCCGGAATCGGAATTTTTATCAACGCTTTTACAGCCTGGCTTTTTTTTAAAGATCGTAAACACGATCTTAATATCAAGGGCGCTTACTTGCACATGGCAGCCGATACTCTTGTTTCGGTCGGAGTCTTGATTTCAGGTATAATCATACAATATACAAATTGGTACATGATAGACCCTATCATCGGATTGGTCGTTGCCATCGTCATCTTAATATCGACATGGAATCTGCTCCACGACAGCCTACGCCTATCTTTAGACGGAGTACCCGTCGGAATTAATCCCGATAAAATCAAGACATTAATATTGGAAGACAATAGAGTAAAAGAAATACACCATCTTCATATATGGGCAATCAGTACGACTCAAACGGCTTTAACGGCTCATATTGTTATAGACTCGTTCGCTGACAGTCAAAACTTGAAATGCCATTTGAAAGAAATACTGAGAAAAGCAAACATTCAACACGTCACATTAGAAATGGAGCTTCCCGGAGAACATTGCGACGGGAATTGCTGTTAATTACAAGATATGAATATTTTCAAGAAATTAAAAACAACCCATAAAACCCGGTCAGGGGCTCTGGACTTACTTAAATATATCGGTCCGGGATTGCTTGTTACTGTCGGGTTTATAGATCCCGGAAATTGGGCTACAAATTTAGCTGCCGGATCTTCCTTTGGCTACGCATTACTATGGGTAGTAACATTTTCTTCCATTATGTTGATTATCATCCAACATAACGTCGCTCATTTGGGAATCGTTACGGGATTATGCCTTGCAGAGGCCACCAACAAATATATTCGCAAAACAGTCTCCCGACCAATATTAGGGTCTGCGATATTAGCAAGCATATCTACCTCGCTTGCCGAAATACTCGGGGGAGCAATCGCTTTAGAAATGTTGTTCGATATTCCGATAAAAGCAGGAGCTGTCATCATAACAATTGCTTGTATTATTATGCTGTTCAGTAATACATACAGTAAAATAGAACGGTGGATTATCATGTTTGTCTCAATAATAGGTCTTTCTTTTCTATATGAACTGACATTGATAGATGTAGAGTGGACAAACACCGCAAAAAGTTGGGTAACACCATCTTTTCCGGACAATTCATTATTGATTATAATGAGTGTACTCGGAGCTGTAGTTATGCCACATAATCTTTTCCTTCATTCCGAAGTTATTCAAAGCCGGGAATGGAATTTAGAGAATGAAAACGTAATAAAGAAGCAATTAAAATATGAATTCTACGACACGCTACTCTCTATGGGAATAGGTTGGGCTATTAACTCTGCAATGATCATTCTTGCTGCAGCAACTTTTTATAAACAAGGAGTCGTTGTGGACGAACTTAGTCAGGCTGCTAATTTACTTACCCCCCTCGTCGGAAACAATGCAGGAGTTATATTTGCAATTGCCCTATTATTTGCAGGAATTTCATCGACCATTACATCGGGAATTGCAGGAGCTTCTATTTTCGCGGGTTTTTTCAACGAGGCTTATAGCCCGAAAGACATTCACACGAAAATAGGAACATTACTCTCTTTTATTCCGGCTTTATTGCTCATCTTTTTTATCAAAGATCCGTTTCAGGGACTTATCATATCCCAAATGCTATTGAGCGTACAACTTCCTATTACTGTATTCACACAAATTTATCTGACTTCCTCTAAAAAAGTAATGGGTAAACACGTCAACAAAAAATCGACAACGATCATTCTTTTATCTTTAGGGACATTAGTTACAATTTTGAATATAGCATTATTAATAAGCCTATTTTAAAATTTTATATGAACGTTTTTTGAGAGCTTTTTTGAAAAAAATTTCTTCCCGATAAAAAACGAGTGGATTACAGACATGTAAAAACGGGAAAACAGTCCGGAAAAAACGCAAGAATGATCTGATAATATTTTTTGTCGGAAAATTCAGACAAGATTTTGGCAGGGTTATCATAATTTGTAGGTATAGAAAGAGCTTATTTTCATAAGTTCAGGGGATTGATGCAGGAAGATATATCTTATTACTTTGCCAAAAACAAATAATTTAAAATTATGACAGGTATATTTTTCGGCAGTACAACAGGAACAACAGAGTCCGTAGCCAACCAAATCGCACAAGAATTAGGAATATCTTCTACCGATATTCACAATGTATCCGAAACCCCAGTAGAAGCGACAGACAAATACGATTGTTTGTTATTAGGTTCATCGACATGGGGATGTGGAGAATTACAAGACGATTGGTATGATTTCATAAAATCATTAAAAAGTCAGAATTTGAATGGGAAAAAAGTCGGTATATTCGGATGTGGAGACGGTGAATCATATCCCGACACATTTTGTGATGCAGTAGGATTAATTTATGATGAATTATCTGAAAACGGTTGCAACTTTATCGGTAGTTTCGAACCCAAAGACTATACCGTAACGGATTCTTTAATCTGCAAAAATGGGAAATTCGTAGGTCTGGCAATCGATGATTGCAATGAAAGTTCACAAAAAGTATCAGAACGCATACACGAATGGTGTAACTTAATCAAAAAAGAAATTGAATGAGTGTAGAAGATTATAACCGCTTTGACTCTATAAAAGTATTTCTTCACCAGATTTATGAATTTAAGAAAGGTGTCCGTAATCTGGTTCTCTGTACGATGTGTAAATCTTGCGCCGATCTCGTCACAGAACGATTAAAAGAGCAGAAAATCGAGTATTTGATTCAAGAAGTCGTACAAAATAAAGTCAATTTATATTTCGGAAAACGTTCTTGCCTGGAAACTGTACGGACATTCATCAATAAACCGTTAAATAAACTTTCTCCAGAAGAAGATTTTATATTAGGGGCAATGTTAGGCTATGATATTACAATGCAGTGCGAACGATTCTGTAAAAAAAAGACAATAACACGAACTGCATAGCATAAAATAAAAATAGATCGCCTGAAAAATTTTCAGGCGATCTATTTTTATTTAGAAATCTAAGATTAAAAATCCGTTACATTTTTCCGATTAGCAAATACTCGGTCAAATTCTTCTTTAGAACCGACAACCAATTTGTCAAATTCACGCTGACCAGTACCGGCAGGAATCAGATGTCCGCAAATTACATTTTCCTTCATTCCTTCAAGTTTATCTACTTTACCGTTAATAGCAGCCTCATTCAACACTTTTGTAGTTTCTTGGAACGAAGCAGCCGACATAAAGCTGGAAGTCTGAAGAGCCGCACGAGTAATACCTTGCAAAATTTGTTCAGAAGTAGCAGGCACAGCATCGCGCACTTCTACCAAATGTAAATCACGACGTTTCAATGCAGAGTTTTCATCTCTCAATTTACGAGCAGTCACAATCTGTCCCGGTTTCATTGTCTGAGAATCTCCGGCATCGATAACCACTTTTTTACCCCAGATACGATCATTTTCCTCCATAAATTCGTGCTTATCGATAATCTGTTGTTCCAAGAAACGAGTATCACCCGGATCTATCACCATTACCTTACGCATCATTTGACGGACGATAACCTCAAAGTGTTTATCATTGATTTTCACACCTTGCAAACGATACACATCCTGAACCTCATTAACAATATATTCCTGAACGGCAGTCGGTCCTTTTATCGCCAAAATATCAGAAGGAGTAATAGCTCCGTCCGAAAGCGGAGTTCCAGCCCGGACATAGTCATTCTCTTGTACCAATATTTGTTTTGACAAAGGAACTAAATATTTCTTAACCTGTCCGGTTTTAGAAGTTACAGAAATTTCACGATTACCTCGTTTTACTTTTCCGAAATTAACTTCTCCGTCGATTTCAGAAACGACAGCAGGATTAGACGGATTACGAGCCTCAAACAATTCGGTAACACGAGGAAGACCTCCGGTAATATCTCCGGCTTTACCTACGGCACGCGGAATCTTAACAAACACATCCCCTGATTTTATCTCCTGACCTTCATCAACCATAAGGTGAGCCCCCATAGGCAATGAATAAGAGCGAATTACATCTCCTTTTTCATCCAGAATAAGAGCCGATGGAACTCGGGTTCTATCCTTAGATTCTATAATGATCTTTTCACGAAGACCTGTTTGCTCGTCCGATTCGACTTTATAAGTCACACCCTCGATTACATTATCGAATTTAACCTTACCGGTAGCTTCTGAAACGATAACGGCATTGAACGGATCCCATTCGCAAACGACATCTCCTTTTTTAAGAGTATCCCCACTATTAAAGTAAAGCTTAGAACCGTAAGGAATATTTGTTGTCGTCAATACGATTTTCGTATTTGGATCGATAATACGCATTTCAGCCAAACGACCTACGACAATCATCACTTTCTTTCCGGTTTCATCAATACTATCTACCGTACGAAGTTCATCTATTTCGAGAATACCGTCATAACGTGAAGTAACATTCGATACAGCTGCAATATTGGAAGCAATACCACCCACATGGAATGTACGCAATGTCAACTGTGTTCCCGGTTCACCGATAGACTGAGCAGCAATCACACCGACAGCTTCACCTTTTTGAACCAAACGATTTGTAGCCAAGTTACGTCCGTAACACTTAGCACAAACGCCCTTTTTCGATTCGCAAGTCAATACCGAACGAATTTCTACACGTTCAATCGGTGAATCACTTATTTTCTTAGCAATATCCTCGGTTATCTCTTCACCGGCATGAACCAAAATCTCTCCAGTTAACGGATGTTGAATATCATGTACCGAAACACGTCCCAAAATACGTTCTTCCAAAGAAGCGACGGTTTCTTCATTATTCTTCAATTCAGTACATACAAGTCCTCTTAACGTACCGCAATCTTCTTCATGAATAATTACGTCATGAGCTACATCGACCAAACGACGGGTCAAGTATCCAGCATCTGCTGTTTTCAAAGCCGTATCAGCAAGACCTTTACGAGCACCGTGAGTGGAAATAAAATATTCCAATACAGATAATCCCTCCTTAAAGTTCGCCAAAATAGGGTTCTCGATAATCTGTCCGCCTTCTGCCCCCGATTTTTGAGGTTTTGCCATCAAACCACGCATACCGGAAAGCTGACGAATTTGTTCTTTAGAACCACGAGCTCCAGAATCCAGCATCATGAATACAGAGTTAAATCCCTGATTATCATTTGTCAATTGTTTCATCAGAATATCCGACAATTTCGAATTGACATGAGTCCATGTATCGATAATCTGATTGTAACGTTCATTATAAGTGATGAAACCCATGTTATAATTCGCCATGATCTGCTCTACGTTAGCATACCCTTCATTAACCAAGGCTTCTTTTTCTGGCGGAATAATCACATCGGCAAGGTTAAAGGACAAACCTCCTTTGAAAGCCATCTGATATCCTAAATTCTTAATATCATCAAGGAATTGAGCTGCACGAACAACACCGCAAACTTTAATTACTTTACCGATAATACCACGTAAAGATTTCTTTGTCAGAATTTCATTGATATATCCGACTTCTACAGGCACTTTCTCATTTACCAAAACCCGACCCACAGAAGTCTCACGAAGTATATCTACAATATTCCCGTTTTCATCCAAATCTTTTACTACGACTTTTACAGGAGCGTGAAGGGAAACTTTTCCTTCATTATACGCTATCTCGGCCTCTTCCGGTCCATAAAATACCAAACCTTCACCCAAAGAACCCGGACGAAGTTTTGTAATATAATACAACCCGAGCACCATATCCTGAGACGGCACTGTAATAGGAGCTCCATTTGCAGGATTAAGAATATTATGAGCACCCAACATTAACATTTGAGCCTCCAGAATAGCTTCATTTCCCAAAGGTAAATGGACGGCCATCTGGTCACCGTCGAAGTCGGCGTTAAATGCCGTACATGCCAACGGATGCAATTGAATAGCCTTTCCCTCGATCATTTTCGGCTGAAAAGCCTGAATACCCAAACGGTGCAATGTCGGAGCACGGTTCAGCAATACGGGATGACCTTTCATCACATGTTCCAAAATATCCCATACGACAGGTTCTTTTCGGTCAACGATTTTTTTAGCAGATTTAACGGTCTTGACAATACAGCGTTCGATCAGATTCCGCATAACAAATGGCTTGTAAAGTTCTGCAGCCATATCCTTCGGAAGACCGCACTCGTGCATTTTCAATTCAGGTCCGACAACAATTACCGAACGCGCAGAATAATCGACACGTTTTCCCAACAAATTCTGACGGAAACGCCCTTGCTTCCCTTTTAAACTGTCAGAAAGAGATTTCAACGGACGATTGGCATCGGTTTTTACAGCACTCGACTTACGGGAATTATCCAATAAAGAGTCCACCGCCTCCTGAAGCATACGTTTTTCGTTTCGTAAAATCACTTCGGGAGCTTTAATCTCCATCAAACGTTTCAAACGATTGTTGCGGATGATTACACGACGATAAAGATCATTCAAATCTGAAGTCGCAAAACGACCTCCATCCAAAGGAACAAGAGGACGCAATTCCGGCGGAATAACCGGAACGACTTTCAGAATCATCCATTCAGGACGATTACGCTGTTTTGAAGCCCGGAAAGACTCTACAACTTGAAGACGTTTCAGTGCTTCGTTTTTACGCTGTTGAGAACCATCTGTGCTGGCACGATGACGCAATTCATACGAAAGCTCGTCCAAATCCAAACGTGCCAAAAGATCATAGATAGCCTCAGCTCCCATTTTCGCAATGAACTTATTGGGATCTGTATCATCCAACATCTGATTTTCTTTAGGAAGAGAATCCAGAATATCCAAATATTCTTCTTCCGAAAGCAAATCATACACAGCTAAATCGTCTTTTACTCCCGGTTGTATCACAACATACCGTTCATAATATATAATTGCATCTAACTTTTTAGTCGGCAACCCGAGCAAATACCCGATCTTATTGGGTAAAGAGCGGAAATACCAAATATGAGCGACAGGAACGACCAATTGAATATGCCCCATACGCTCACGGCGTACTTTCTTTTCTGTAACTTCTACACCACAACGATCACAAACAATGCCCTTGTAACGTATACGTTTATATTTTCCACAATGACATTCATAATCTTTTACCGGTCCGAATATACGTTCACAGAACAAACCGTCCCGCTCAGGTTTATATGTACGGTAATTGATGGTTTCTGGTTTCAGGACTTCACCGCTCGACCCTTCAAGAATTTCTTCCGGAGAAGCCAAACCTATGGAAATCTTCGAAAAGTTACTCTTTATCTTGTTCTCTTTTCTAAAAGCCATATATTTAATTTATAAAGCGTTATCAGAATTGAAGCGCCTCCGCTCTTTACAGACGGAGGATCGCTGCTTCTATTTTATTATTCTAAAGTGATACTAAGACCAAGACCTCTCAACTCATGTAACAATACATTGAGAGACTCAGGAATACCCGGAGTCGGCATCGGTTCGCCCTTGACAATAGCTTCATAAGCCTTCGACCGACCTACAACATCATCAGATTTAACAGTCAGAATTTCCTGAAGTATATGAGCTGCCCCGAATGCTTCCAATGCCCAAACCTCCATTTCCCCGAAACGCTGACCACCAAACTGAGCTTTACCTCCCAACGGTTGCTGAGTAATCAGAGAGTACGGTCCGATGGAACGGGCATGCATCTTATCCTCTACCATATGACCGAGCTTCAGCATATATATGACACCCACTGTAGCCGGTTGGTCAAAACGTTCTCCGGTATGACCGTCATATAAATAAGATTTTCCATAACGAGGCAATCCGGCTTTATCCGTCCACTCATTCAAATCATCAAGACTCGCACCATCAAAAATCGGGGTTGCAAATTTCTCACCTAATTTCATACCTGCCCATCCTAAAACAGTCTCAAAAATCTGACCTAAGTTCATACGAGATGGCACACCCAAAGGGTTCAATACGATATCCACCGGAGTACCGTCTTCAAGGAACGGCATATCTTCCTGACGTACAACACGTGACACGATACCTTTATTACCATGACGTCCGGCCATCTTATCACCTACGCTAATCTTACGTTTCTTTGCAATATAAACTTTTGCCAACTGAACAATACCTGAAGGGAGTTCATCTCCGATAGAAATATCAAATTTACGACGGCGTAATTCAGCATCGATTTCTTTATATTTCTTCAGGTAATTCATAATAGTTGCACGGATCAGATCATTTTTAGCCGGATCTGTAGTCCACTTACTAACTTGGATCGATGTATAATCTATCTCAGACAATGCTTTCTGAGAAAATTTAGCACCTTTTGCGATAACCTCAGTTCCTAAATAATCTTTCACACCTTGAGAAGTCTTACCGTTAGTCAGAACCATCAATTTTTCGATCAATAAATCTTTAAGAGCCGCCTGCTTTACTTCATACTCTTCATCAAGTTTAGGCAAGATAGCTTTATCACTCAATTTAGATTTACGTTTCTTGATGGCACGAGAGAAAAGATTAGTTCCGATCACCACACCCTTTAAGGATGGTGTAGCTTTCAATGACGCATCTTTCACATCTCCGGCTTTATCTCCGAATATCGCACGTAAAAGTTTTTCTTCTGGTGAAGGATCAGATTCACCTTTAGGTGTAATCTTACCAATCATTATATCTCCGGGACCGACATGAGCTCCGATACGGATAATACCACGCTCATCCAAATCCTTAGTGGCATCTTCACTTACGTTCGGGATATCCGAAGTAAGTTCTTCCATACCACGTTTCGTTTCACGGACTTCAAGAGAATATTCATCAACGTGTACCGATGTCAATATATCTTCACGAACAACACGTTCGTTCAACACGATAGCATCCTCATAATTATATCCTTTCCAAGGCATGAAAGCCACTTTCAAATTCTTACCCAAAGCCAATTCCCCGTTTTCGGTAGAATATCCTTCTGTAAGAATCTGACCGGCAACCACACGATCTCCCTTATGACAAATCGGACGCAAATCGACAGTTGTACTCTGATTTGTCTTACGGAACTTCGGTATTGTATATTCTTTAACCGCATCTTCGAAACTAACGAATTCCTCGTCTTCAGTACGATCATAACGAATACGTATCGTAGTAGCATCAACAAATTCGATCACCCCTGCTCCTTCAGCTGTAATCTGCGTACGAGAGTCACGTATCAATTGACCTTCAAGACCTGTACCTACGATAGGAGCTTCTGTACGAAGCAAAGGTACGGCCTGACGCATCATGTTAGATCCCATCAATGCACGGTTAGCATCATCATGTTCAAGGAACGGTATTAAAGATGCAGCAATAGAAGCAATCTGTGTAGGAGAAACGTCCATCAACGAAACTTCTTCCGGAGCTACCACAGGGAAATCTGCATTCAAACGGGCTTTTACACGTGAACGGACAAATTTTCCGTCATCATCCAAAGGCGCATTACCCTGTGCAATAATATGTCCTTCTTCCACTTCAGCCGTCAAATAGACAATACCGTTATCGGACAAATCCACTTTCCCGTTTTCTACCTTACGATAAGGAGTCTCGATAAATCCGAGATCATTGATCTTTGCATATACGCAAAGAGAAGAGATAAGACCGATATTCGGACCTTCTGGAGTTTCAATAGGACAAAGGCGTCCATAATGAGTATAATGAACGTCACGAACCTCGAACCCGGCACGCTCACGAGACAAACCACCAGGACCTAAAGCCGACATACGACGCTTATGAGTCATTTCGGCCAGCGGGTTGGTTTGGTCCATAAATTGTGATAATGCATTCGTCCCGAAGAATGTATTAATTACCGAAGAGATTGTCTTGGCATTAATCAAGTCGATCGGAGTAAATACCTCATTATCCCGTACATTCATCCGTTCACGAATCGTACGTGACATACGAGCCAAACCGACACCGAATTGGTTATAAAGCTGTTCTCCGACAGTACGTACACGACGATTACTTAAATGGTCGATGTCATCTACATCGGTTTTCGAATTTATCAACTCTATCAGATATTTGATAATTTCGATAATATCTTCTTTTGTCAAGACTTTTACATCAGGCGAAGTAGAAAGATTCAATTTTTTATTGATCCGATAACGTCCCACCTCACCCAAATCATATCTCTTCTCAGAGAAAAACAGATTTGTAATCACTTCGCGTGCACTCGCATCATCTGCAGGTTCTGCATTGCGAAGCTGACGATATATATATAATACAGCCTCTTTTTCAGAATTACTGGAGTCTTTCTGAAGAGTGTTGTAAATAATCGAATAATCAGACAGATTCCGTTCTTCCTTGTGCAACAATATATTTTGAACACCAGATTCGAGAATCTCTTCTATGTGACTCTCTTCGAGAACGGTCTCACGATCTATAACAACTTCATTACGTTCAATAGACACCACCTCACCGGTATCTTCATCCACAAAGTCTTCGACCCATGTCTTCAACACGCGGGCAGCCAAACGACGCCCCAAAGCTTTCTTCAGATTGGTCTTATTAACCTTTATTTCTTCTGCCAAACCGAAAATCTCAAGGATATCCTTATCGCTCTCGAAACCGATTGCACGCAATAAAGTAGTTACGGGCAATTTTTTCTTCCGATCGATATAAGCATACATCACATTATTGATATCGGTTGCAAATTCGATCCAAGAACCTTTAAAAGGGATGATTCTGGCCGAATACAATTTGGTTCCGTTCGCATGCGTACTTTGTCCGAAAAATACACCGGGAGACCGATGCAACTGAGATACGACAACACGTTCGGCTCCATTAATAACAAATGTACCTTTAGCAGTCATGTACGGAATAGGGCCCAAATACACATCCTGTATCACGGTATCGAAATCTTCGTGATCGGGATCTGTACAATATAACTTCAGTTTTGCCTTTAAAGGTACACTGTAAGTCAACCCTCTCTCTATACACTCATCTATTGTATATCTAGGTGGATCAATATAATAATCCAAAAATTCGAGGACAAAATTGTTACGAGTATCTGCAATAGGAAAGTTTTCTGCAAATACTTTATACAATCCCTCATTTTTTCGTTTTTCGGGGGGTGTATCAAGTTGAAGAAAGTCTTGGAATGACTTCAATTGAACTTCAAGAAAATCCGGATATTGTAGCGGACTCTTAATTGAAGCAAAATTTACCCGTTGTTTACCAATATTTGAAGACATTTATTAAATGGAATTAATTGAACTTAATTTAAAATATATACACAAAAAGGTAAAGAGGCCTCTCACTGAGGACTCTTTACCAAAGTACCTGAGTATCAGGAAATACTATTTAAGTTCAACTTCAGCTCCAGCTTCTTCTAATTGTTTTTTCAATGCTTCAGCTTCGGCTTTAGCCAAACCTTCTTTCAAGTTGCTAGGAGCACCGTCAACCAGATCTTTAGCTTCTTTCAAACCAAGACCGGTCAATTCTTTTACTAATTTAACAATAGCCAACTTGTTAGCACCAGCGGCTTTCAAAACAACATCAAAAGATGTCTTTTCTTCAGCAGCTGCACCAGCAGCGGCAACAGCTGCAGCTGCAGGTTCGATACCATATTCTTCTTTCAGGATTGTAGCCAGTTCGCTAACTTCTTTTACGGTCAGGTTTACTAATTGTTCTGCAAAAGCTTTCAAATCTGCCATTTTTGTATGATTTAA
>OGOU01002798.1_pt1 | contig 11871 bp, 10 predicted proteins | sample 1552721 | NCBI WGS metagenome assembly OGOU01 (sample SAMEA2580176, study PRJEB22360) | human gut metagenome | biome: human gut; feature: human-associated habitat; material: faeces | place: Denmark | collected 2008/2010 | reverse complement strand
ACCTAAATCGGATATCTTTTAATTGAACCTTTCTTCTGCCATGGTATACAAGATACACCGCGTGGACTCCCTCTGGGAAATCCACTTTGTTCTCGCACCATCTCCACTCTGTCTCTGAGATATCTTCAGATACAGGTATATCTATTCTTCCGATACTCTCACCATCTTCTGTCACGCATATGTCAAAGTATCCATGATTTTGCACATCTGATGCAGAACACTTCTTATCATTCACTCCATCTGCATCGATATCACAGGATTCGTCCATGATTGTTGATTTATTTCCTGCCAGGTCGTTTGCATCCTTGATCTGCTCCTGATTCTCGCATCTCTCGTCTACCCTGACAGGTCCCTCATACACCACCTTGTTGGCGTCCGTCTCATATCTGACATTCACGCCAAATGTACTGCTGCCCCCAAGCGCAAAATACTTATACCCTATGAGTGTTCCATCCTCTATCTCCGCAATAAATCTATCCTCACCCTTGTTCGTCACATTAGGGAATTCTGTCGTGTATATACTGTTGGAGCCGTGTGGCATATGTCCATTTGTCAGGTTGCATGCTATCACCGCTGGATACGTGCCATTTGCCACAAGCGGTCCATTGTTCAGTCCGCAGCTTGTAACCTCCACCTGGTCTATGTGTCCATCCGCATCTATATATATCTTCTCAGCACAGGCCTGTCTGCTGTAGTCCGACTTGTGTGTGAGTCTGTGATAGAACACGTACCACTGACCATCTATGCACTCTATGCTTCCGTGCGTGGTTCCGGTCATATTCAGCTTGTTCTCGAAACTTCTTCCCTTATATCCCACATCGCCATTTGACACTATAGTGCCGCCAAATGTAAATCCGTGATCCGGATAATCGCTCACCGCATAGCACAGCTCATGGTTCTGCCATGACGAATAAACAAAGTAATATTTGTCTCCCACCTTTCTCATGGATGAACCCTCGAAAAATGGATGCTCCTCAAATGATGTTCCCTTCACAGCGTAAGGAATGATGTGCCTCGGTTCTTCCTTGACCGTCAGCATATCGTCCTCAAGCACCACCATGATCGGTCCCATAATGCTATCCTTGTAGCCAAGTATCTCCTCCTTTGTTCTTCCAAACATAGATACCTCATCATCCAGCCTGCCATTTGTCAGGAAATCAGGCTCCTCCTCGTATCCGTACTGGGTTCCGTAGAATATCCTGATGGTTCCGTCATCATTCATGGCTGCCGGATCAAAGCAAATGTACTTCTTCATCACAGTGCCGTCCTTGTAATGCACATGGCCAAGATATTCGTATTTGCCCGCCGGCGTATCGCACACAGCCACACTGATCGGACCTGTGTATCCGCCGTAACCATAGTCACCGCCCATACAGTAATACAGATAATATCTGCCATCATTCCCCCTCACAACATCTGGCGCGTACATATACTTCAGCTCTGGGTATGCCGGATCCTGGCTCGCCCTGTATGTAATGCCCTCGCATCGCCAGCTTGTCAGATCTTTTACCGGCGCGGAGTACACCACATAATCCTGCATACAGAACGTGTAACCGCCCTCCTTATCGTGAGATCCATAATGATAAACCCTGTCGCCCCATACATGCGGCTCACCGTCCGGTATGTACTCATTCAGCGGCAAAAAGGGATTGTAAACCTGTCTGCTCATATATCTTCTCCTTCTTATATCATTTTTTTCTGTTCCCCTAAAACAATAAATCCCCAACATGATCCGCGTCATCTACAGACATGTTGGGTTCTCATATTTACAAGTATATTTAATAAAACTTTTTTAGTCAACAAGCACTTATAAAAAAGGCTGCATCTGCTCGCAGAGTTTCTTCTCAAGCTCTATGAGTCTCTTCGTCTTATCCTTCGCCCTGTCATCCGCCACCTTATATTCGTTTAGATATTTATTCAGCGACTTCACACCCATATTGCAGCCATCCGTCATAAGCTCCGCTATGGTATTGTCAGACTCATCCACTATGAGTTTCACATTTGTCTTGATCCAGGACATGCTCTTGGCTATTGGATTTGGATCCTTGCCATCATCGTGGTACTCATCCAGCAGCTTCTGTATCTCCTGTTTTATTGCATCGTGTTCCTCTTTACATTCTATAAGTATCTTCTTCATCTTCGCCGCGTGCACATACCCAAGCACCTCATCAATAGACGAAACACCCATCTTGATCCCGGCATCACATTCCCTGAGCAGCTTTATTGTATCTGGTGATATCATCTCATATACCTCCTTAGCCTGTATATGAGTATGTTACCCGGTGTTTGAAAATTATATACTCTGCTAAACAATCCTTTTTGGAGAGTTTCCTCATATGTATATACAAAGGCTTTCATAAATGTTACAATCCATCTAAATCAACAAATGAAGCACTCCATGACATAATCGACATTGAAATATATATTATGCCAATTTGGAGATAACCGACAACAAAAGTTTCATAATCAAATATTCAACGAAATATCTGATCTTTCATTATCTGCTTTTGCTTATTCTAACTATTCTTGAAGATCAAAAAAATTATACTTACCCAGTCTATCATTGAACAAACCTCCACAACACAATTGACACCCCACCCCATAATCTTTATACTGTTATTACAAACGTAGTATTAAAGGAGTATAATCTATGAAACACATTCCCCAGATTTCCGAAGCCGAATATGAAGTTATGAAGGTTATATGGAAATATGCCCCTATAAGCACAAATGACATTACTGACAAACTGTTGCAGACCACTTCATGGAATCCTAGGACTATCCAGACTCTCATCAAAAGACTTTCTGATAAGTCTGCTATCTCCTATGAGAAAAATGGCCGCATGTTCGTCTACTCCCCTGTCATCAGTCAGGAGGAATATCGAAAACATGAAAGCTCATCTTTTCTAAAGAAGTTTTTCAATGGACACATATCCGACATGGTTTCTGCGTTTGTGGATAGTGATGAGCTTAGTGCTGATGATATAAAGGAACTTCAAGACATATTAAATGGAAAAGGCACCGGGAGGAAATAAGGCTTGACTGAATTTTTCACACATTTTTTTATCAGCAATATATCCATAAGTTTCTCTCTGCTGCTACTGATATTTGTTCGATTTATGTTCAGAAAACAGCTAACATGTAATGGCAGATACAACACCATATATATTGTGCTGTTTCTTCTCGTAATTCCATTTATCCCTGTAAATAATTCATTTATATTCCAGGCCATAGGTTTCATACGATCATTATTTAACAGAAGTACTTCTGCCGCAAATACAGTTACTCCTTTGCCTATCAATGCCAACCTTTCATCGAATGTGAACTGGATGAACGACTTTGCTGTATCTGTAAACAGTACATCTACAATATATCCAAAGCTCCTTTTTATTATCTGGCTTGCCGGAGTTTACATATTTTCCATCCGTTTAATAGTGTCAGGCATATCACTATACAAGCTGAAAAAATCTGCTGTTCCAGTCACCGACGATACTGTCATATTGAATATATATTCGGAATGCCTTGAGCTCTGCAATGTGCGCAGATACAAACCGAAATTATATTACTCCTCTGCTTTATCTGGGGCGGTCATTGTAGGTGTATTCCGCCCTGTTATATATATTCCACGGCAAATCAACGACTGCATATCCGATTACACAATAACCGACCTGAGACATATTTTGTTACATGAACTACAACATTTTAAACGCAGAGACAATGCCGTGAATATGTTTATCTGCATATTCTGCATACTGTATTGGTTCAATCCTGTTGTTATATACACATTACATACAGCAAGACATGACAGAGAAAAAGCATGTGACAATGATGTATTACAGTGCCTCGGTCAAAACTATGCCGCGAAGTATGGGCAGACCATCCTCCGTGCGGCTGCAAGCAGATTCAGTAGTTCATCATCGCTATCATTCAAGAGCAAAAGCAGGAAAAATTTACTTAAAACAAGGCTTCAGCTTATTGTTGATTTCAAACCTATCACCAACAGAGAAAAACGGAAATGTATATATGCATTTTCCATTATCATATTGCTGATGACTGTATGTGCGCCATTATCTGTATATGCTCTGGATGATACACAATACAAGGATTTTGCCCCGATGAATCTGGAATCCTTGGATCTATCCAGCTACTTTTCTGACTACAACGGCTGTTTTGCTCTGTACGACAAGGGAAATGATAAATGGTATATCTATAACCAGGACAAAGCCCTATACCGCACTTCACCGGATTCTACATATAAAATATATGACGCAGTGATGGCTCTTGAACATGGCATCATAACTTCCGACAACTCATTTATGCGCTGGGATGGGAGCTCTTACCCTTTTGATGCCTGGAACACAGACCAGACACTTCGATCTGCCATGACCGGATCTGTAAACTGGTATTTTGACAATCTGGATGCAGCCATGGACCACACAGATGTGAAAAATTTTCTCAGTCTTATTGAATATGGAAATCAGAATATCAATTCAGCTCAGAACTGTTACTGGCTGGAATCCTCTCTGACTATATCCCCGGTAGAGCAGGTAGAACTGCTATGTCACCTGAAAAAAAATGATTGGAACTTGTCTAAGGCAAATGTGGATACAGTCATGGAGTCCATGTTTATAGCAAGCTCTGATGGAAAAAGTCTGTATGGCAAGACAGGTACCGGCAGAATTGATGATGTAAATATAAACGGCTGGTTCGTTGGATTCATTACATCTAATGATAATGATTACTTTTTCGCCACGAATATATCACTTTCTGAAAATGACAATCAGTTTTTATCAGCGGACGGACTTTCCGCATCGAAGATCTCTCTGTCAATACTGCGTGATCTTGGAATATATGCCTATGGATATCAGTCAGAATAAACTGGTATGTCACATTCCATCTTCTCTATATGATTTGACATATATTTGAAAGTACCATCTTCTTCCGGTTTTACTGTAAGTGTATTTCTAAATGCAATGTCCGATCCCTTGTCAGCCCACACCGCATCAACAATAAGCGAAACAGTTCCATCATCGTTGTAGGAATAGTCCACAACCTCTCCGAATGGTGGGTACTGTTTTCCAAGGATGACATGGTATCTGTACGAATCTTTTTCTGGATTGTAATCACATTTATCCCTCAGCTCCGTCACAGTGACAGGGAACATTGACAACATAACAGACTCATATTTGTCTGCATCTATCCATCCACCATCAGGTTTCAGATTTTCACCAGTGTACAGTCTGTATATATCATCAAACATACACGGCACAAGTATATCAGATGCATTTGACTCATCCCAATCGATAACAAGCATATTGTAATTCACATAACTAAGCCCATACACATATTTTCTTGTCAGTTCCCTGCATTCATCCGTCAACGGACTGACTCTGAAATACTCCTTCAGCCCACCATGAGCTATTATATTTGAATATGTATATATAAAGTAGCCTTTTTGTGTGAGTTTCATATCTTTTAAATCCCGTATGCCAGTCGCTATAAACTTCCAGTCATGATTCTCGAATTTTGCTGTGTTAAAAATCATCTGTATCCGGCTGTCATCATACACAAATGTCATCTCCGTCACGCTTGCATCCCTGTTTACCCTATATACGCAAATGTAATCACGCCCTCCACCATCTGTATATTTTCTATAAAATGACTGAAATAGCTGATAATTATACATATTGGTATCATCAGAAAAACACATCAGTCCACTGTTTCCTAAGATATCTACTGCACCATATATTAAATCACTATTATTCGAAATATCTTCATCCTCATACAACTTTCTTATAGCATCTGACTGTAATATTCCTATTATATCTACTTTAACATTCTCCATTTCGTCATCGGATAACAGACTATCATCAATAACATTTCCACTCTGATTTATTGTGATGGTCTTTTCTGTATCTCCGTAGTACTCCTGCCACTCTTTATCAGAAAGTCTGTCTCTATACCAATATATCCCCTCTTTGTTCATCGTCAGAACATCATTTGACACATACTCAAATCCATCATTTTCTTTCTCCTTTATTGCAACCTTATGTGTAAATAATCTGCCACTCTCATCTTTCTCCGAAACAGCATTTACTATGAGGGTTATTGTTCCGTCAGCATTATACTCAGCATCCACTACCTCTGGAAATGGAACCAATGGTGTTACACTGTGATCAAACATCCCCCTCGTTCTGTACTGATACATTTGTCTGGACACATCATATACATTGACATGCTGAAGTACATCTGTAGACACAGGCAAATACTCCTGAAACACCTTCTCGTATAACTTCCCTTCTATCATATATGTAACCCCCTCGTCCGAATAGGGACTAGACATACCATATTTCATTTTGTAAAGTGCTTCATAGATATCATAATAATTTATTTTGTTCATATCTGATTCATCCCAGTTTGTGGTAAATAAATTATTCGAATCATATCCAATCGTCTTGATATACTTTCTGTTAAGTACCCTTAACTTCTCATCCAGAGGCTCAACTCGTAATGCCGTATACGCAGAATCTCCGTCATATCCTCCCATCCTGTACCTCTCAAAAAATAGATATCCGTCTGTGTATTTCCATGTATAAGCCTTATAGTTTTCTTCATTTTTCTCAACAAAACAGTTATTCTCCCGCACATAGAATCGCCTGGTTATCATCACATTGTTACCGCCTGATTTAAAATCAAACCTTACAAAGGACTTATCATACATGACCTGCAGTATTGTACATCCCGCATCTCTGTTTTCAGCCACCTCTGATAAAAACATCTCCGCATTCTCTGCATTTGCCATATTGATCTGATTCTCCACATCCACAGCTATGTACCCCTTACTTCCCATCGATTCTATTACGGTCCTAGTCTGATTCAGTTTTTCTTCCTCGGTCTTGCATTTCATATCCTGACAAGATGAATATATATCATCCAAATCTGCAATAAACTGATTTTCATCAGATATACTAAAATCAATAACTGTCCGCTCTGCGTCTGCCACTGTATTTTTATTGGAACAACTGCATAACAATATGGCTACGCCAACCAAAAGTAGCATACAATATAACTTCTTGTATATATTACACACGTAGTATTTCAAGATAAAAAAATATAAGTTCATCATATCAAAACTCCTTTATAATAAATATTACATTTGTAGTATTTATTATAAAGGAGTTTATTGCTGTGTCAATACTAATTACTTATAACTTCGCCCTGCGATTAAGTAACTCCCGGCAACACAGAGGAATGCCATTGTGGTTATCTGCTATCCTGCGCCTGAACTGATTTATGACATAAGGTTTCTCAACACCAAGAGCGCCAAGCACCATAAGTTCTCCTGTGATCGCACCGCATGTCAAGCCACATTCATTGCAAAATCAATACATTTTGCTGCAAAGAATATATGGATAAAGAAAACATCACAAGAAATGCACTCGCCAGAGCTATTAACAATATGCTTTGTTTTAAAATGCAATCCCGGTGATATAATAAGATACAAAAATTGACATAATCAAAGCCTTCCCCATAAAATATAGAGAACAAAAGCCATGCACTATATTCTGCATGGTTTCTGTTCTCTATGTTTTTTTACTATATTCTCACTCTTAAAAATCAACCAGCATTTCTGCAATTTCCTCATCATCAAGATCAGGATTTTCTTCAATTAAATCCATGACTTTGATAACGAATGATTCTGAAACACCAAGGAAATCACTTGTAGCTGCAACTTTGTCTCTGGTTATCTTTCGAATCAGAAACACCTGTTTTTTCATCTCGCCAAGTTCTACATTTTCCCTGTCTCTCATCTGTAATGTCATGTATTCCCGCCTCCATTTTTCACTGTTTTTTACATTCTGAACTTCATTGTCCAACGATCGTGCAAGCTCACCTCTTGGAGCTTGACCGCCAATGTATTTCAGCAAGTTTTTCAGATCATCACTCACATCATCAGCTATTCCATTAGTGTTGAGAACAATAACTGTGGTATCATCCCCAAACTCCAATCCAGCGACTTCTCTGCATGTCCTTGTGAATGTGTAGATATGCCTTCCAAAACCAAACTCATCATAATCACAGATAAATATAATAAAACTCTTCTTAAGCTTATTGTATGAACTGCCTTTTTCGATAATGTTCAAATCAATCATCGCCTGATAATATCTGATTCTTTTGGGAAGATTTTTCTTGTTTGTAGCCTGCATTTCTATATTATATACTGTGTTCATATCATCTTCAACATATACATCCAGTCGAACTCCTTTTGAGCTGTACGTCTTCTCAATTACCTTTTCAACATCTGTGTATTCAATTTTTCTGATTTTGATTCCCAATATACATTCAAGCAGTGTCTTACACTGTTTCTCGTTCCTCATTACAGCGCCGAATATAAAGTTGTCCTTAATCGTGAGCTTATCAAACTCTTTTTCTTTTGTCTTTATTACTTTGTCCTCCATATGTAATATTTTGCCTCTCCAAGCACAATCACATATAGATATTTATTATTATATGAATAATTCTATAAAAATCAATCTAACAATAATAAAAATAAAACTTAGCCTATATAAAGAATGGGCATCTCTCCCCAATGCACTGCGCATTCATATCACTATACTCACATTGCCTATGCTCATACTGTAACGCCATACCATAATGGCTGTTCACATACTCTATTCCATTCTTGAATGCTATCATCGCATCCCGTTTGCAGCATCTCGGACCATTTATAGTTCCAAGCTCACCAATGGCCGCTGGTGTATACTGCATGTGATCTCCCCATGTGCCATCAGCGGATAGTGGTCCAGTGCCGTCAATTATGGCAAGTGCCGCACCTATGGATGTTATAGCACCGCAAATTCCCCATAAGCCACACATCGCCCCCGGCATGCGCAACCCCTCGGACATGAGTTTATCCAGAGCAACATCAATGTCTATGTTTCCACCTGCATTTTTATATGCCACCAGCAGACTTGCACCGTCAAGTATATGGTGCTCCGGGCCATGCATACTCACATAGTCTTTGGCAGCAATATTTCTAAATATAGTGACAGGATTTGTTCCCTGTTCCCGTTTTATATCCCTTATGATGTATTCAGCTTTTTCTCTTATTGTCATCATATATTTCACCTCAACTGAAAGTTCTCCATTAAAATATCTTATCTTTATTCCAATGGCGCGTCTCCTCCAATTTGTTTCTTCAACTTCAATATATTATTTTCGATTTCTTTTATCACTTTCTTAAATGTCTCATCATCACAGCCAGTCGGATCTTCCAGTCCCCAGTTGTCATCAAATGGTCTTCCGATAAACGGACATCCGACATTACATCCCATAGAAATCACAATATCCGGTTCAGGTATATCACTGATCAGCTTGCTATACTGTCCGTTTTCTTCCATATCTATCCCATATAATTCCTTCATGATCCGAACTGCATCCTGATTGATCTGTGGCTTCGTCTCCGTTCCCGCCGAATAGCTTTCAAATACATCGTATGCCAGATATTTCCCGAGAGCCTCGGCAATCTGACTCCTACAGGAATTGTGAACACAGATAAATGCAACCCTCTTTTTTCTCATAAAAGCTTCCTCCAACTCTACGTTCAACCTTCATTACTTTCTACCAGTTCATCGATAAGCTCTATAGCCTCGCGAATCATGCCATCGCAGTGCACTTTTTTGATTCCACCCTTTTGGGCATTTGCCTTTAAAAGATCGGCACAATCGGTCATGCCGTTGTGGTTATCTGCTATCCTGCGCCTGAACTGATTTATGACATAAGGATTCTCAACGCCAAGAGCGCCAAGCACCATAAGTTCTCCTGTGATCGCACCGCATGTCAAGCCACACTTCATGCCACCGCCGAAATTGGAACTGAGCTTCGCCGCCATGTCACCGGTAATTCCAAGTTCTTCTGCATAAGCTCTCAGAATTGTCTGCGCACAGTTGCTCACCATTGGATTTTCATTTCTTATGCTCATTGCTTTTTCTATATGTTTGTTCATCTCATATTTCTCCGTTCCTGTTTATTGCCCTCATATCACGGGAAACTTCAGCTGCATCCCTATACTTTCCCTGTGCAGCATGCTCACGAGACTTCTCTAACTTTTCAAGAATTTCATTCTCTGTCATTTTTTCATATGGATTTTTACTTATCCTCTTTATTTCAAACGGAAAGCCATTTGCAGCCAGTGCCTGCGTTAAAAAAATACGAATTGCTGTTGTTGTATCCGTACCTAAATCTCTAAACAATTCATCTGATTTTACTTTTAATTCATCATCCACTCTAACTTGAATCGTACTTGCCATTTGCTCAACCTCCTAATCACTCAATTCTCTTTATAATATAACAAAAAAGCGCCGTATTGCTACGACGCTTTTGTCTTGCTCGGAAGATGGAGCAAGGGAGCGCTATTCAATTATCTGTTGTACTTTTTCTTTCTGCTTACTGCCGTTGTTCCAATTGCTGCACAGCCGCTGACAAACAGCAGAGAGAGCCACAAGGCAAGATTGCTTGTGTCACCGGTCTGCGGAGATTTGGAATCGTCCTTCAGCTTTGCCGTTACAGTGTCGGCTTTTTTGATTTCCTTTGTACCGCCCTTGTCGCTGAAATACTTGCCACAGCCTTCGCAGTACCAGTACTCGATATTGCCCTCGGTGGTCTTTGTCGCCGTCTTTGCCGGGAAGTGCTTTAAGTTGGTGTGGTTCTTCGGATCAAGCTCACCATATTCCGCACCGCAGACCTCGCACTTTGCCTTGTCCTTGCAGGTCGCTTTCCCGCCGGTATGCTCAGTCAGCTTCTTGCCGCAATAATCACACTTGTGGTCTTTGTTATCGTCTGCACACTCGCTGATTATATAATCGCAGATATCACATTTGTGATCTTTGTTTGCATCGATGCAATTCTCCGTTTGCGTGCCTGCAGAGCATCCGTCAACGGTGCAGGTGCGGGTATGGGTGCCGTCTTCGTTGGACGTCCAATCGCCCCAGTTGTGGTCCAGCGCATTGCCGGAGAAGAAGGTCGCCTCATCCGCCGTGCCCTCGGAGCTCAGACCGCAGACTGCGCAGGACTTGTAGTAGACCGCCTTTTCGGTACAGGTTGCAGCAGACTTCAAATACTGCGCCTCTGCTTTTTCGGCAGTGAAGCTGTGTGCCGCCATCTCGCCGTATTCGCCGCCGCAGACCGTGCAGACAGCCTTGGCGGTGCAGGTCGCCGTGCCGCCGTGGCAATTCTCGGTTTCCGTATGGCTGGTGTCACGCTTACAGATTCGGGTGTGGGTCTTTTCATCGCTGTTCTGCGTCCAAGTGCCCCAGTCGTGCCCAAGCGGTTCGGAAGATCCGCCGCATTCCGTGCATGTCCTTCCGCTTGTGCAAGTCGCCGTTCCGCTCCATTTGTGTGACATTCCGTAAAACCATATATTATTACACACCGTGCATGTAACATTGCATATGTGCCATTCATCATTTGAGTATTGATAAGTCAACCTTACCGTTTGTATCCGGTTGCATTTAGAACAAAACGCAATATCCGCCGCATATGCCGTCATAGGCATAACAGCCAGCATCACGCACAGTATGAGCACAACGCTCAAAATTTTCTTATTCATATAGTTTCCTCTCCTTTCCTTTGCTGTCCTTTGACAGCTTAAAATCGTATTTCATTTCCAGCATTGCAAACAGCTTATACATAACCTCTGTAGCAATTGCTTCAATATCCAGTGATTGAATAAAGGCAAGCACCTTTGCCTGTTCTTCCTCCGGTATACGATACACCCGCATCGCCGCCGTCAGAAAGCGACTGAGCTTGCGTTCCAAAGGAAAATGAATATCACATTTTCTCGCCATATAGCTGCGCATCAGTCCCGCCGTGC